>Ga0256845_1001166_pt1 | contig 21785 bp, 15 predicted proteins | sample RiftiametaG_FD_189101 | JGI IMG/M metagenome (GOLD analysis project Ga0256845, IMG submission 189101) | Tube worm associated microbial communities from hydrothermal vent at the East Pacific Rise, Pacific Ocean - Riftia | ecosystem: Host-associated > Annelida > Integument > Unclassified ... | reverse complement strand
TGACCAGGGTAAACCCAAAGAAATTCTTACGGTTGATAACCATGCAGATGGTCCATATTTATACTTAAAGCTCAAACAGGAAGATCCCAAAAGAGCTGCAGAAGTACTTGAACTGCTTGAAATGAATGAAGGCAACAATTCCGGTCGTGGTATAGGCTGCATAAGCTGGGATGGCGAAGTTTACCCGGATCAATTCTGGAGAGAAAAGAGTTTAGGCAATATCAAATCAAAACCGTTTTCTGAAATCTGGACAGATTCTTCCAATGAATTTTTAATGAAAATGAAAGAAAAAAAGAAATATGTAAAAGGAAGATGCGCTCAATGTAAATGGCTTGATATCTGTGCCGGGAATTTCAGGGCAAGAGCTGAATCTGTCAAAGGTGATCCATGGGATTCTGATCCTGCATGTTATCTTACAGATGAAGAAATAAAAAAGGAGAATGCCTGATGCTTTTTCCTGACTATAGACCAAGAAGATTAAGAGCGTCAAAAAATTTAAGAAAAATAATCAGAGAAACAAAACTTTCAAGCGATGATCTTATTCTGCCACTTTTTGCAGTGGAAGGAAAATCAATCAAAAAACCCATTGAATCAATGCCGGGGCACTTTCAACTTTCCTGTGATAATATTGTTAAAACAGCTCAATCAGCTTATGATGTCGGCATTCTTGCAATTATACTATTTGGTATTCCTGATAAAAAAGATCCTCTTGCCACAAGAGCCTATGCCAGTGACGGGATTGTCCAGAAAGCTGTCAAGGCTGTGAAAGATAAAATACCGGATATGATAGTAATAACAGATGTATGCCTTTGCGGGTATACGGATCATGGTCATTGCGGTATTATTGACAAAGGTATTGTTGATAATGATGCCTCCCTTGATCTCCTTGCAAAAACTGCCCTTTCCCATGCAAAGGCAGGAGCTGACATGGTTGCTCCTTCTGATATGATGGACGGCAGAGTCGGTGAAATCAGACAGACCCTTGATGAAGAAGGTCTTTCCAATATTCCCATAATGTCCTATGCAGTTAAATATTCTTCTGCTTTTTATGGTCCCTTTAGGCAGGCTGCTGAGTCAGCTCCTCAATTCGGAGACAGAAAAACATACCAGATGGACCCTGCAAATTCCCTTGAAGCAATCAGGGAAGCGACCATGGATATTGAAGAAGGCGCTGATATTATTATGGTTAAGCCTGCTCTTTCATACCTTGATATTATTTACCGCTTAAAAGAAGAAATTGATTTGCCCATTGCTGCTTATAATGTCAGCGGTGAATATTCGATCATGAAAGCAGGAGAAATGATGGGCTGGGTAAATGCCAATGAAATCATCATGGAAGTTCTGCTTTCAATCAAAAGAGCCGGTGCAGATATAATTTTAACATACTCTGCCATTGAAGTTGCAAAACAATTAAATAACTAATTTATCTATGCTGGAGTTAAAATAATATGAATCATCCTATTGGCGACCCTCCCCATGGCAACCCTCCCCATGGCAACCCTCCCCATGCAAAACCAAAACCCAATACACTTCGTCTTGTTGCCTGGGAAGTTACCAGAAGATGTAATCTTTCCTGTAAGCATTGCCGAGCAGTTGCCGAAGATCACCCTTATGAAAATGAGCTTGATACAAAAGCAAGTTTCAAACTTTTAGATGAAATAAGAAAAACCGGACAACCCATCATAATCCTAACCGGCGGAGAACCTCTTTTAAGGAATGATATATTTGATATAGCAAGTTATGGCACCAAAATTGGTTTAAGAATGGTAATGGCACCCAATGGCACCTTAATCACCAAAGAAAATGCTCAAAAGATGAAAGAATCAGGCATAAAAAGAATAAGTGTCAGTTTAGACGGGTCAACACCACAAACCCATGATGATTTCAGAGGACTCAAAAATGCCTTTGAACAATCCTTAAACGGCATTGAAATTGCCAAACAGGCGGGTATTGATTTTCAAATCAACACAACAATCACAAAAACAAATCTTGAACAAATCCCAAAAATCCTTAAACTTGCCGAGGATCTTGGTGCTGTTGCCCATCATATATTCCTTTTAGTGCCTACGGGTCGAGGCAAATATATTATTGATTCAGGTATTGATGCAAAACAATATGAAAAAACTTTAAACTGGTTCTATGACCAGAGAGATAAAACCAAGCTGCAATTAAAAGCAACATGCGCACCCCATTATTATAGGATTCTGCGCCAGCGAGCAAAACAAGATGGGAAAAAAGTGACTTTTGAAACCCATGGTCTTGATGCTGTAACAAGGGGATGTCTTGCAGGAACAGGTTTTTGTTTTGTTTCCCATGTGGGTAGAGTACAAACCTGCGGATTTCTTGATGTTGATTGCGGCGATGTAACCAGACAAAGCTTTGATGAAATATGGAAAAACTCCGAGGTGTTCAAAAAATTAAGAAATTTTTCAAACCTTGAAGGCAAATGCGGTATATGTGAATTTACCAATGTCTGCGGCGGATGCAGGGCTAGAGCTTATGAGGCAACTGGCTCATACCTTGCAGAAGAACCCCTGTGTACTTATCAGCCCATAAAATCAAAAAAAGCTTAATTTTTATCAAAATAAAAACAGCGCATAAAGACAGCGCAATGGCGCAATAAAGATGGCGCAATAAAGATGGCGCAATAATGTTGAACACAATATTGCACCATCTTTTTATATATCTGTTTGTTTAAAGAATCTGACTTAAAAATAATTTAGTACGATCATGGGTTGGATTCTCAAAAAAATGTTCAGGCGTGCCAACTTCTACAATAGCTCCCTGGTCCATAAAAATCACACGGTTTGCAACTTCCTTTGCAAAACCCATTTCATGGGTGACAACAACCATGGTCATACCTTCTTTTGCAAGGGATTTCATAACATCAAGAACTTCCCCGATCATCTCAGGATCAAGTGCTGATGTCGGCTCATCAAAAAGCATAATTTTCGGATGCATTGCAAGCGCCCTTGCTATTGCTACACGCTGCTGCTGCCCACCTGAAAGTTGAGCCGGAAATACATTGGCTTTTTCTGCAATGCCAACTTTATTAAGCAACTCCATGCTTTTCTTTTTTGCATCGCTTTTTGACTTTTTTCTGACTATTCTCTGGGCAAGGTTTACATTTTCTATGACTGTTTTATGTGGAAAAAGATTAAACGATTGAAAAACCATACCCACTTCTTCACGAATTTTATTTATATCTGTTTTACGGTCAAGGATATCAACTCCATCAATCAATATCTCTCCTTTAGTAGCAACTTCAAGATGATTCAGGCATCTTAAAAATGTACTTTTCCCTGAGCCTGACGGACCAATAACAACAACGACCTCTCCCTGCTGAATTTCTGTGGATACATCCACAAGAGCATGGACCTCTTCACCATTATCGCCATAGAATGTTTTATATATATTTCTTGTTATAATCATGGAGTTTGCATTCTCCTTTCAAGATATTGAACACACATGGAGAGTGTAAAAGTAAGTACCAGATATAAAATTGCACAGACAAACCAGAACTCATAGGGTTGAAGGCTTGTTGTAATACCCTCTCTTGTTGCTTTTGTTAACTCTCTGACTGCAATAATACCTAAAAGAGAAGAATCTTTTATAAGAGTAATAAACTGCCCTGCAAGAGGAGGAAGTATTCTACGAATAGCCTGGGGTAAAACAATATAGTACATACATTGAGCCGAAGTCATACCTAAAGAACGGGATGCCTCGATCTGACCAATATTGATTGATTCAATCCCGGATCTGACTATTTCCGTGACATAGGCGCCTGCAAAAGTAGAAAGTGCTGCAATGCCATACCACATGGCTGATATTTCATGGAATCCTGCATGCATCAACATTCCATTAATAATTGTTGCAAAAACAAAATACCAGATAAATATTTGAACCAAAAGAGGTGAGCCACGAATCAATTCAATATATACTATTGAAGCCCATTTCAAAGCAGGGTTGGAAGAAATACGTGCTATCCCGCCAATTATACCTATAATTATTCCAATTATACTGGAATAAATACTTACCTTGAGTGTTATAAGAATACCTGTGCCCAATAATCCAAGGTGCCACTCTTTGTATTCACCCAGAGTATCACCTGAATAAACTGTATCACCTTTACTGATAAGTATTTTGCCACTTTGTGGCATTGCATAGGTTTCTGAGGATTTTTTTCCTTTTACAAGTATTGAAATTTGATCTTTATTACTTGTAATATTTTCTACTATACCATCTATCTCAACATTAACATCATAAGTCTTATCGCTGTAAAAATATCCAGGCATCTTGTACCAGCGCCAGGTATAATCAATTTGTTTTGTAGCAAACAAAAATAAACCTATAAGCACAACTACCAGGACAAAAAAGCCTGCCAGGCTGAGATTATAAGTTAAAGGGTTAATCCTGTTAAGACCAGAACTAGTTTTCATGAAAAATAATATCCATTTTTATTAATTAATACTTTATTACTTTTTACAAAAAGCCGGCAGAACAAATTCTGCCGGCTCAGAAAGTCAAATCACATTCTTTATTCTAGGATTTTGCCATACGGTCAATCCAGTCTGTGCTTGTGATCCATTTACTATAAATAGTATCATAACGACCGTCGTTCTTCATTTGTCTTAAGAAGTTATTCAACCAATTTAAGAAATCAGGATCGCCTTTTTTAATACCCCATGCCAAAGGCTCAAAAGTAAATGGTTTATCAAGGAATATAAGATTTCCATTACCCTGTTGTGCCATAAAAGTTACACAAAAAGGAAGATCATAAACAAGTGCATCTGCTTTGTTGTTTAATACTTCAAGGGCAGCTTCACTTTCAGATTCGTATGATTTATACTTGGCTTTAGGTATTAATCTTTTAATTGCCTGTTCACCTGTGGTGCCAAGCTTGGAAGTTACAGTATATTTAGGATCATTGAGATCTTCATAGGATTTAACCTGTCCTTCAAGACCTTTTCTAAGCAGGATAGTCTGACCAACAATAATATATGGATTTGCAAAACTGATTGCAAGATTACGCTGTTGGGTAATTGTCATTCCACTACAAATAATATCAAATTTACCAGTAATTAATGCAGGAATAATACCATCCCATGCTGTATTGACAGGAACAAATTTAACGCCCATGGCTTTTGCCATTTCTTTAGCCATGTCAATATCAAAACCCATGAAATCGCCACTCTTGCTTGTCATTTCAAAGGGAAGATAGCCAGACTCAAAACCGACTCTTAACTCACCGCTTTTTTGAATTTTCTCAAGAGTAGAGCTCTGTGCAAGTTGAAGTTGTGCATTAACTTCCTTTTTTGTCTCGGATTTTTGTTGTCCACATCCAATAAATGATAACATGATAACAAGAACCGCTAAAATACTGATCGAACAAAAATTTCTTCTCATAATACTAAATCCCCCTTAGTTTAGTAGTTTGTACCCAGAATAAAGGATAATATATTCTATTGTTTCCAAATTATCCAGGTTAATTAATTTATTTTCAATCCCAATTATCTGACTTTAATTCTATTGAAATTGAAACTAACAATATAACTATTGAGATAGGTTTAACACATAGAAATTAAATGGCAAGAACTATTTCAAATAAAAATAAATTTAATCAATAAAAAAATTATAAAATTATTGGGCTATTGAATTTAATGTAAGTGTTATTGGGCGATCTTCTTCGCTTTTACCTGTAAAGCGGACAGGGCCTGGTCTTCTGAACCTGTCTTTTCCGGAATCAGCTGCAAGCCAATCCCCCCGCAATGCTTTAAAAACTCTAAAGGCATTTGAATTTGTATCTACAACTGCCCTTTCAATTACAAGAGCAAGCCTTCCTTTGCGTTCTTCCAAATGCATGAGTTTTGCAATAGGAATCCCAAAAGGCTCCCATTTGTCAAAATCATGTTCAAGATTTTTTATGGCAGCCATTTGTCCTGTTGCCCCATTGGCAATGAGACTGAATGCTGTCATGCCAAGGCTGTACCCAAAGTTACAATCAAAGAGTGTAGGATCACTGCCCCGACCGTCATAGCCATAAAAATGAAGCTGGGTTTTAAATTTTGGTACGGATTTATTAAAAATCTGCATAACAGCTTCTGGTACTTCTTCATTTTCACCAAGCAATTGTTCATTAATAAGCATTTGTTTTAAAGTCTTTTTGGAAATAATGGATTTTTTTACAAGAAGAAATTGGTTTTCCTTATAATTTCTAAATAAAACTTTACCAAAGATATCAGGTTTAAGACCAGCCTGTTTTAAAGTTAATCTAAAATATTCCTCCTCAATTCCAACTTTATAGTCACCTTTTTCTATGAGCATATCAAGGTATTCTTTTACCATATCTATGATAATTTTCTCGGTCTTGACTAAAGAAAATTGAAAATTACCATGGGTATCTCTTTCAATTAACAATCCTTCTTGAAAAAAAGTAGGTAATTGATTAAAAAGCTCATCATCCCTTAAATTCCATATGGCAATTTCGTTCTCTTGTTTCATTCCTATTGTAAGCCGTTTTAAATAATCGAGTTTTTCATTTAAACCAGGGAATGAAGAATGAAAATCCACATCATGGATATTATTATAATCTGCTATTATCTTACTGAGCTTAATGATAAATATCTGAATTTCATTAATGAACTCTAAAACTCCTTCAGGCAGGATCATTACACCATAATTTTTGCCCCAGGCAGCTCTTTTTACTATTGCTTCACAAATAACCCTGGATAAATGACGTAATGTTATACCAAATGCTGTATAATCTATTTCTCCCTTTTTTTGAGCCTCCTTAAGTCTCTCAGTATCAACATAATCTGCAAGTTCTTCGCCGATAAAAGTTAAATTAGCATGGGTCTGAAGCGCACTTTCCAATGCCAGGTGGCTTGCAACCCTTCCCATTACTTTGCATATATGCCAGTATTTCACATCAGAACTTGCATCATTGGTCAGGTTACTGATATTTTGAGAAAATCCTCTGGCAGCAGTGTGAAACCCAAAAGAAATAGCACTTAATACCTCTCCATGATCTGTTTTGACCTGGATATCACCATCAATCGTCTTAGGCACTCCTATTACCTGTATACCTGAACTTTTAAATTCCTGGGCAAGAAATGCTGCATTTGTGTTGGAATCATCCCCTCCAATAATAACTAAAGCATCAAGGTTAAGGTCTGTGCACACTTTTTTTGAAAGAGCAATTTTCTCTTTGGAATCTATTTTGGTTCGTCCTGTTTTAATCATTGAAAATCCACCCATATTTCTATGGGCATCAACAAGGCTTTCTGTAATCTCTATATAATTTCCTTCAAGGATTCCATCGGGTCCAAGAATAAATCCTAAAATTTTCGAATCAGGGTTTACTCGTTTTGCCTCATCAAATATTCCTGCAATAACATTATGCCCCCCTGGAGCAGGTCCTCCTGAAAAAACAATGCCAATATTTCTTGCCTTATTAAAAAAAAGTTTATCTTTCTGATTTTTTTTGGGATCATAAATAATTTTTTGAACATTGTTATTTATTATATCAGGCAAAACCTTTTCAGCTTCCTTATCATTACTGAATTCATATTCCGGGTGGTCCTCAAGGGATGTATAGCCTTGAGAAAAAATACTTATTTTCCCTGGAGAAAAAGCTCTCCGTTCTATGACATCTTTATTAATATCAGATGTCACTTCTTCTGCTAGTGAATGGTTAAGCAAAGTCTCAATATCAATTTTAACACTTGAATCCATAGTCTCTCCTGATTTAACTCCTAAATATTAATTTACCACCACTTGATTTCTTCCCTTTGATTTTGCTTGATAAACTGCAATATCCGCACGTTCAAAAAGTGCCTCAAAGGTCTTATCATCCTGTGAAATTTCCGATACACCAATACTGACTGTAACTGTAACTTTTTCTTCTTTATATATAAATTCTATTTTTTCTATATTCTCCCTGATTTTTTCAGCAGCCTGCCTTGCACCCTCTTTATCTGTTTCCGGCATGATAATTGTAAATTCCTCGCCGCCATATCTTGCAAGCATATCTACCTTACGCATCAATGCCATGGTTCTTTTAATAATCTCTTTTAAACATTTATCACCAATGGCATGACCATAATTATCATTTATTCTTTTAAAATTATCTGCATCAATAAGCAAGAGAGAAAAAACATTTCCATACCTTTGAAACCTGTCCATCTCTTCTGCTGCCCGTTTATCATATGCCCTTCTGTTATAGGCACCTGTAAGCTGATCCTGATACAATTTTTCTTCAAGCTCTTTAGATTGTTCAGTAACTTCGTTAAGTTCTTTTTTAAGCTTTATAAAACCTTTTTTAAATGCATTAAAGGTCTGTCTTACGCCTTTTTTTAAAGCCTGATCCTTTGCTTTTTTATCTTTTAAAGCATTATCTATGGCTGCAAGTCTTTTGGCAATCTGTTTTTTTAAATCCTCAAGGTTTTTAGCAACATCTGCGCTTTCTTTTAAACCACCAAGTTCTGCTGTAACAGCTGATTCAAATCCATCATTTGATTTTATCATATTCCCGGTATATTTATAGGATTCAGCAAGACTTGCTTCAATACCAAAAATTCCTTTAATAATTTCCTGAACAAAAGCAGAAATTTTTTCTCTGTCCTGGGCAGTATCTGATATATATGTCTGAAGCAGATCAAAAAGGATTGTGCGTATCTCATTGATATCATTTGAAGTGGAACATGTTTTCAGCTTGGATGTAATTTTATCAAGGCGTTGATTATATTCCTTACCCATGGTTGACTTTAAATTATTTACAACTTCATTATAACCTTCTTTAAAGTCCTCAATTAAGCTTGATGAAGATTTTTTAACAAAAGAAGGCAGCCAGCCTTTTTTCCCCTGAACAGCCTCAACCTCTTCTTTTAAAAGGATATCTCTTAACCTGCTGAAAATATATTCAAGTTTTCCAATTGATGCCCCCTTCTTAAAAGCAATACTAAGATCACCGCACACATCGGAAAACATGGAATCACTGTCTGCAACCGAATCAATTATCAATGGTAGATATTTTTTATAGAGCCTGTCTGTTTTTTCCTGAAGTTCCTCAATCTCATCAAGCTCTTTTAAAAGTGTGCTCTTCTGACTTTCAAGTTTATCTATCCTTGCCTGGAGCTCATAATATTTGCTATCCATGTTGGTCATAGCTTCCACCATATAATTTTCTTAAAAAATTCAATCAACCATTCCTATTATTTTATAATTTTAACGATAGAAACAAAGAAAGTAAAGTGTGTTTAATACAAAACACTTTTATCTTGTTTTATATTTTATTCTTGTACAAAGATATCCGTCAATCATCAGATGAACAAAATGGTGTATAACACAAACAAGGAGTGCTGAATCATAATCAGTAAAATATGTAAGCTGAATTATTATTGCAAGGGGCAGCGTCTTTTGGGAACCCATAAATATAACGCTTTCGAACCTGCCCTTCCCTATTTTTAATAACCTTGTAGAAAAAAATGAAAATAACAGCAATATGACATGAAAAATGCTTACAAAAAAAACTATCAAAAAAATCTGACTGATATTATTGTTAAACATTTCTGCAGTACTTGATGCCGCCATAAAAACAATACCAATCACTAATATTTGATTTATGACCTGCATTTTAATTTTTGTATCAGCCTTCATTTTAATAAAAAATTTTTTATTAATCAGTCCAATAGTCAGAGGCAGCATTACAAGTAAAAAAAGTCTTGTCATTATGGCAATATGATCAATTGCAATATACTGACTTCTAAAAGAAAATGATAAAAGCATTGACAATACAAAAGGTATAGAAAAAATTGATATTGAATTTGAAAAAATAGTAATAAACAGTGCATGGGCAATATTACCACCTGCCTTCCCTGTCATTACAACCCCTGATGAAAGTGTTGTGGGCATGGCAGCAACAATAAAAAGACCGATTATCAATCCTTTTTCCAATGGAAACAGACTTAATAAACCTGCTGCAAGGGGAGATATGACTAATATGGTAATAATAGCAACGACAGTTGAAGGGATATCTTTAATTCCGGATTTGATTTCATTAACATTAACAATCATACCTGAAATAACAAATATAATAAATATTACAATATCAGGACCATGGTGGGATTTTAAATAATTCCCCACAAAGGATATTGTACCTGTCCTGTCAAGAATTACACTACAGAAAACAAAAACAAGCCCCACAAGAAACCATTGCTGTTTCAATATTTTAATTATCTGCCCTCCAATATTGTATTTATAATTTTGAGCTCAACAAACCTATTATAGAAAATTGATTAAATCAATAATTTGATTCAGGGAAATATTTTCTAAGGTATTATATTGATAATATTTCAATAAAAATGTAAAAAAGAAACAAAATTTAAATTAATTAATATTTCAGGAGAGATACATTGGGACTTTTTTCATCTCTAAAAAAAGGATTGTCAAAAACAAGAGAGATTTTAACTACTGATATAAGTGATCTTTTTTCCAAGGATAATGATATAACCGATCAACTCATGGATGATCTCGAAGAATTGTTGGTTACTTCGGATCTTGGTGTTGAAAATTCCATGAATATTATGGAAAAGCTGTCTAAAGTTTCTAAAAAACTTAAAAAGGCTGATGAGCTTAAAATTATTTTAAAAAAAGAGCTTTTAAAACTTTTCCCCAAAAGCACGGAAACTGATAAAACACCTGATCATAAACCCCATGTTGTTATGGTTGTAGGAGTAAACGGAACCGGCAAGACAACCACCCTTGGAAAAATTGCAATGAAGCATACGCAAATGGGTGAAACAGTTTTAATAGGTGCTTCTGATACTTTTAGAGCTGCTGCAATTGAACAGCTCGATATATGGGCTGATCGTGCTTCTGCTTCTATTGTAAAACATAAAGAGGGAGCTGATCCTGCTGCTGTTGCTTTTGATGCGGTTGAAGCTGCCACTGCACGGGGAGCTGACCTTGTTCTTATTGACACGGCAGGAAGGCTGCATACCCAGAAAAACCTTATGGAAGAATTAAAAAAAATAAAAAGATCTATTGGTAAACGCCTTTCAGGAGCACCCCATGAAATTCTCATGGTACTTGATGCAACAACAGGACAAAATGCTTTGTCCCAGGCAGAGCTTTTTCACAAAGCTGTTAATCTTACATCCATTGCAATTACCAAACTTGACGGCACTGCAAAGGGAGGTATAGTTGGCGCCGTTGCAAATAAACTCAATCTTCCCATAAAATATATAGGAGTAGGAGAAGGCATTGAAGACCTTCAATCTTTTGATGCAAAAATTTTTATAGATGCACTTTTAGATTAGGCATATGGATTAAACAAAGTTTATGACCTTAAGTAATTTTATATTGTTTCATCTTTGCAAGGAGTGAAGGATGACTTATTTCAAGCAATTTTGAAGACTGGGTACGGTTGCCATTGGTTTTTTCCAATGCTGTTAAAATCATGGTTTTCTCAAGGTCCTTTTTAGCTTGTTTTAATGAAAACCCTGAATAATTTATCACTCTTTTGCCTTTTTTTCGGGCACCTTGCTCTATATGTAAAATATCAGGGCCCAAAACAGAATCTTCAGACAAAATCACTGCTCTTTCAATGGTATTTTCAAGTTCTCTGATATTTCCCGGCCAATGATAGTTAAATAATTTTGTCAAACCTTTAGAAGAGACCTCATGTATATCTTTATTATATTTTTCATTATATCTTTTAATAAAAAAATTACATAATAAAGGAATATCTTCGAGTTTGTTTCTTAAGGGCGGTAATTTGATGGGCATTATATTCAATCTATAAAATAAATCTTCCCTGAATTCCCCTAAAGACACCTGATGTTGCAGGTCTTTTGATGTTGCAGCAAGAATACGCACATCAATCTTTTTTGCCTTGGGGGCTCCTAATGGATGGATCTCATTCTCCTGTAATACTCTAAGCAGCTTGACCTGCAGACTAAGAGGCATTTCTCCGATTTCATCTAAAAAAATTATACCCTTGTCAGCCTCTTCAAAAAGCCCTTTTTTATCCTTATCAGCACCTGTAAATGCTCCTTTTTTATAGCCAAACAATTCACTTTCCAATAAATTTTCCGGTATTCCACCACAATTTACAGGTATTATTGATTTTTTATTACGATTGGAATTAAAATATATTGCTTTTGCAATTAATTCCTTGCCTGTTCCACTCTCGCCTGAGATTAATACAGTTGTATTATAATCTGAAATTTTGTGCAAAAGTTTAAAGATTGATTGCATCTCTTTACTTTTTGCAATAATATTTTCAAATTTGTATTTATTTTCAATATCATTTATCTGTTTTTTTAATTTAGTATTCTCTTTTTTCAACTCTATTTTTTCCAGAGCTTTTTCTAAAACAATTAAAATCTCATCGGGTTTAAATGGTTTTGAAATAAAATCAAAAGCTCCAAGTTTTACAGCTTCAATTGCAAGATTAATGGTGCCATAGGCAGACATCATAATAATTACAGTGTCTTTAATGATATTCTGTATCTGTTTTAAAATACCTATACCATCAATATCAGGCATTTTCATATCACATAAGATAAAATCATACTTAAATTGAAGAATCTTTTGCAGTCCCTCACTGCTTTTAAATGAAGTATCAACATTATAGCCTGCATTCTCAAGGATCTTTTTAAGCATATGGCACATATTTTTTTCATCATCAATTACTAAAATTGTTCTCATTTTCCATCCTCATGTAATGGCAGCTTAATTATAAAGGTTGCACCCTCGCCTTCAATACTTTCAGCACCTATAAAACCATTTATCTCATCAATGATCATATATGACATCCAAAGACCTAAGCCTGTTCCTAAACCCGGTTCCTTTGTGGTAAAAAACGGATCAAAAATTTTATTAAGATCATGTTTTGAAATTCCCACGCCATTATCAGATATTTTAATTTCTATAAACGAAACATCATTTTTCTTAATTTTAATTGTTTTAACTTGAACAATGCCTTGTTCTCCATTGAAATTCTTAAACCCGATACCATCGGCAGCATTTAAAATAAGATTAATTAAGACCTGCTTTAATTGATCACTATCAAACATTGCAACATCCTCATCAGCATTCAGTTCAAATTCAAACCTGATTGTGGAAAAAAAAGGCTGAATTTTTATAATATCAATTGCATCTTTGATAATATCATGGACAGAATTTGGCAAATATTCTATTTGTGAACTTCTTGAAAGGTTTAACAATTGTTTTATAATTTTGTCTATGCGCTGTATTTCGACTTCCGATCTATTAATAAAATCCTTTTTGTCCGCATCAGAAATACTCTCCTGTTTCAACAATTCAAGATATCCAAGAACAATTCCAATGGGGTTACCAATTTCATGGGCAACGCCTGCTGAAAGTTTACCAATTGATGACATTTTCTCAGCTCTGATCATTTCTTTCTGGGTCTTTTCCAACTTTTCTATATTCTTTTCAAGTTTTTGTTTATCATCTGATATCCTGTTTACCATTGAATTTAGAGAACTTGAAAGAAGACCAAACTCATTATCAGCACTATTAAGCATGTAAAGTGCATCATTACTGCCATCATATCCCTCTACAATACCGGTAAGCTTTTTAATGGGCTTTATTATTATATTTGAAAACCTAATCATGCCGATAAAACAAAGAAAAACTGTATTAAACAAAATATAAAACATAATTATCTTTTGTTTTTCTCTAAGGGAAGAATAAACACGATCCAGAACAATTATAAAACTAATTCCCATGTGATGATCAACAGGATAGGAAATCACAAGATATTTACTGTCTTTAAAAAACACACTCCAGGTGCTGTCAAAAAAATGTGTGATCCGCCTGTGTTGAGCAATTGCCTGAAGAGAATATTGTCTAATCTTATGAACTTTAATTTTATTCTTGTAATTATTGGAAACCACAGGATTTTTTATAGCAAGAGTGCTATGTCCATTTTCAAGATAAATTAAATAAACATCAGATACTTTAATAATGTTTGATAAATATCTGTGAACATAATCATATTTCTCTGAATTATTACCAAGATGTGATATATTATCTTTAATATGCCCGATAATAAATTCAGTTCTTGCAAATTCCGCTTTTAACAATTCTTTTTTAAAAATACTTGTAACAATAAAATCAGTTACAAGCATCCCTGCAATGAGCAATATCCCAATATTCAGCACAATATTTATTTTAAGGGTTCTAAAATGCATCAAGTCGACCATATAATATTATCAGTATTAAAAATATTTATACCATACTATAAATATTTTTAATAGTTTTTGTTTTTTATTACAATATAATCCTTAAAATTTTATTCTTTTCAAATTATTCTGCCCCGAAATGCTATGGGTTTCAAAATGTTAGTCAATATTAATAAAAAAGTTGTAAAACTTGCATGCTTATTGCATGAAATTTCCTTAAAATTTATTTTTAATTTTTAAGGAAATTAGAATTTATGAGATATTATTTTAAAAGAATTCAAGGGGCAAAATCAGGCTTTACTCTGATAGAACTGATGATAGTTATTGCTATTGTTGGTATTTTATCATTGATTGCCATACCCAATTTTATCGGTTCAAGGGGAGACAGTATGTTAAAAAGCGCTGCCCGTGAGCTTCTTGGTGATATCAGCAGAGCTAAGATGGGGGCAATAAAAGAAAATAAAAACTGGTCCATTAAGTTTATATCCGGGGGGTATCAGATCCAGGGACAGGGACCGACTAATATTATTAAAACAGTTCAATTCAGTGGTAATAAAGCCGGTGTGAGTTATTCCACGGGTTCTGCAACAAAAAAAATAGATAACCAGACTTTCGGCACTCCTGCAACGGTTATCACCTACAACAATAACACCTTAACATTTAATCCCAGAGGTACATGCAATGCCGGTTATATTTATCTTGCCAATAAAAAAGGAACTGCTTTTGTTATAGGTACCCTTTCAAGCGGAATAACAATATTTAAACAATGGATGGGATCTAATTGGAGTAATTGATAAAAAATTAATAAAAAAGGTATGAGTATAATGAACTTAAAAATTAAAAACAATAAAGGTTTTACCTTGTTGGAACTTACGATAGCCATGGTAATCTTTGTCATTGCCGTAGCTCTTATTGCAGACAGCTATACTCAGCAAAGGGGTAAAAATATTACCCAGAATCAAATCACTGAAATCCAGCAAAACTTAAGGGCAGGGTTTTATATGATCACCACCGAAATACGTATGGCAGGATATGACTCCAAGGGGAATAACCCCAATGCAAAAATTATTGCTGCCGGTGACGGCGGTGTTGTAGTAAGTGGTGGCACAGCAACTAAATATCCACTTAAATTTGCCTATGTTGGCGGAGATGGAACATCATTAAACATTGTCAGTATTAATCTTTTTGATTCCAGTATTGATTCTACCACAAATTCCTATGACGAAATACAAATTAAAGAAGGGGGAAGCCCCATAGCTGAAAACATAGATAATTTACAATTTACATATTTCGATAAAGATGGAAACCAAATTGCTGCAATAAATCATAACATACCATCAGCAAATATTCCCACGATCAAAGCAATTAATGTGGTTTTAACAGCCAGACCCGATGAAACCGAAAGGGATCTTATGAAAAACGCAGGTGGCAGCAAGCGTTCTCTTGTATCAATGGTTAAACTACGTAATATATAATAATCCGTAAATTTAAGGGAAATGATAAAAATGAATTCAATATTTCGACCGAAACAATCACAAACAGGATTTACCATACTTGAAGTTATGATCGCCATGGCAATTTTTGCCATTGGGATTCTGGGGATTGCAAAATTATATATAAAATCACAAACCGGTAATACATCGGCTCGCACCATCACCCAGGGAACAACCTATGCCCAGGACAGAATAGAAAGGCTTATGAGTCTTCCCTATGATAGCATCGCCACAAACACCGCTACTGTCACGGGTGCATCATCAAACGAGACTTATAACATAAGCTGGACAGTAACAAATAATGAACCTGTAACAAATACAAAACAAATTGCACTGACTGTCACGTGGAATGATCAGGGACGTACCAGAACTTTTTCAACTAATTATTACAAAGCAAAGGATTTCTAATATGATTAATAAACATCTAAAACTTTATAAAATCTCTGGTTATAACCAGAATGGTTCCACGGCAATAATCATGGCTATTCTTTTACTTGCCATACTCACAATATTAGGGTTAGCCACCATGAACAGCTCTATAACAGAAACCGGAATTGCAACAAACGACATGATCTATAAAGATTCGTTTATTGAAGCTGACGGTGGCACAGAAGTGGGCAGAGAACTCCTTGAACAAAATATTGCCTGCCTTGGATTTACAGGTACAGGGGTTACAACAAGCATTACCCATAGCGGTTATGCAATAGATCCAGGCAATAATAAAACCAATATTGTGGATGTTGTGGAAATACCAGGAGAGCGAGATGCAACCGACTCAGCTCTGCCATGGATGAACAATAACATACAGGATTACTTTTTAAGAGAGGACCCGCCCTGGGTAAATTCTGGCGGAACCACTACCCAGCCTGCAGATATACCCAAGGATAATGTCAGAGATTTCAGCTATCCCTTTCAAACAAATGCTCACACACCTGCTGCATATACCAATGTAATAGCATATGGGCTTACTACGCTTTCCACGGGCAGTGCCGTGCAGATGGCAGCAGGATATGATGGAAAAGGAAAGGGCGCAGCAAGCGGAGGCGGAAAAATAGTCTATCAGATAGATTCAAGATTTAATGGCGAAAGAGATAGTTATGCCATCAAACTTAGATGGCGCCACCTTATCGGGCACGAAGATTCCTGTCTCTTTTAACTTTAAATAACAACATTTTCATTTTCATATATTAATTAACAGGAGACACAAATGAAAAAAAAATTATCAATATCTTTTATACTATTATATTGTTTTTGCTTCTTGACCCTGCCAATACTTTTTGGATATTCCAATCAGGCAATGGCTTATCTTGCAACCGACTATGAATCTGTGCCTCCTTTTATTGCATCTGGAGCATCTCCCTTAGTAATGATTGTCATGGGGAAAAACCATAAATTGTATTACGCAGCATACAATGATGCTGCAGATCTCAATGGTGATGGTCAAATTGATATCAAATATACTCCTAGTATTGATTATTTTGGATATTTTGATTCCTATAAACAATATATCTATAACTCAGCACTAAACCGATTTGAACCTGTCGCGAGTACGGATGATAAAAAAGTTACTCAACCCAACACCAATCGCTGGAGCGGTGATTTTCTGAATTACCTTACCATGACACGCATGGACTGCCTGAGAAAAGTTCTCTATGGAGGTAAGAGGTCAACTGATACATCAACAGAGACTGTTCTTGAAAGATCCTTTATTCCTCAGGATGTGCACTCATGGGGAAAAGAGTATACAAGTGAAGCATATGATGGTTATAAGATAAGTGACTATACGCCCCTGACCTCACCTGCAGCAGGCACAAGGCATTTGTTTGGTAATACAACAAGAACCAGCAAAACATCGCCTCCACTCCTGTTGATACTTAAAAATAATACCCACAGAATATGGGACTGGGCAGGTAAAGAACGACCTGTGCTCAATAATAAAATAGGTGTTGGCACTGAAGTCCCAACTGGTCCATGTGATATATATCAGGTTTATGTCCAGGTTGGAGTCGTGGGCACAGGCTTTACACCTGACCTTGAACGCTTTAAAAAATATGGAACCGGCACCGCATATAAACCCGTTGGCCTCCTTCAAAAATTCGGTGAAGATAACAGGATGTATTTTGGACTCATTTCCGGAACTTATAAAAACAATCTTTCGGGGGGGGTCCTGAGAAAAAACATAAGCAGCATCAGAAATGAAATTAACCCTGCTACAGGTCAATTCACCTCTGTCCACGGCATAATCTATACTATTAATACCTTTGCCATAACCGATTATAATTATACCAAGCATCGATATAATGGAGGCTGGGAAAATAATCACCCTTTACCGCTCAGCAATAAAAAATTTCCTGACTGGGGGAACCCGCTTGGTGAAATGCTCTATGAAGCACTTAAATACTTCGGAGGCGGGACAAAAACAATCAAATTCAACGAGAATATAAGTGATGGTAATGATGACGGAATGAATCTTCCCTTAAAATCCTGGAAAGATCCTTATTCAAGCTCTGGAGGAAACTATGATTATTGTGCAAAACCATTTATTCTTGCCATAAGCGATATATATCCCACCTATGACTCAGATGAGCTTCCAGGCAGCAGCTTTTCATCAATAGCCGCGGAAACTATTGGAAATGCCCGCACTCCTCTGAATTGTAAAACATTATCTGCGACAATTTTTAATAATGAATTTACCAGCGGCAGCCTTCATGCCTTTATTGGTGATAATAACGGAATAACAGATAATTCCTGTAAAGAAAAAACAATAGATTCGTTGGGCAATATCAGAGGTCTTTGCCCTGAAGAGCCTACCAAGCAAGGCAGCTATTATTCAGCATCTATTGCTTATTATGGGAGGAATGAAGATATAAGCACTGCAACAGGAATTCAGAATGTTGCATCAAAGTTTGTGGGTCTGGCATCACCTTTACCCGAGATAAATATAAAAGTAGGTAATAAGATAATTAAATTACTCCCCTTTGGAAAGAACATTCAAGCAAATCCTGCAAGCCACTACAATCCCACGAACACGATAGCTGGATTTTTTGTGGAGTCGTTAACAGAAACTTCCGGTGTGTTCAGAATTAATTTTGAGGACACGGAACAGGGTGCTGATCATGATATGGATGCAATTTGCAAATATAGTTTTCAGGTTCAGAATAACCTGGGTAAGCCGGCGCCCACTGCTGCCATGGGAACACAGGTTGAAATTACAATTGAAGCTGTCCATGCTACTAGTGCAGCACTACAACACATGGGCTATATTATTTCAGGAATAGAATCTGGCACAGGCACGGTATTTGGTAATCCAGTAAATATAAGCCAGGACGGCCCCTACCTTTTCATTAGAGATAATGATGGTAAATACAATGCGCCTTATGACGATGATACAAAAGATAGAGACTATTTTCTTGATATGCCCAATACACCAAATAAAAGATTGCCAATAACCAACACCATGGTCTTTATACCAAAAAGCAGCAGTACTGCTGCGACCCTACTTAAAAGTCCTCTCTGGTATGCAGCTAAATGGGGTAATTTTGAAGACATTTCAGGAGGTACAGATAATATTCCTGACCAACAGGCAGAATGGGATCATAATAATGATGGGATACCTGATGCTTATTTTTATGTACAAAACCCTCTATCTCTTGAAGCTAAATTAAGCAAATCATTTCTCTCAATTTTAGCTGAAGTGGCATCTGGAACAGCATCATCGGTAATTTCCCAGACAAGATCAGGCGAGGGAGCTATTTACCAGGCAATTTTTTACCCTGAATATTTAGATAACAATTTTAATAAGGCTTCATGGGTGGGAGATGTTCATGCATTATTCATGGATAAATGGGGCAATATGAGAGAAGATACCAATAACAATGCTAAACTTGATATAATTGATGATTTTATAATAAAATTTAATGGCTCTAATAATGTCGAAATATATAAAGATATTAATGGTGATGGCATAGCCACCTCTAATGAAACTCAAGGCACACGCAAAATGGATGGAATACACTACATATGGTCCGGTGCTGACTGGCTGAGCCAGATATCTGATACTGATATTTTATCCCAGAGGCAATATACAAGCACTGATAAAAAAAGATATATTTTTACCTTTGTGGATAATGATAAAGATATGGTAAATGATATAATAAATCCCGCACTAAAAATTAGTGAACAGACTGCATTCCTATCAGCAACTCCAACGATTGCTGACCTGAAAGATTCTTCCAAAATCTTCCCTTATCTGACCCTTTTCCCTTCCTTTAATAATGTACCGCAAGATATCAGAAACCTCAGTAATAACGGATCTGTTTTCAAAACATTTCTCCAAACTCAAACTAAAAGAGAGATTGATTATATTCGTGGCAAAGATCAGGGCAAGGATTCGACATCGGTACCGGGATATACTTTACCTGCATTCAGGAATAGGCAAGTTAATATGGATAAAGATACCGCCATTGAAACATGGCGCCTGGGTGATGTTATTAATTCTTCGCCTACGGTTGTGGGCAGACCATCCGAAGGCTACCATCTCCTTTATAGAGATGTATCATATGCAAAATTTGCAAGGCATTTTCGAAACAGACGACAAGTCATTTATGTAGGAGGGAATGATGGAATGTTCCATGCATTTAACGGTGGATTTTACAATGCTGCCACAAAATCCTTTGATAAATATATTGAGGCGACTAATAATACTACCTATGAATCTCCGGTTACTACCATACCTCCCAACAAAGCTGATATAGGTATTGATTTTGATCTAGGTGCTGAAATGTGGGCATATATTCCATACAACCTTTTACCCCATCTTTATTGGTTAACTCAATATGACTACCCCCATGTATACTACAATGATCTTAAACCCAAAATTTTTGATGCTAAAATTCTACCCGACGATACACATTATAAAGATAATGATACTAAGGAAAACTGGGGTACATTCCTCATAGCAGGAATGAGATTTGGCGGAGGTATTATTCATGCCGATATGGATAAAACTGACCACCTGATACAGAAACAAACCGATGACATTGAAATGACGTCATCCTATTCTCTGTTTGATATCACAGATCCTGAAGAGCCTCCAATACTGATTGCTGAATTGAGCTTTGACGGGCTTGGATATACTACCTGCTATCCTGCTGTTATTCCAATAAAAGATAAAACACATCCAGCAACTGATCCTAATAAATGGTATCTGGTATTTGGATCAGGACCTGCCGATTCCAGCGGAAAACCCGGGAAAAAGGGTATAGACAAGAACCCTCTCAGCAGAGCTGTTAGTTATCAGAAATCAAAACTATTTATAGTTGACCTCAAAAAACTTGTAAAAGATCATGAACTTGTAACCATTAACGAAAATGGTGTCGAACATACAAACCCGAGCAGCGCACCACCTAATGGAATAAATTTTTATTTTGAAGGAGGCAGGAAATCATTTATTTCCGATCCCATAAGCGTGGATTATGATCTGGACTATAAAGCCGATGTTGTTTATTTTGGTACGGTGAGCAGTGATGGATCAGCTATTAATCCATATCATGGTAAACTTAGAAGGGTTGTTATTAATGATGACCCTGACCTGAAAAATTGGGAAAATGATAGTATCCTATTTGAAACTCAACTAAATCAGCCCATTGTAGCAGCACCCAGCGTAGGAATAGGAGACTACATAAAACGAAATGACCCAAATGACCCAAATGGTACTGTTCGCTTCGGCGACAGGACTGATTATAAAAACAGATGGGTATTTTTTGGAACCGGAAGATTTTTTGTAGATGATGATAAACCCACTAACTATCAGCAAACCTATTATGGCATAAAAGAAACTTTTACCCCTGACTTTTCTCATAAAACAATAAATTGGGAATGGGATAAAGTTACCGAATCTGATATGCTTAATGTGACCAGTGCTGAGGTAGCACTTGGGCTTCGCGGGACTCCTCCTCGACCTACGAAAATTGTTTCAGGTATTTCAGGTGTCACTGACTGGGGTCAACTGGTTGACAAAATCGACCTGGATAAAAAAGGCTGGTATCTGAATTTTTCAGAATCCAGAGAAAGAAACCTT
>Ga0256845_1001165_pt1 | contig 21789 bp, 5 predicted proteins | sample RiftiametaG_FD_189101 | JGI IMG/M metagenome (GOLD analysis project Ga0256845, IMG submission 189101) | Tube worm associated microbial communities from hydrothermal vent at the East Pacific Rise, Pacific Ocean - Riftia | ecosystem: Host-associated > Annelida > Integument > Unclassified ... | reverse complement strand
GTAAGAATTGGATGTTCTGTAATACTGCAAGTGGTGCTAACGCCAGTGCTGTTCTTTACAGTTTAATTGAGTCAGCCAAGGCGAATGGGCTTACACCATTTAACTACCTGACGTTCTTACTTGAAGAACTACCAAAGCAGCCCGATGATTTTGAGTACCTGATGCCTTGGAATGTTGAGTTGGAAGACACCATTTAAAAGCTAGGTGCCTTTCAGCAGACATTTACTATAGGGTTGTTGGTAACAAAAACATTATAACGATCTAAGTTAGTATCTATTATTGAACCTAATATACCTACTGAAGCCGATGTATAACCATTAAGTGGTTTATCAATCTGAATTTGAGGCGCAACTGAATCTAATTCAATCGTGATTGTTTCTTGTTGTTTAATTGCCGTGTTGGATGACAATGCTGCAAGTAAAGTCACGCTATAATTACCGTCTGAAACTAAAACGCCATTACTATTGAAACCATTCCAATTAATTACATGTGCACCAGCATTATAAGATTGATTACTCAACAGACTCGTTACACTATTTCCTCGGTCATCTTCAATCGATATATTTAATACACTCGCTTGCTCTAAGCCAAATCTAATACTTGTTTCGTCACGTTTATTATCAGCGTTAGGAGAAAATAATCTTTCAATTCCCTCAATATAACTCACTATATTAATTAAGTTATCAATATTGACAGGAACTAGCAATTCGTTCGAATTACCCGCAATGTCTTCAGCAGTAATTCTAAGTTGATGTAAACCAATTAAACCATAAGTATTCCAACTAACAGGACTTTCTTTAATTGACTTGCCATCTTTGTATAAATTAATCCAAGCTGTCGGAGAGTCTCCAACCCCATAATCAATTTGAGAGTATTTTAATTGATTAAAATACTTAAGCGATTCCAACTCAATAATATCACCACGAACTTCTATTAACATAGATAATGGATCAACCGCATTGGGATAATCAATTTGAATTAACGGCTTTTGATTATCCACAACGACATAATCATAATGCTCTATCATGTTTCCGCAAGCATCAGTTATTTGATACCGCAGCACATAATCGCCATCAGCGACCGTTGCACCGTCATTATTTCTACCATACCAAATCATACTGTTCTCGCCGGCAGAGATTGGCATAGCCGTTAATAGATTGACTTGTAGCTCTTCTAATATAATTTTAGTTCCTGGTGAAGTACCTTCTTGAGGTAATGAGTAACTATAAACATCTAATGAAACCTCAACAGCTTCCGAAAATGAATAATTAACTGTTAACTCATCATTAATTAGATCATCGTTAGGGCTAAACGCGTTAGCGCTTAAAGATGTAGAATCTAATTCAACATCACCATCAATATTAAACTCCCGCACTGAACATTGTCGGTATCCCGCAGAATCAAATGCGGATAATCTAATGGCTACATCTCCAGATAAATCAGGCTCATAAAGAAAAGAACCAATATTTCCATTTTCACTAAGTGATGCAGGAATATCCTGATGAATGCTCTCCAGATTTTTTACATTGAGTTGATTAAAGGCCCGTTCGTTTTCAGCACCTTTAAAATAAAAGACCTTATTATTCGACGCATCAAAACTTGTGGTGTTTGAAAATTCTAAAAGATAACGAAACGGATTGTTATCGCTAATTGTTCCATCAACAAACAGGTTGGACTTACAAACTTTTTGATTAGCTAGTGGAAAGTTTATACTTAAATTTGGTGGTGTTTTATCAATCATCAATGTAAATGGAACAACCACCTCTTCGTCTTCAATATTTACCAATCGAACGGTATAATTAATTTCACCTTCAGTAAGAAGTGAAGTGTCAATCTCATAAGAATGAGTATATAAAGGATTACCTTTTTTACTACCTGAAGGGGTTGGTTTATTAATGTTGAATAAAATATTGGTTGGATCATTAGCTCTTGAAAAAGTCAGTAACTTCAGGTCAATATTTTTAGCTGTTTGAGTTGAAAATTCAATTTTAGCTGTATCTTTTATTGGAAGATTACAATCTAAATTGTAATCGGGTATATGACGAACCCTAAGATCTAAACATTTTGTTGATATGCTCGTATTATGACCAAAAATCTCTCCATCTTCAGCTGTCGCAACCATCCGCAACTCATAAGTATTACAAGTCCGTAACTCTCTCAGTGGGAAAATAAAGGCTTGTTGTGGGCTATCAAACTTGCCAGCAAATTGTTCACTAACGTAACGAGAATCATCATGGCTTTTAAGGAATAATTCAACATGTTTTATTGGTTTTGAAATTCCATTTAGTCCCCAAGCAACGTAATCACCTTCATTAATAGGATTAACCGACATACTGATCAATTGCTGTATAGCCGTTACAGGATCGCCATCTTTCATATCCCTAAACCAACGGTCTTTTAATCTTATTGCTTTAGCATTTGTCAACTTAATACCTGTAATGTTCGATTTATAGACTCCTCCCGATTTATTTACCCCTGATAGCCTAAAGATATATTCTGAAGAAAGTTCAAGTTGAGAATGTTCCCAATAACCATAATAATAATGGTTAACTTCAGCCAGAGATTTTAAATTATTAGGATAAGTTTCCTTTATAGTAAATACTTCTGCCGGTTCACTCTGCCAGCTTGTATCATTTACTTTTTTAAACTCAACATCCAATTGTATAAGTTCCTCAATGACTGATTCATGTAATTCAAATCTTGCTGGAACATTATCTTCAACCAGTATAAAATTTTCTACGTTGTCACTATCTAAAGGCACAAATATTACTGGAGTTAGTGCCTTCTCAGCATTGCTTGCTAATTGAGTTAAAACTAACTGCTCAGTTGTCACATTACTCACTACAACAGTTCGATTACCAGCCAGATCAGTAGCATCTATTTCAAAATCATAACCAGAAAAGGATTCAATAGAATCAGCGACTTTAATAGAGTCTTGACCAGAAAAAACATTGTCACTAAATGTATTTAATAGATGTGTATTTTGATCAATAACTGAACGTTTTATTAGTACTGCCGAGTCAGGATTATCATCATTTAAACTATATTGTAGATAAGGTATTCCCATTTTAACTAATCTACCATCAAGTTTAACTGATTCATGATAAGGATTATTTACAACTAAATTAACTTGAGGTGGTGTATTATCAATTATAAATTCAAGTTCATAATCAAGAACTTGTATCAAATACTTTCCATCGTTTAAGTATGCGCCCAACTCATCCCGACCATCCCAAGTAATACTAAATTCCTGTCCAAGTGCAGAGTGATCGCGAACGAATTTTCTAACCAAGTTGCCATTATTATCCAACACATCAAATTCTAAATGTATCGGCTGTAATACAAGATAAAAAATTGACGTGCTATCTTTGACTCCATCACCGTTTGGAGATAAATAACTTGATGTTCTATAAAGATTACTAATTGCAGTAGTTTCACTCCAAGCAACACGATTAATTTTTTGTTTTTTATTTCCAGCTAAATCATAAACCGATAAACGAACTAAGTATGTTCCAGCAGCAGGCGGAATCCAATAAGCAAAGGTATCATCAATGACTGAAATATCAGACGAAGGTTGAATAGTCGTCCAGATATTAGCTGCATCTATTGTTGCGTATTCCAACACATAGTTATTAAAGTTTTTGTCTGTTGCAGTACCTGATAACTTAATGCTACTCGATGAAATAGAACGACTTGCTTGTAATTCAGCCGTTAGATTAAGCAGGCTCTTATATGACCAGTCGTTACTAACACTTGTGCTACAAGAGCTTGATACTAGGTCTTTTGCTCTAGATCGGAAAAGCAAACGATTATTAAGCGGTGAACTATTTAACTCAGTCAAAGCATAAAGTGCATTACTTCCTTTTAAGTCGCCTATAAATTCATTAAATATTTGTTTAGGTAAAAATTGATTGTTTGAGTCAATAACCCATATCTCATTAAAACTATTCGAGGATGTTGGGTTACCATCCGGATACCTAATTGATTGATAAAGTATCGAATCTTGTTTATTCCAAATCAATTGTTTAGCAAATGGTGCAGGGCCTACCATAATCGGTTCACAGGTATTACAGCTTGATTCACCAAAACCAAATTGATGAAGCGGCTGAAATTCCCCAGTACCTACGTTGAATTTATACACCCCACCTAATTTATCAGACTTTGTATATTGAGATCGAGAAAGGGAAGGATCGGCTATACCAGCAAAATATGAAAATGCGATTTGATCATTATTAGGAGACCATTCAATAGCGTTAACACTGCGTTCTATAATAGACGAATCAAGTAGAGGTAAATTATAATCGGAAATTAAAGTTCCTTGATCATCATAAATTTTCACGGTTTTTTCTACGGCATTAAATACAGAAAAAGATTTTCCATCTTTTCGCCAAGTCACCTTAGCTGAATCTTTTGCTCTTTCTGTTTGGCTATCCATCGGTTCCTGATACAAAGTAACATACATGCCAGTTTCTAAATTCACATAAAATAAATAACTCTGTGATTCATAATAATGAAGCGTGTTTAAAATTAAGTGTTTTCTGTTAGGTGAAAGTTCATATTGGTCTAATGAAAGATAACCTTCTTGCAATCCTAACTTTTGAGTTAAATCAACAATACTTCGCTCTGGTGAACCCGTTATCGACGTTAGAAGCAATCGTCCACGATAAAAGTCAATCATATATTGAGCATTAGTATCTAAGCCAATCAAATTACCATAAGCATACGGAGAATTTATTTGTGTTGCCTCAGCAGTATTTGCGTTAATCTTCCAAAAGCTACGCTGCCTAGTGCCTGTTAATGTTGAGGCTTCAAAATAAACATAACGGCCATCATCAGCTAATATCAATTTATTATGCGCGGGGATTCTAATATTTTCATTATCAAAAAATGACTGTGTTAATAAAACTTTAATCCCTTGTCCATTAGCTCCCATTTTATATAAACCAGGTGAATAAAGTGAATTACCTCCACCGATAGGAATTGTAAAAAATATTTTGGATTCGTCCGGTGCGTAATCGATTCCGTCGTACTCATTTAATTTACACGTTAAATTTGTAAATACACCAGAAGGTGTACCAAAAGAATCAACCAAAGATGAACGGTTAGTATCAATTTCAACAGTCACCTGAGCCAATAAAATAGCGTTTTCAAAAATTTGAAAATAATATTCACCATCAGCAACTATATAGCCACTTTCATCTCGACCATCCCATTGAACACTGCCTGATGTTATATCAGTCAACATAGAGCGGTCTAAATATTCTTTAACAACCTGCTTTTGCTTATTGATTATATTTATTACGGGGTTTGATGCTATTTTAAAGCGAAAGAAAAGTTCTGTGAAATCTTGAATCAAGTCACCATTTGGTGAGATATACTTTTGACTAACATTAAAATTTGCATTTTGAACAATAACAATTTTCATTGCCGTATTATTATTTTCATCACTTTCTACAACTTGGTTGTTAGCATCCACACTGACAAAAAATTGTGTTCTTCCTTCAGTCAGCAAACCTAGATCAAAATCAATACTTATATTTGAACCGCCATCAACATCAACCGATTGCATTGTTCCAATTAATACCCCTCCACTTTGAGGATCTGCATCATAAATTCCTACGTTAACTTGTGATACAGTTTGCTCTCCTAAGTTGTTAACCATTACTGTTAAAGTAATATTTTCGCCTTCCTTAGCAAAAGTAGGATTTAATACTATTTCCGCTGGTGAAATAGTCAGGTCAGGTAATGAAAGTACCGACAATGATTTAAAAGCATTGTTATCTGTTTCAGAAAATTCACTAATGGTATTATCTGGATCAACAACCAAATGTATAATTTTTTCGCCCGCGGTTGGAACACTATCCCAACTAAGATTGACTGGTATTTCAGAATTTGCCGCTATTAACGTAATTGGTGTTACATAGCCAATTAACACACCACCAGAATTGGGGTCGCCATTATAAAATGCCGCTTGAATATTTGTAGCATCAAGTGTGCCCGTATTTCTTATTACAGCAGAAATTGTAGTTTGACTACCTTCTAGTGCAGGTTCAGGTTGAAAGTTTAAATCAGTATAACTAACCGACAAGTTAGCACCTGTTGCAGTACCACTACTAAATGATAAGCTAGCACTATTATTTAATTCGTTAATTTCAGGTAACAGATTACCGTCATCAATAAACACATTAAAAGTTAATGCACCTGTTTTATCTGCTCGCCAAATAATCTCTTGTTGAATGGTTTGCCCTGCATTAATTTGAGCTTGGCTTGTTTGAATATCACTGCTTGTTGTGCCATCACCAATAGCATAACGGACTCCAAATGAAGGTGAATTATTCGTTCCAAAATTAGACAAGTTAACTTTAAAAATAACATCATTACCTTGAATGACACTTTCACTAACCACTGACAAACCGGCAGTTGAAACAGCGAGATCCAGACTGTTTTGAGTGGTTATTTTAATACGGGTAAAGTTATTAGATTCATTGGTTTCATTTATATGGTTATCCGGATCTAAAACCACATAAAAATCAGTTGAGCCAGAATTTAATAGCGTATGAGTCAAATTAACAACGCTAGTAGAACGCCCTGCCAAATTGACGATTTTCTGTTCAATGATGGTTCCATTTACCGCATCTTTTCTTAATTGAACAACTAAATTATTCGCCGGTTGTGTTCCCTGATTACGTAAAGTAATGGCAAAACCAATATTTTCAGGAATTTTGTTTGGTGATTGAGGCGATGCAAATACACTATTTTTTGTTAAAGAGACATCAATGCCATCAACTGCTGCTAAAACATTTAATTGAAGACTTGTAACATTATCAATTTCACTCATTTCTAGTTGAGTATCATCTGGATCAACCACTAAAAATAATTCGTTATTACCCTGCTTGTTTAAACTGTCCCACAAAATAGTTAATTCAACACTGGTACCAGAGGCTAATAGAGGCACAAGTAAATCGTTACCAATAGCCACACCACCATTAGTCGGATCACCTTCATACAGCCTTAAAATACTTGCTTGTGTTACAACATTTGAGTTGTTACTTATCACAACGTTTAATGATACACGGTCTCCATCAACGGGCGCTTCAATATCAACATTAACTATTGGATTAACAAATAGATTAGGATAACTAAATTGCTGTAGAGCTTCTAATACAACCGCCGTTACATAGCGGCTATTTGCCCAACTGCCATTGTCTTGTTGATGAGTTAATAAATAATCCACAGCATTAGAAAACTGTATCTTGTCACCGGCTTTAAAATTGATAAAGGTTTTAATCACATTGGCAGTACTGTGTAAGGTACTAGAAGTATCAGAAAATCCGCCATCAGGATTTTGTTTACTGGCCAACCAATTAATGGCATTTTCTTCAACCGATAGATGTTGATTGAGTTTTTTTAAATCATTAAGAATCAACGTTGTTACATAAGTTTTACTTTGGGAATCTTCTCGGTTACTCCAACCGCCATCAGAATTTTGATGGCGCTTTAAATAAGCAATGGCATTATTAATCGCTAAATCATAAGTTTTGTTTGCATAAGTTCTACCATCTATTAGTGCGGCTAAAACCAAAACCGTATCCACAGGATTACTTAAATAATTTTTATCAATTCCCCAACCACCGTCTTCATTTTGGTAGCTGATTAAAGATTGTATTAAGGTTTTAGCGTGATTGACTTTTCCTAAGTTAAATTCAATTTTTGCTTGTCTGGATAAGTAATCAACATTGTTAGCCGTTTGCAAAGCGAGCCAATCTAATGCCGCATTTTCACGAGTAAAACTAGGGTCAAGTCGTCTTAATACATCCAGTGATACAACGGTATCGCGCATTTGAGAAGCCGCTTTATCTTGCCAAGAACCATCCACATTTTGTTGTTGGCGCAGCCAACTGAAACCATCAGCCACAACGGCGGTATCGGGTCTAACATTTCCAATTTGGATTTCGCCTGGTGCACCAGTTGGTGTAGGAATCGGTTCAGCAAAAGTACTTATTGTTGCTCGGCCACCAGTCCAGCTACTAAAGCGATCAACAAAAGCTCTACTAATGTTATCTATTGCCGTAATTTGTTCTTCAGGAACTTTTTGATTTGGTTCCGCTAATAATACAAAAGCAAATTTAAAGTCTTTTTGTGAATCTTCAAATGACGGAACACGTGGTCCTTCTGCAGCAATAATTTGTTCAATGGTAACGGTACGTTTGTTGCCAGTAATAGTATTACCATAATCAATAATACTTTGAGTAGGAATTACATTGACATCAATTTGATCATTTTCAATTAACATCATCGGAGTAACTTCAGATTTTTCAGAAAACCCCGCTAAATAAAGATCTAAAGGAGAAAAAAATTTCCTGATTGCCGTTGATGTAAAAGTACCATCTTGATTGTCTAACCACTTATGGCCATAAAGTAACGATGCACCACTATCCAATAAATTGCTCCAATGTGTATCATCTCGCCCGATTAAACTTCTATCGGGTCCTGCACCTTGATCAAAACTAATTTTTGCAGACCATTGGTGTAAAATTTCATGAGCGAGCGTGGATAGTACGTAATCAAAATCGGCATGGTAAGGGTCGGTGACATATTTGCTCAGTAATGCCATGTCGGTATAACCTTTTAATTGACCGTTACTGCCATACCTTTGTGTGTTGTCGGTTTGCGGTGTTCCAATACCTTGAATATCATTTTTAACGATATGATGAAAAGCTTCCGCATCACCGGGGTCAAAATCAAAGGTTGAAAAAACAACCAAAAAATCATAATCATCGGTATGATTTTTATAAAACTCCTGCGCAACTAATTCTCTTGGTAAAACGTTAAACTCTTGGGCATCATCTTTGTCATAGTTACCGTTAAAATCAATAACGGTGACAGCTCCACGCTGTTCTCTATGATTAATCTCAAAATCAGAAGGGACTGCTGCCGTTAAGCTTGAACTAAAGCTCACTAACAAGAACATTAGGCAAAAGTGAACATTGCCTATTGATAACAATAACTTTAATCCAGCAACCATTTTCTTGGCTAACTCCAGCGGATGTTGATTTTTCATAACTTTAAGTCCCTTAAAAATGGCTAACAATAATATTGATCATTTTTCAATATTCATTGCAATGTCTTTTTTCATTATTCTAATTAAAACAAATCGAAAATTATTCTTTCTTTAATTCAGTTGATTTGTTATTGGTTTTATATTTAACCGTAGAGCTTGTTGATTTAAATGATTGATTCAATAGTTTTCTTTCATCGGCATTGTTGTTATAAAAACGTTCAATACGTGTTTGACCATTCTTTTCCGCAAACAATAAAACTTTTTGTATTTCTTTGTTACCTGATAAGTCTGTAACCGCTTCTTCTATGATGATTTTATTTTCTAATATTTCTAAAATAACGGCGGTAGTGTTGGGTAGTTTATCTCCCACTTTGTAAACCGTCATGTCACCGTTGGGTAATTTAATAACCGCTCTAGCATCTAAAGGTTCTAAAACTTTAATGGTGTAGTTTGATAAGCTATCAGCCGCAAGTAGCTGCAGTGGTAAAAAAAACAAACCAAAAGTCAGTAATTTACTTAAATTTATTTTCATATTATTAATCTTTTTATTTTATTCCATTGTTTATTTTAAACAAAAAATCACAGGTTAATTCCAATCATAAACTCATCGTAGGTTGGCGGTGAGGAACGAACCCCAACACCATGCATCACACAAATAAACATTTAAACCGTGTTACGTTAATCATTAATTTATTTCACCAAATAATGTTTGATCAAATTCATTAACCATTCCACCCCAATCATCATCAATAATACCTTTGGCGATATAATCATGAATGGTTGAATGTGGCCAATCACAAGCATTTTTTACATAACCATGTTTTACCGGATTGTAATGAATGTAATTAACGTGTCGTTCAAAATCCAAATCATTACGTATCATATGTTCCCAATAACGTCGTTGCCAAATTCCCCGTTCGCCTTTTTGCTGGCGGCTTTTGTTAATTTTTTCTGTTTTCGGTAATTTCCGAGAAAACCCCGATTTTATTAACATAATCCGTTTTGCAAAATCATTGTCATCCGTTGGTAATGTCATCAATAAATGCATGTGTTCCGGCATGACCACCATGGCATCCAATACAAACGGATGTCGTTTTTTCACCCCGTTAATCACATCCCGCAATAGTTCAATTTCATCTACCAACAACGTTTTATTTCGTTCCGCCAAATTCACGGTAAAAAAATAAGTGCCTCCCGCCACATTCGCCCGTCGATATTGCATTCATTAAATTCCATTTTAATTATTCAATTCCAATTCAAAAATCATTTCATCGTAGGTTGGCGGTGAGGAACGAACCCCAACATGTACACGACCAAACAAAATCAATTTCAACCGTTGTACATTTACCATCCATTTATATCAAATCAATTCCTTATTTAATTCCAACATTGTTGTTGGGGTTAACACCCCAACCTACGGGCTATCAGACAGCTTAGCTTGAACGGTTGCATTTAATAGCAATAGTCCAATGATAAATAATTTGATGGTGGTTGTTTTCATTGTTAAGTTATTCCAAGTGTTATATTGTTGTTTTCACCTTTACTAAGGTACCATTTGTGATACTGATTTATAGTATCAGCAGATGCTGACTCAACCGTTGAATAGTATTCCCTAAGTCTCTTCGCCAAAACTTCAACGACACTAACAATGCCCGCATCAAAACATTTTTTCCGCTGCTCCATTGCTTTCTCAATCTTTCCAATACTCATGCCTGGGTAGATTTGCGGAACTACAGGTGTTAGCGAACCATTACTGGAAAACTCAACAAACGGCTCAAAATATATATATTTTTCACGTCGCCCAAGTTCATCATTGTTTAGTCGGATAAGGACAATGATTGACATCGCGAACGGATTCCACGCAATATTTATGCGGGAATTATTTCGACGATACTTCGCAACTACATATGAATCACGAGGATCTTCCTGAATCGTCTTTGAGCCAATGTAGCTAAAATTAAAATCATGTTCGAGAAATGAAAACACATTGGTTACTGCAACCTCAAACTCATCACTTTCTGACTTTTTGATACTCATAAAAACCTCAGTCTACTCACTAAAAGGTGTATAGATATTCCACCGATTCAAAGAACGATTTTCAATACCGTAAAATGGACTTGGTCCGTCAGGCCGAATCGTTGGTTGCCGTCCAATATCAATAGAAGTTGCTTTCTTATCCTTAGCCCAATATCGAATCCAACTCCGATTTGCCTCTAGGCTATTTAGGTTCATTCCACTCCAGTTTCTCGGCGCATAGGTTACAGATTGACCACCAGCGTTGTCCACCATACGGGCTACTACATTCACACGTTTCATATTCTCGCCAACAACAACGACCTTCTCACCATTTTCAATTGTTTTCATGATGCGATTGACATTTGTGTCATCATATCCCAACCTTCTTAAACGATTATTGATTAAGTCCGTTGAACTTGACGTTAATTTGTTAGATCTATAAAAGGCAGATAATTGCTTAAACCTGCCCAATTGCCCTACAAACGGTGCAAAAATCCAAGCCGTATTCTTAACACCTGCAGCAGCATAATCTACTGGAGCGTTACTATCATTACCTCGAACAAGATCTCGCCATATACCCTCAACACCATTCTGTAGATATTTTCGGGCTCCAACAGCGTTCGTACCATTAAAAGCACGACTAAGGTAATTATCCTTTGCATAATTTTCCGCTCCAGCAATTCCCTCTGTCCGTTTATCAGACATTGGTATAATCTGACCTGCTTTTGCTCCTTGTAAACGGTTCATCGCATCAGCCATACATTCTTCACTAAGGTATCCACCAAGCATTCTTTTGGTTTCTCTTTTTAGCACTGATGGACTTTTAGCATCTTCGGCAGTAACAATGACAAATGCAGGATGACTTGCTGTTACTCTTTCTTCTCTTGCTGAAGGATCATAACCTATACCTTGTTGAACAATTCTTTTTAGCTTCTGAATTTGCAGACTGGAAAGAATGTTAGTCCCATACAACATACGAGGTTTAATTCCAGCTGCATGAGCAAGGTCTAGGACTCCATCGTCTCTAGAACTTAAACCATGTACGGCATCTTCACCTGAAGGCATTCTCATAACTTGATCAATAGTTTCTTCAGTAACGTTCTGATTTCCATCCGGATCAACCCAAACAGTAGGATTCCCATAGGCATAAACATACTTATGCAAACTCGGCGGCGTATCCGTCATTCCTTCAAACGCATCTTGGGTTAAAAACTGCCCTAAGGTTGGGTCGTAATATCGTGCTTTAAAATAATAAAGCCCTGTCTCGGGATCTTTTTCATGGCCTGTAAAACCAAACACATTTTTACTACTGCCTGTTGTACTGCGCGAATTACCAAAGGCATCGTATTGATATCTGGCTTGTATTGAACCATCGGCTTTGGTTAAATTAACAACGCTACCTAGTGCATCAAACAAATAGAATTGTGCGCCTTCAGTCACATGATTAAGAGAGAGTAATTGATTGGCACCGTAGTCATATTTAGATAAAGTGTTGCCAGTAGCATCGGTTTGTAAAAGAACACTTTGGTCATCGTAAACATATTTTAAAGTGGTTGAAATTGGCGTTGCGCCTGAATCATCAACCGTGGTTTTAGAAATTCTTAAGCCTTGATAGTCATATAAAAATTGACCAATGGATGAACCGCCTTGTTTAATTTCTTTTATTTGGTCTCGGGTGTCGTAAGAATAAGTTTCTGTTAATAATGGCGTTTGCTTTTGAATTCTGTTGCCGTTGTTATCGTAAGTATAATCAGCGGTGTTATTCGCCTCTAAATTATCAGTCACTTTTGTGACTTGATTTCTGGCATTATAACGAAAGCTTTTATTACCAACCGTAATGTCATTCACTAATTTTATTTCGGTTAACCGATTGTAATTAGCATCGTATGTATAATCCGTAACATCATTAACCACACCAGCCACTGAAATGGCGGTTTGAGTTAAACGGTCGTTACTGTCATAAAGGTAATTAGTTTCTTCCGTGATAGTGCCTTGGGTTTCAATTTGTTTTAACCGATTGCCATTAGCATCTAACTGATAATTAAATTGTGAAATTAATCCACCATTTTGTAAATTAGTCATGCTTTGCGTTCTTAAAGCAGAGTCGTAAGTGGTGACGGCTTGCGTGCCATTAGGGTAACCCACTTGTGTTTGTAACCCGCTACGATCATATTGATATGTCGTTATTCCTTGAGCGTTGGTGACGTTAATGACTCGATTGAGTGAGTCGTAAGTATAAGATGTGACTAAACCATCTGGGTCAGTCACATTGGTTCGATTACCATTAGCGTCATAGTTATAACTAATGGCTTTGTTATCACCATTGGTAACGTTTATTTTTCTATCGAAGTTATCATACCCATTAACTGTTGCTCTAGAGGAACTAGTTCCCCCACTGAATAATTCGGAGGCTGATAGTAAATTATTATTGTCATCATAAACATAATCGATAGTAGTAATTTCTGAACCAGCCGTTCCGGAACTGGCATAGGAGGCTTTTGTCTTTCTATTGATAGCATCAAAAGTATAAGAAATCATTTTGCCATTAGCGTCAGTCAATTGATTACGATTACCATTGGCATCATAACCATAATTAACGGCAACACTGCCAGGATAAGTCATGCTTAATCTTCTATTAAGGCTGTCATAGCTAAAGCTTGTTGTATTTCCTTTTGAATCTTGTTGAGTTAACAGATTGTTATTTAAATCAAAGCTAAACTCGGTACTACCTCCATCGGGTGCAATAATCGTCTTGTTACGGTCAGCCGCATCAAAGGTATATAGCCAAGCATTACCATTAGGTAATTGCTTAGTAAGACGGTTTCCATTGCCATCGTAAGTAAACAACGTTGTCTCTGATTTGGCATTGGTTGAATCGGTTAAACGATTACGTTGATCATACTTAAAGTTAGATGTTCTACTTTCTGGATCACGTGCCGTTATTTGATTACCCATTGAATCGTAAGTAAAAACACTAATGGCCGCTAATGGATGACTTTGTTCAATTAACTGATTCAGTTTTGAATAAATAAAGGCACTTTTATTACCTTTAGCATCGGTCTCAAAAGCTTTGTTACCCACTTCATCATATTCTAAGGTAATTAATTTCAATCCATTTTTAATGGTGGTTAAAAGGCGATTTTCATTGTCGTAGGTATAAGTCGAGTTAAATCCTTTTTTGTCGGTATCTTTTAACTTGTTACCAACAAGATCATAAGTACTCTTTAATGTTTTACCCCTCGCATCGGTTACCATGGTTAGTTGATTGAGTAAATCATAGTGATAACTTGTCGAAAGACCTTTTTGATCGACTGATAAGGTTTTGTTTCCAACTAAATCATATTTAAAACGATTATTTGTGCCGTCAGGCAATGTTATTTTTAATAATCGATTAAGATCATCAAACTGAAAAGCCGTTTCCAACCCTTTGGCATCAATCATGGAAATTCGATTATGATAAATGTCGTAACTTGATTTTATTGTGCGACCCGCGGGTAGTTTCGCTTCTTTTTGACGATTAAGTCCATCATAAGTATAACTTGAAAGATTACCATTAGCGTCAGATTCAGATAATGAATTACTGTTGTTGTCATATGTTTTAACAGTGAGATTGCCAATGTTATCTCGGCTATTAATTAAACGATTTAGAGAGTCATAACTATTAATAACTTGATTACCATTAGCCATTACAATGTTCGTTACATTTCTAACTTTGTCAAAAATATAACTAGTAGAAAATCCAAGTGCGTCAATGGTATTTATTTTTCGGTTAAGTCCGTCATATTCGAACTTTGTTTCATTTGAACGTCCATCAATTGATGAAGTAATATTACCAACCCCATCGTAAACATTTGAAGTAGTATCCTTGTTTCCATCAATGTAGGTTACTAGGCGATTTATTGCATCATAAACAAATTTTCTGCCAATGCCTTTTGCATCAGTTTCTGATAATTTATTACCATTTTTATCATAAACAAATGTCGTTTCCCTTGCTTGTGGTTCCGTTCGTTTAATGACACGATTCATTGTGTCGTATTTATAGGTAGTCGATCGATTTAGGGGACCAATTTGCTCTATTAAATTGCCGACTAAGTCATAATTAAAAGTCGTTTTACTATTGAGTGGCGCTAAAATTTCGGTTGCTCTATATAATGCATCGTATGTTGTCGTTGTTTTTTGAGCACCAATAAGTTCTGACGTCTTATTGCCAATTGAGTCATAAGTATAAATGATACTTCGAGTTTCTGGCTCAATAATGCTTACAAGTCGATCGTTATCGTCATATGAATATGATGTGCCATTATCGTTAAAATCTGTCTGACTTATTTTATTACCCATAGGGTCATAACTAAACTGTTGGCTAGATCCCATAGCGTTAGTCAATTGAGTTAATCTGTAAGCATTATCATAAGAGTAAGACGTTGTATTGCCATTGGCATCGGTTTCACTCAGTTTATTGCCAATAGGATCGTAAGTAAATATTGTCACGCCCCCCAGAGCATCTACAATCTTTGTCAGTCGTTGTAAACTATCGAAAAAATGGGTCGAAGAGTTATTGTTTTTATCAGTCACTGATACCGGCATACCTAGAATATCTCTACGTGTACTAGTTGAGTTACCTAATGCATCAGTAACACCTGTAACATTGCCATAAGCGTCATAGTCAAAACGTGTAATTCTACCATTCGCATCAGAACTCGATGTACGATCTCCCGAAGTACTATAACTGTGATTTATACTTCCTCCATCGGGGTTACTGACTAAAGTTAAATTACCGCTTGAATCGTATTCGTATGAGGTTTCATTACCATTTTCATCAGTCATTGAAGCTATTCTATTCTTAACGACTAAACCATCGCCTACGCTAAATTTTGCAGGTGAATGATAGGTTCTTGTAATTTTGGCATTTAAAGGCTTTAGTTCTGAAATTTGATTACCATGAGAATCGTGGCTGTAGGTTGTTTTATTACCATTAGCATCGATGATAGAGCTAATTAAGATATCATTAGGCGTCCATGTGGTTTGAGTATTTCCAATGGGTTTACTAACCTTTGTAACGGCTCCATATTCATCAAAACTATAGCTTGTTATCAAACCTCGAGTATTTGTAACTTCAGCGGTCCCCGTTGTGACACTAATATTAAATCCCGTTTCACCAGCAGGTTCGCCGATTGTTTTAATAGTAGAATATGGAACAACTAAACCTCTTGCTTCACCTACTTCAATAGTGATAGGTTCTTCTTCGTAAGTATAAGTTGTCAAATTTCCATTTGGATCTGAATAACCTATTAATTTATTTCTGCCTTCTAAAGGAATATCGACACCGGTCGCGTAAGTGTAGCTTTCACTTCTTGCACTACCATCTCTTTGAACTGAAACTAATAGTCCAAAATCATTGTAAGTAAAATCGAGGCCAATTGTTCCCGCAAAATCAATACTTTTTATGACTTGTACAAAATCAACCCCTAAACCAACAAAGACTCTTGACTCGTAATCAAATGTAATGGTTCTTCCAGCGGCACCTTCTACGGCTAATAATTTTGCAACCTTATTACTGGTATTATCATAAGTGAGCTCAACTTTATTTAAATTGGTATCTTCAATGTATTCTAAGTCCCAACTTTTTCTGCCATAGTTTTTATAATGGTATCGAGTACCGTCTTTAGCGTAAAAATCAAATGTTCGCTCAACTTCATCAACTAATAACGTTCCATGATAGCCTTTTAATGGAACAAGCTTTCCATTTTCATCTGCTTTAAACCGATTACCTCCTCCAGTTCCACCTGACAAAGAAATAATACCGCAGCGGTTAATGCTAAGGTGAGCGTTATAATTATGATTCCACCCTACACCTAAAGCGCCAGGACTGTTACTCGAATTACTACTGTAATATCGTTGGAAATCTAATGGTAAAACATGACTTGGAACACTGAAATCTGTACTTGATATAGATAGATTACCGTTTGAAACATCAACGCCTTTAACTAAAGTGTGGCCTATAGGTAATGAGTTTTGGATAACCGACTGAATAGACAACGGTGAAGTTTTTTCTTCACTGCGGCCATCTTCTGTGGCAACTGCGGTTAAATCTAAATCATAATTACCAGGCAATAATGCCAGAGGTTCAATGGTGTAGGTATGTCGGCCTTTTGGGTAAGTGACAGCATCAAGTAGTTTGGTTCCATTTGTCTCTAGTGTTACTTTAGCCTCTACGGCTAGTTCAAAGTCATAACTACCACCCATTAAACATGATAGGCCATTGGCGATATCAACATCATGACTATAATTTAATTTTTTTGAATAATTTAAAATTATTTTTCGTTTTAAGGGTATATTTTGTGGCGTAGATTTTATTTCGAAGGGTGTCCCTCTGTTTAAAACCACTTGTGCTTGATAATTACTATCCTGATTGAAATAAGTTCCTTCCATAATAATAACCTCACCAGCTCCTCCAGTGTGTGAACCAATAAAAGACGTATATATATAACCGTCTCTTAAAATATCAACATCTACGGTGGCAGCTTGGTAATCTATTGGAAGAATATTATAACTAATAGTTGCATTTGAACGAGATATATCCTGTTCATTTATAAGCACTCCATCAATAAAATTACCATCACCTATAGAAGTAAAAAAATGATTGATTTGAGGTTCTACGGCAAAAACTTGTATAGGGGATCCCCATTTTGCACGATAATCCTTTTGAATAAGGTTGCCTAACAAAGGTGTTGTTACAGTAACTTCTAAGGTAATATTATGTTTACTTGGAATTGGGCCTACTGTCACAAAGGCTGAATAAGCTTTGCCATCAAAAGTCGCTGGTTGTGTAAGCGCACCATTATCAGATTTAAAGACGGCATTCCCTGTCAAGGGAAACATCTCATACTTTTCTGGGTGAGGTTTAGTAGAAAAATATGTATATGCTGCAGAGATTGGGACTTTTATTTTTTCTCCAGGTTTTGCAGCAAACACTGAGTGGCCTCCTTTACTGTAACCCATACTCCATGCATATTTAAGACAAGATTTTTCAGTTTTAAAATCGAAGTTATGAGTGCTTGAAGCTCCTGTTATTTTAACGGGATATTTAGTTGAAGCCGTCTCTCCTAATCTTACCAAGATATTTGCAGGGATAGCAGCTGTTTTAAAGCTGATACTTGCTTCTTTATCTTCCAAATGGGTCAATGTTCCAGGAGAAACAGAAGCAAGTGGAGTAATACTGTCAGGTTCATCTCCATAGTATTTACTACAAGGTTGGTAGTCAGCTGTCATGACCGCTTGTACGTCAACATTTGACACAGGATTGCCAAATTGATCAATCGCTAATACTGATATAATTCCCATTGGAGAGGTTAATCTACCGATTAATGTAGCGGGTGAATCAACAATTAAAAGCGCTGTAGCAGTATCAGGAAAAGCAACAGAAGTAAATGGTTGTAATAGTGATATTCTTCCATTATCTGAATAAACCCATGCAGAAACACTATTTAATGAAGTACGTGAAACATACTTATCACCAGAGTTTTCTTGATAAATTGAATTGATTTTTGTTGACTGACCTAATGTCAATTGAGTTCTGGCCAAACCTGATTGGTCGGTCAATACCGTATAATTGTCTAAGGATCCACCACCAGAAGTACTAAAAATAACACTAGCGCCACTAACTGGTCTACCTTTATTATCTCTTACTAAAACGATATATTCTGATTCAATCGGTCGACCAACCACGCCCTTAAGGTAGCCGGAATCATTGTATTTTACAATAGAGTTAGCCGCAGCAGCATCAGAACTTGACTCGGGGGAATTGGCGTATTCAAGAGCGTCTGTTAACCAATCTAAAACCCAATCTTGAGAATTTTCAGAGGTCGCCCCACCAGCTAAACCGCCGGCAATAAAGTAACCGCTGCTACCTGTAGTCAGGTCATTCACAACCCAAACTGAGCCAGTCCAGTCATTATGGTTAATAACCGCCTGAGGAACTGTCACTTGAAAGCCTAGTGAAACCCATTTTTGAATGTCTTGAATGACATTTTCAGGATGGTTTAATGTGGTAAGGTGACTTCCAACATTACTTTGATTAAGTGTTAGAATATTTTGTCCAGCGCTATTAGCTATTTGAAGTCCTTTTTCCGCTGATATGCTATTAACTTGTAACAAACTTTCAAAAATTTCATGTTCTAGAGTTGAACCTTGGATAGCGATTAACTGAAGATAGTCAATTTTATTGTCATATATTTTACCTAGTTTCAAATCAATTTGTTTTTGTTCATTATCTCTTTTAATGGCATAGATATTTCTATAACCTGCATCTAAAGTCACCCCTTTCCATTGACGTTGTTGAGGTTCACCAAATACACTGACTAAGTTGTAATCATTGTTAACCATATTGACAGACGGAAAGGAACGAAGAACAGCGACATCTAACAGTTGTGAATAAACCATTTCTGAATCGCTCCAGCGGCTATTATATTCTTTTCCTATGTCACTCAATATTTGAGCGCCAACATATTCACTATCGCTAGCGTCATCTTCCTTAACAGAAAAATTTTCTTTACCTGTCGAAATGTTTATTGCGTGGTAAGCCCCAGATATTAATGTATGTTTTAATTTTTTAGTGCCCGCTGGTGTAATAAGTTCTAGGTCAAATCTGTAATTAACCCCTGCGCCAATCGCCTCTTCGGCCACGAGTAATTTTTTACCTTCTAGTTTGATTTGTGGTCTTAAATTGATTAAGTAGTTAGGAACTAAGTCAAGGCCCCCATATAAGTTGGTTAAGTTAAGGTCATCAATACTGGCAGGCATATAAGATAGCGTTAATCTTCTATTAACCAATTTTATCATCGGTATTGTTTTTTCAAATAACTTTTGATCCGAATCGTTGACGCCTTTTAGTGCGGTGAAGCGAACTTTTTGTAGATACTTATCTTCAAGTAATGGCGATTCAGAATGAACCGAAACAACTGGTACAGTGAGTGTATTAGGAATGAGACCTATTTTTGAAGATGAAATATTAAGACTACCTAATTGTTCTTTATAATCAGCTTCTGTGGGATTAGCGGCTAAATAATATTGAACGCTATTGGTGATTTGTTTTTCCAAGTTAATTAATTGTTTAGTGGCTAAAAAATCTCTTAAACTAGTTTCAACATCAATATTTGATTTTCTTAGTAAACTATTACTCAACTTATGTGTGTAATCCTTAATAGAAGGCATTAAGGGTAACCATTGTTCTCCAGAGCGATCTGTTAATGTTCCTCGATAATTGTCATATGGGACATAAGCGCTAACCCAAGTATATTCAACATTAAACGCAACTAACTTTCCACCGCGTATTACTGAGGTAAAGGCATTTCCTGTAGCACTAAGAACTTCGCTCGCTTGTTTAGCATTACTTAAACCTAAACTAGAATTTACTTTTTCAACGGGCAATTCAACCACACCATGGACATATCTTGCTGCTAGGCCACTGGCTCTAAACAATGCAATTAATAAACTTGCTTGGTCTATATCATTACCACTCTTTTGTAATAATGTTCCTTCAGCGCCTTTACTTGCTCCTACATACCATTCCGTGTCGATTTCGTTGTGAACAAAGTCATAGATTTTAATATAATCATGTTCTAATTCTTTAGCTTTAGTGGTTATTGCATTTGACAATGGCGCATCTAACGTTGAACTTAGGTCTTCACTGGTTGGTAATACATTTGAGTCATAACTTGCCAAGATAGAAGCACCAATCATTGGAACACGTCTTGCCATCACTTCTGATTGTACTGGCAGAGAACTTCTTAATATACGTACTTGCTTATTAACTTTTTGATTATCTATTGCACTCTTAGACATAGATAAAACTAAACGAAGTTCACTTTGAAATTTTTTACTCTCTTTTATTTTGCTCTGAGCTTCAACTGTTTTAGAAGATAACAATTGATAGCTTTTAAAAAACTTATTCAAAGGATCAATAATTAACGAGACTTTTTTCTGGTAAGTTGCCTTTGATTGCTCTAACTTTTGAACGATACTGGCCCCGACACTAGATTTATTTATACGGGAAATATTTAATTTGTATTCCTCATTTCTCATCAAATGTGATGCAAGAAAGTTCTCATATGAAATATGGAGCCATTCAATTTGATTAGTGTTGATGGATTTCTGTTTTGATAAAAACTCTAAACGATCTCTAAGCTGATTAAGTCTGTTTTGAAAATTAAACCCATTCAAGCGGTTTGGTTTTTTATAAGATACTCGATTAAAAAGGTTTTTATCTAACGTGGATGTTGAAAAGCGATCTTTAGTGTATTGTTTTTTCCAAACACTATGTAATTTTTCTTTTGATTTAATATCTTTATTTATTAACGAATTTATCGCGACTTCTGAGTAACAACAAAAGCTTACAAGATATAACGCTATTTGAAAAAAAATAGTCCTTGTTTTTATATTTAGTTTCATACAACACTTCTTCCGTGATAAATACACTTTCTTATCATTATTAGGTAACGAGCTTAAGCCAATATTACTTAACGACTTTTGAGCAAATACATGTAATTATGACATAATACACATTTTGTTACAACTCTCAGTGTTAGGATGTTAGGAGTAAATTATCTGTCCTAATAATTAACACGTGACCTGTCCGGATCTATTATTACCTTATTTGGGGTGAAATATGAACCGGACAGACTTTCACGAGAAACTAAAACAGATGAGATTTGAAG
>Ga0256845_1001164_pt1 | contig 21812 bp, 19 predicted proteins | sample RiftiametaG_FD_189101 | JGI IMG/M metagenome (GOLD analysis project Ga0256845, IMG submission 189101) | Tube worm associated microbial communities from hydrothermal vent at the East Pacific Rise, Pacific Ocean - Riftia | ecosystem: Host-associated > Annelida > Integument > Unclassified ... | reverse complement strand
CGGTGGATCACATGAGCCGAGCTGAGGCGCATTTTTCAAAACTGCTGCCCTCGCTGTTTTGAAAATGCGGCCGGGTGGATCACATGAGCCGAGCTAGGCAGGATCAAATGAGCCGTCCCTTGACACTATGACATCTGGATCGATCTATCCGCCGCTGGAATTGATTCTATTGTGAGTAGGTCTCACATCTACTGCTAACGCCATGACCATATGGACATTGATTGATATTCTATGCGTGGGAGGAGGCTTTGACCCTGTCTGTCGATGTGGCCCAAATCGAGACCTAAATTCCAGTTCCAAATAGGGACATTCAGCCCTTGGTCGCATGGTTGATGACCATGGCGCCAGTCTGGCGGAACTAGCGGTCACACCGTGGGGGGATACCGGTGACCCACCTCACCCCAGAGGAGTGCAATAGCCCTGCCATGGTGGTCGGCCGCCGAGCAGTTCGAACCTACGCCGCCCTGGGGCTGTCGCTGGTGGTACCCAGGGGTGAGTTACGGCTTCGGGCGGAACTTCTCGCACGAGCTCAGGTCGTGCATGAGGGGCAGGCAATCGCCGTCGCCAGGGGAGGAGTAGCGTATGTCCGAAGCTCGATCCGTCTTTCTCGATTAAGGCCGATCAGGCTCTCCATTTGTCTCGAGGCCGATGGCACGTGGACCCAATCCCCGCTCGTTGTCGGCCCCGCGAAAGGTCTGCCGAGCGCTCAAACTCTTGCTCCGCCGCCAGCGAGCGCCATATGTACTCATTGTGCGCGCCCGGCTCATCGTCATGGCCCTGCGTGGCCGAGGACTGTCCTCGAGTGGAAGGCCCGCTTCGCCGAGGATCCACTCCACACCTCGATACACTCGAAGATCAGGAGCGCTCTGGCCGGCCGAAGGTGATCAATATCAGCCTGCGCTGCTGCCTGGCCCAGCTGGCTTGTGAGCGTCCGGAGAATCTGAATCGACCCGTCTCCTCCCGAGATCTATGGACCTACGCATCGTTGGCGGATGCCTTCCAGCGCGAGACCGGCCGCCGGATCAGCACGAGTGAGGTCGGGCGAATTCTCCGATTCGAGAGGCTGCGGCCCCACAAGGTCTGGCAATGGCTCAAGTCGACCGACCCGGACTTCGAAGCGGAGGCCAAGCGCGTCTGTGACCTGTACCTGAGCCCGCCCAAGGCGCCATCGTGGTCTGCGTCGACGAAACGTGATGCAGGGCGCTCGCCCGCAAACACGCGACGGCGTGGACCCACGTGACGGCTCGGGCTGGGCGTTTGGCTGCTGGCCTCAGCCCTCGGGAGAGGGGTTGATGACCGAAGTCCCGACTCCGCCCAGGTAGGCGTAGCTGTCGTAGGAGTCGAAGCCGACCACCGTGACGCTGACCGGATCACCGAGGCCATCGACGCTGTGCACACCGTCGGGGGTCAGGACCCGGGCGACTTCATAGTCGCCATTGGCGACCGGGACGAACTCCATGTCGGGCACGGGGACGCCGTCGACATCGACCTGGGCGCCGGCGAGGCGGGTGATCACGAGGTAGTCGTTGATCCAGGTCTGAGGGACGAGCACGACATAGCGGGGGAGGAACTGCTCGACCGGGCTCATCTGGACCATGGCCGGGTCGCCGTCGCCGAGTGGGATGCCGATGAGGTAGGACATGACCGCGATCGGGGCGCTGGCCTCGACCACGAAGTCGCCCGGGTTGGAGGTGCTGCCGGTGGCGGCGAACTCGACCTTCTCGCCCCTGTTGAGCATGATCGGCCCGGCGGGCAGGCCGGTGACCTCGGCGTTGGCGCTGAGGGTGACGACGGTGTCGTCCTCGGAGGCGTAGATCTGCCAGATCGTGGCCTCGGGGGCATTTTCGGTGCGGATCGGCATGCGTGAGGCGACGAAGTTGGTCCCCCACAGGCGCAGGCCGGTCAGCATCTCCTCCATGTGGTCGCAGGCGCCCTGCCCGGTGTTGGTGCACTCGGTCCCGGTGAACACACCGACGGGGTGGTCTTCGTCGGTGAGGACCTGGGTGCCGGTCATGGCGTTGTTGGCGATCTCGGTGGCGATCTGAGCGACGTCACCCTCGTCGAGGGTGATCATGAACGGCACGCCCGGAGAGCCGGCGGGGATGCCCGGTCCGGCGGTGGTCACCACCGAGGGGGTGACCTCGACCTGGGTCCCGTCGACGGTGGCGACGATGTTGATGTAGCTGCCGTAGCCGAGCGTGACGTGGTAGCCGACGATGTCGTAGATGTAGTCCCAGCTCGCGACCGGAAACAGGAGCGAGGCGTCGGTGGTGTAGGAGAGCTCGCCGTTGATGGGGTTGAACTGGTAGGCGACCGTGGGCACGTCGGTGGTCACCCGGTAGGTGCCGCCGACTCGCAGGCCGCTGCCCTCTTGGTGGTTGTCGGGCAGGCTGAACACGTAGGAGTCGAGGGGCTCGATGGCCGTGGGCCCGGCGACCGTGTTCCAGACGCCGCCGACTTTGGTCTCGACCAGGGCCGTGGCGACCTGATCTTCCTGGACGTTCGAGACCACGATGCCGTAGGGTTGGGTCTCGCCCGAGGACAGGTTGTCGAGGTCGAGGCCGAAGAACAGGCAGCCCACGGCGCTCTCGACCTCGGCGGCCGTATTGCAATCTTCCGGGATGCCGATCTCGCCGCCGCCGGTGTCGGCTCCCCCATCGGGGACGATGCCGAGGTCGAACTTGGGGTTGCCGTCGTCGCCAGCGGTCGCCGCAGTGGTGCCCTCGTCGTCGTCGGTCGGTCCAGCATCGGTGCCGGAATTGGCCCCGGTGCTGGTCTCGGCGTCGGTGCCTGTGTTTGTGTCGATGCCGTCTCCCGACTCGCCGTCCGCGGTCTGAATGCCGGAATCGTGGTCGCCGTTGGTGTCGGCGCTAGGGCCGTTTGCCTGACATCCTGCGAACAGGAGACAGGAGGTCAATACAGTCAAAGAAGCGCGGCGCATGGGCTGGAGGTTACCAGTTCACCGACGGGGCAGGCCGCGGGGGCGGCGGTTTGATTCACTGGGTGTCGAGCGAGCGGCGCGCTGTCACTCAGCTCTTGTGTCACATCAGCGTGTCAAGAGCGCGGCGGGGATCTCGAGGTCGACGCCGTCGAGCTCGATTCGCGTCGCGGCCATGGAGCCCAGAGGAAGAGCGACACTGATCACGGCCGCAGCGCCATCGGCGAGGCGTTGTCGAGTGGCGGGAAGCTGGATGGATCCGGCTCCTGTGCGAGCGACGACGGATGTGAGTGAGTCGGTGGAGCTGCCCACCGGGAGCTCGCCCCGGGTCGTCCACCACAGCGGCTGGCTGCCGTCGTCGTCGGGGAGCACGCCGATGAGCAGTTCGCCCATCTCGCTGGGTAGGGCGCCGCCTCCCTCCCAACTGGTGAGAGTGCGGATGCGCCGAAAGTTCTTGTTCCAGGTCCAGTCCGAGGTCCAGTTCCCGTCGTAGCAGTAGCTCATGTAGTCGTGGGCCGAGGTCGGGTTGCGCAGACCGAAATCGAGGAGGCCGAACCCCCACGAGCCGATGCCCCCGTCTGCGTAGGGGTAGGTGGGGTCTGGACCGAGGGCATCCGCGCCTGGACAGCGGACGTGGAAGAGGCCCTGGCTGTGGCCGATCTCGTGCACGAAGGTATCGGCGGACCACTGATCATCGCCGAACCACAGGCCCACAGCGACACGCTCGAAGCCCGCCCCCTGTGTGGCCGGAGGGATGGAGAAGGCCATGCCTCCCGCACCTGCGATACCCCCGTTGCAGGTGTCCATGAGCGCGTAGTAGTAGACGTTGGAGGGGGCGTTGTCCTCGACACGATAGGCCTGGATAGCCGGGAACATCTCCCACAGGTTGTCGAGCTCCTCCGTGGATATGAGCGGCGTCTCATGGATCCGCAGCGTGGTCCGCTGGGTGGGGTTCTTCATGTAGAGCATGTCGGCGAACAGGGGCACGAGATCCTCGGCCGGCACGGTGGTGTTGCAGTTCGGCCACTGAACCTCGACCGGGATGACCACGACCTCGATGGCGACGGGCTCGGGCTGGACACCGAGTTGGGCGAGGCTGCCGTCGCTGGGCACGATCGGATCGGCGGCGGGCGGTGGGAGCTCGGCGTAGGCCGGGTCGACCTCCCACAGGGACAAGGAGAATTGCATTCCCGGGCGGAGCTGCTCCTCGACCAGGTCGAACAAGAAGCTGCGGTCGAGGCTGCCGGCGTAGGCGGGCTTGTCGATGGTCAGGACCTGGGCGCGATCGAGGATCTCGCCGTCGCTGTATTCGATGTGGAGGCGGGCCTCGACCTCCCGAGCTTCGAAGCCCGGGTCGGTCTCCCAGTAGGCCCGCAGCAGGGCCTTGCGGTCCGAGATGACCTGGCCGTTGCGGGCGTCTTCGGCGATCCAGACCCCGTCGACGATGAGTGGGATGGCCGTGCCCTGGTTGAGCTCGACCAGGGACAGCTCGATGTCGCGGGCCAGGGACTCCCCAGGCCCGGTCTCCGTGCCCGTCGATTCGCCCGAGCCGCCCGACTCTTCCGTCTCGGTGGCATCCACGTCGTTGCGGGCTCCACCGTCACCGCAGGCCAGCGCAGGGATGGCCAGGGCCAGGGTGGCCGTGAGGGGAAGATCGAAGCGGAAGGGCCGGGCTGCTGGGGTCGGGTTGGGGATGTTCATGTCGAGATCCTCGATATCCGGATCGGGATGGGAGTGGGGGCGAACGGGCGGGGGAGGAGAGAGAGTAGCGGTTCGCTGCGACGCTCGGGCTCGCGTCTCTCGTCTCTGGTGAGGGGAGCTTCGGCGGCGCGGGGCTCGGCGGAGGAAGGAGCGCGGAGAATTTGCTACGGGTCTCGGGGCGAAGCTTCGAGCTGCGCTTGATACCCCGCGTGACCATCGCGTATGCCTACCGAGATGACGGACCCCTCGAGCAGCATCGGCGCCAATGTTCGACAGCGCCGCAGGGCCCTCGGGCTCAGCCTCGAGGCGCTCGCCGAGGCCAGCGGTGTCAGCAGCACCATGTTGTCCGAGGTCGAGCGGTCGCGGAAAAACCCGACGGTCAAGCTCGCCTACCAGATAGCGAGGGCGCTGGGATGCTCCTTGACCGACCTCTTGGACGACGCTCCCGCTGTCTCGGTCGCCGTGGTTCGGGCCGCAGACAGACGAGTGCTCGTCGATCCGGTCAGCAGGGTGGTCCGCTCGGGCCTGCGATCGACCCTGTTCGCGGGCAAGCTGGAGGTCGTTTGGTATGCGCTCCCTCCGGGGGAGTCCTCGGCAGAGATGGGCGCGAACACGCCCGGGGTGGTCGAGCTGGTAACAGTGACCGAAGGTCGAGTCGAGGTCGTCCTCGGCGGCGCGGTGCACCGGCTGGAGGTCGGCGACTCGATCTCCTACGGACCCCAGACCATCGAGTATCGCAACTCGGGAGAGGTCCCCGCTCAGATCGTCGTCCTGGTCGACCGGAGCAAGGCCCGCTAGAGCAGCCGCTTCAGCATGGGGCGCTCACTCGGTGGGCAGGGGGCTGGCGAGGCCGACCACCCAGTTCGTGAGCCCCTGAAAATGCCAGGCCAGTCGATACGCGGCCGGGTAGATCACCCGTTTGCGGCGCCGCCTGATCGCGGCGCCGATCTGCCTCGCCAGGCCCTGAGCGGTGCCGATCGGCATGCCCCGCAGCGGGTCGACATCGTAGCGGTCGACGGCCGCGTCTGCCATGCGGGTCTGGACAGGGCCGGGATAGACGGTGACCACGTGCACCCCCTGGGCTTTGAGCTCCGGGCGCAGGGCCTCGGAGGCCGCCGCCAGACCGGCCTTCGCCGCGCTGTAGTGGGCCATGCCCGGGGTTGGAGCCAGAGCCGCGAGCGAGGCGATATCGACGATCGTTCCAGCCCGGCGGGCGATCATGCCGGGGAGCACAGCTTGGGTCAGGCGCAGGGGCGCAAACAGGTCGAGGGTCATGAGCCGCTCGGCAGCTTCGGGCGTGACGTTGGGGGTGCGCGCGACGATCTGCATGCCCGCGTTGTTGACCAGCACGTCGATGGGGCCGAGCGCGGCCTCGGCCTCGCGGATCAGTCCGGCGAGGGTGTCGAGTTTGGTGAGATCGGCAGCGACCACCCGGGTCTGCACACCCTCGAGTTCGGCTGCGACCCGCTCGAGCTGGTCGACCCGGCGGGCGACCAGGGTCAGGTCGTAGCCCTCGCTGGCGAGCTGTCTGGCGATCGCTTCGCCGATCCCTGCGGAGGCTCCAGTAACGAAAGCGTGCATGTCGAGTTGATCTTATCAGGGTCGTGGGAGTGCGATCGTGGGTCGTGGGCTCGGGACCCGAGCCCACGTGATACCGTCGCAGACGATGAGGTCGGTCAGCGTGGGGGTCGTCGCTGTGGCCCTGTCGGCGTTCTTGTGGGGCTGTGCGAGTGGGCAGCCGAGGACCTCGTCGTCGGCCGGGCCCGGGCACACCAGTCCACGCTGTGGCTTGGCGCTGACCGGCTACGCCCTGGCCACGGCCACGCCCGCCGAGCTGGGTCTCGCGCCGGATCAGCACCTGTCTCCGGTCCCGCTTCGGCTCACGCTCTGCGGATCGGGGATCTTCGTGCACGCGCTGGACCCGACGATCACGGTCGGTGGGGAGGCCCTGCTGGACTTCGAGTTGCGACCCGACTCGCAGGCGATCGTCGCGTTTTTGTACACGCATCCGGCGGACGGCGCCGTGGTCACGATCGAGGACCCGGCGGGTTGCGTGGCGGCCTTGCCGACCGCTCTCGATCTGGCCCAGATCGATGAGACCTCCACCTGCGAGGCGGGCCCCTACTGAGTGGGTGGGGAGGCTGAATCACCCGAGCACGGCCCGGTCGGGTACAGTCGGCCGCCCATGGACGACCAGCCCAAGAACCCCCTGCACGGGATCACGCTTCAGGCGATCCTGGAGGATCTGGTTGCGCGTCGGGGGTGGCCCGAGCTCGCCAACGAGATCGAGATTCGCTGCTTCGCCAAGGACCCGAGCGTCAAGTCGAGCCTGAAGTTCCTGCGCAAGACGGACTGGGCCCGGCGGCGGGTGGAGGCCCTGTACCTCGCCGACCAGCGGGCCCTGGTCCGGAGGCGCAAACAAAATAAGCGGCGGGCCTCGATGCGGGCGTTTCGGGCGGAGCGAGAGATAGACGGCGGCGAGGAATCTCCGGTCACCGACGAATCTCCGGTCAGTGACGAGTCTCCGGTCAGTGACGAGTCTCCGGTCAGTGACGAGTCTCCGGTCAGTGACGAGTCTCCGGTCACCGAGGAATCTCCGGTCAGTGACGAGTCTCCGGTCACCGACGAATCTCCGGTCAGTGACGAGTCTCCGGTCAGTGACGAGTCTCCGGTCACCGAGGAATCTCCGGTCACCGAGGAATCTCCGGTCAGTGACGAGTCTCCGGTCACCGACGAATCTCAGGACGCCGAGCCCGAGTCCTGATCCTCGTCGCTGAAGCGCCCAGCATGAAACTCGGCCAGCGCCTCGGCGAGGGTCTCCCGGCTGTCGCTGACGAAGGGGCCGGCGGTGACGACGGTCTCCCGCAGTGGGTCCCCGGCGCAGACCAAAAACCGGGCGCCGCGGGGAAACTGGACCCGCAGGCCCGCGACCTCCTCGTTGGCGAGTCGGGCGACGTGGCCGGTGCGGGCGACTCGGGCCCGGGCGCCGATCCGAACCTCGCCCTCGAGGACGAGCACAAAACCGCGCCGGCTGGCGGCCAGGGGCAGGCGGACCTCGCCGTCGTCCTCGGCGCGCAGGTCCCATAGATCCAGAGGGGTGCGGGCCTGGGCTGGGCCGCGAACCCCTCGAAAGTCGCCGGCGATGACCTTGACCCACAGGGGATCGAGCTCGGTCTCGGACAGCTCGGCCGCGCGGGTGAGTGCGTAGGCGGGGGCCTCGGTCTTGGTCTGGGCCGGGGTGTTGAGCCAGATCTGGAGGATCTTGCAGGTCTGGGCGCCGCGCGGGTGTTCGCTGTGGAGGACGCCCGCGGCGGTCGACTGCCACTGCAGGTCGCCCGCCTCGAGCTCGGTGCGTGTGCCCAGGCTGTCCTCGTGGACGAGGGCGCCCTCGAAGACCATGGTGATCAGGTCGAAGCCCCGGTGGGGGTGGAGGGGGAAGCCACCGGGGGCGACCATGGCGTCCTCGGTGACGGCGATGAAGGGGTCGTTCTCGGCCAGGTCTGCGGGCGAGAGCAAGACCCGATCGCGCATGGTCCCGCCAGCCCGGGCGGGGTTTTGCTGCGGGAAGGTGACGGCGTGGACCCGGCGGGTGGGGGCTCGATCGCCGATGGGGAGGGGAGGGGTAGCCATGAACTTTGGGGGGGGCAGCTCGATGTCAGGACTCGAGCACAGCCAGGCGTCGGGCGGCGAAGCCCGAGCCGAAGCGGGGGCGCAGGTCGAGGTGGGTGAGGTGGGTGTAGCCGATGAAGCAGCCGCAGCTGCGCTCGGGGCAGGGGCTGGGCGAGGGCCGCAGCAGTTGCTCGAGCGGCTGATCGTAGAGGTTGCCCAGGGGGGCGGCCACGAAGTGACAGCGCCGGACCTCGCCCCCGCCATCGACGAAGATGGCGCTGTGGCCCGTGTGGCAGTCCCGGCCGAGGCTCGGGTGGCGCGTGGCGCTGAGGGGGAAGAGGGGGTCGATGGCGGTCAGGGAATCGCGCTCGGCCTGGGTGTAGTAGCCGGGCTCGCGCTTGTAGGCGTTGATCCACAGGTAGGTGCTGGGGGCCAGCTCGGCGCGCAGGCGGCCGATGATCTCGAAGTGCTCGCGCAGGCCGACCACACCCACGCTGTAGCGCACACCGAAGGCGTCGAGCTGGGCGGTACGAGCGAGGAAGCGCTCGAGGGTGACCTCGCCGGGATGAAAGGTGGTCCACAGGCCCAGGCTGTCGAGATCGGCCTGGGCGAGCCAGTCGAGGCGACACGAGAGGTTGGTCTGGATGGCGACGGCGCGGACTTGGGGGAGGTGTGAGAGCCGGACCAGGGCGCGCTGGTAGGAGGCGCGGATCAGGCCCTCGCCCCAGGGTGTGAACAGGATCGAGAGTGTCCTGGTGCCCCGTTCACACCACCCGACGAAGCGCTCGAGGTCGGCCTCGTCGGCCTCGAGCTCCCGGCGCGAGGACACACGTTTGGCGAACGGGCAGTAGGGGCAGTCGTAGTTGCAGCTCGACAGCGGTCCCCGCCAGTTGATGTGGAGATCGGGGGACATCAACGCAGCTCGAAATCGCGGGACGCGGCGCGGACGGCCTCGGAGTAGAGCCAAGGGGCGATCGCGTCGGCCCACTCGAGGCCGAGGGGGGTCGGCCGCAGCCGCTCGCCACTCGGATCCAGGGCGATCAGTCCATGGGTCTCGAGCTCGCGGATCTCGAGCTCGAAGTCCCGGTCGACCGTGTTGGCAAAGCGGCGCAGGTACGCGGCGAGGTCGAGGCCCTCGCGCTGAAGCAGGGATTGGATCAGCCACCGTCGGCGCTGCTCGTCGGCGCCGAGCTCGATGCCGTAGCGGGCGCTGGCGAGGGCCTCGTCGCTGCTGTCGATCCATCGGGAGACGATGTCGCGCACACCCGCGGCGCCCACGGCCCAGTCGTCGGCGTAGTGCAGGTTCCGGGTGTAGGAGCGGGCCCCGACCCCGAGGCCGATCATGCCGTCGGCCTGGCAGCAGTAGGCCGGGCTCGAGCTGGATTCGGCCTGGCCCCGGGCGGCGGGTTTTTGAAACATGCGCATGGAGACCTGGACGTAGCCGGCGGCGAGCAGGCGCTGCCTGCCCGCGCCCAGGCAGGCACTTCGCTGGTCGTCCCAGCTTCGCGCCTGTTTGCCGAGCCCGGTCAGGGGGCGCTGGTAGAGGGGGTAGAGGTAGAGCTGCTCGGGGGCCCAGCGCAGGGCGGCCTCGATGTCGGTGACGAAGTCGGCGGGGGTCTGGCCCGCGATGCCGTAGATCAGATCGATGTTGAGGATCGGGAAGGCGCGGGCGCGGATACGATCGAGGGCTCGCTCAGCCAAGGTGTTGGCCTGGGGTCGGCCGACCGCGCGCAGGAACCCAGGGTCGAAGCTCTGAATGCCGATGCTGACTCGGTGTGTACCCACCGCTTCGAGGACGTCCAGACGGGCGTCGTCGCAGGTCTCGGGCGAGGTCTCGACCGAGCTGGGGGTCGCCTCCAGGTCGACGCCGAGGCGAGTGTGGAGGCGCTCGAAGAGGCGCTCGAGCAGGGCGGGGGCGAGCAGGGTCGGGGTCCCGCCCCCGAGCGCCCAGCGGGTGAAACGGGCCTCGGGGACGGCGTTGCGGAGGGCCTCGATCTGGCGCTCGAGGGTCGTGAGCCAGGCGGCGGGCAGGGACTCGGGGGGGTGTTTTTGGGTGAAGAGGTTGCAAAATCCGCAGCGCAGCGCGCAAAACGGGACGTGCAGGTAGAGGAACAGGGCGTCGGTGGGCTCGCCCGCCCAGACCTCGGCCAGGGGGCGGGGGCGGGGGAGCTCGCGGTAGGCGGTCTTGTGGGGGTAGGCGTAGGCGTAGCCGACGAAGGGGGAGCCCTGCAGGAGGGCGGCGACGGTCGCCGGGCGACGCTCGAGGCCGTAACCCCGGACCGCGTTGTCGCGGGTCTCCCGGAGAGAGGGGGACATCGGGGGGGAGAGCGGGGGAGAGGCGGGGGGGCTCATGGAGTCTGGGCTCGGGTTTGGAGCCGGGGCAGGAGCAGCTCGGCGTAGGGGACCTCCCAGACCACGGGGTGGCCGAGGCGGTGGCCCTCGTAGCCGTCCTCGCCGTAGGCGGTGCCGTGGTCGGAACAGATCACGGCGAGCAGGGGGGCCCGCCGACGCAGGACCTCGAACAGGGGCGCGAGCTGGGTGTCGACGTAGGCCAGGGCCGCGGCCTGGGTCTCGGCGCTGTCGCGGGTGTGACCCGGGAGGTAGTGGCAGTTGGGTTGGTGCAGGGCCGAGACGTTGAGGAAACACAGGACACGCTCGCGCTCGGGGCGGGCGGCGATGCGCTCGCACAGCCAGGTGATCTGGTGGGCGGTGGAGTCAGGGTCGGTCACGCCGAAGGCGGGGCACCAGCGGTCTTCGTCGAAGAGGTCGGGCAGGACACGACCGAGGGGGGTCTGGCGGTTGAAAAATCCGACTCCGCCCGCGCAGAGGGTGTGGTAGCCGGCCTGGCGCAGGCCCGCGATCAGGTTGGGGGCGTCGAATACGGCCGTGCCTGGACCCGTGGTCTCGCTGCCGGGGAAGGCCATGGCGAACAGGCGTGGGTGCGGGCCCGGGCGCGCCGGAGTCGGAAGAAAACCGGCGAAGAAGGCCTGGTGTGCGGCCCAGGTGAAGCTGCCTGGGCTGTGTCTGCGCTCCCAGCCACCGCTCGGCGTGTCCGCCAGCAGCTGGCCCAGGACGGGGGTCTGGCCGGCCGCGAGCGCCCCTGCAGCCACGTCGAAGCGCAGCGTGTCCAGGGTGATCAGCAGCAGGTCGTGGCTGCCGACGCAGGCCGCAGCGTCGAGCATGGGCCAGGTGTACCCCGGAAGCGCGCCCACTCCCAGAGTCCCCACCGCGGCAGTCACAGCGCCAGCAAGACGCGCGCGGCTCCAGGGAAGTCGGGGGTCCGCCAGGTCGGCTCGGGGGCGCCGCTTGGATAAGGGGCGCCCCTGCTGATCCAGCAGCTGCGCAGGGCGAGCGTCGCGGCGCCGGCGATGTCCTCGTGGGGGCTGTCCCCGATCATGATCGCGGCCCCGGCCTCGACCTGGAGAGCCGCCAGCGCCCGCCTGAAGATCGCCGGACCGGGTTTGGCGACCCCGAACTCTGCGGAGATGGACAGGCTTCGAAATCGAGTGTGATCGATGCCCGCGGCCCGGAGCTTGGCGCGCTGGGTTTGGCCGCCTCCGTTACTCACGACGGCGAGCTCGACCTCGGCCTCGGCGAGGGCGTCGAGGCTGGCGATCACGGCGGGGTCGGGGGTGATGAACCCCGGCAGCTCGGCGCGCACACGAGCCTCGAGAGTATGGGGATCAGGGCCGAGCTCGGGTCGCAGCGCCCACAGGCGCCGACTCAGCGCAGCCAGATCCCGACCGGATCTCCGGTCGAGGATGGCCAAGTGATCGACCAGGGCGGGCGCCAAGCCGGCGCGCTGGCGCAGCCACTCGAGCAGCGCGCCGTCTCGATCGACCAAGGTCCCATCGATGTCCACGAGCGCCGCGCGAGGTCTGGGGCCCACCCCCAGAGGATCGCATGCTCTCCAAGCCGAGCTCAGCGAACGTACATCTGGAGGTAGTTCTCGCCGGCTTTGGCGGTGCCCGTGTTGAGGTCGAGGGCCGCGGCGTAGCCGAGGGCCGGGAACTCCATGCTCGTGAACGAGGCCGGGCAGGCGCCGCAGGGTCCGTGCGGACCCACGCCGACCTCGGCCGGATCGTCGAAGGGGCAGCCGTCGCCGAAGTTGGAACTCCACACCGGGCCGAAGGCTGCGGTGTTGGCCGGCGAGCCGAAGTCCATGCACGCGGCCTGGGTGTCCTCGTGGTCGCCGAGGTTGAAGTAGAGGTCCGTGTCGCACATGGTGGCGTTGGCTGTGAGCGTGCCGCCGACGAGCGCGTAGCCGTTGCCCCCGAGGTTGCTGTTGCATTGGGGGGAGTCGGTGGCCCCAATCACGCTACCCACATTGACCAGGCCGTCACCGACGTCGCCGTAGTGCGCCCACACATTGGAGGGCTGGTGAATGAAGAGCACGTCCGTGAACGCCATCTCGTGATAGGCGCTGGCCATGTAGTCGAGGGAGCGGAAACCCACATCACCGACGGCGGCGGGCTCGTCGCCCATGGTCGCCCGGTTGTTCCAGGTCCAGGTATCCATACCGTCGTCGCTGGCGATGAACACCAAGGTCCAGCCGCCGCCGTCTTTGTTGGTGTGGCAAAAGACCTGCTCGGCCGGGTACAGGTCGTCCTCACCCGTCCCGTCGACGTCGATGAAATAGACCCCGTCTTCGAGATCGGGGTCGTTGTTTTGGAGGTGACTGCAGCTCGTCGGGGGATCGCAGCTGAGCGAGTCGGGGTTGCAGTTCGGGAACGCGCAGTCCTCGTCGCTGACGCAGATCCCTGCGAAGCCACAGCCTGCCTCGCAGGACCCTCCACAGTCTTCGTCGGTCTCGTCGCCGCTGACGATGCCGTCGGTGCAGCTCGGCGGTTGGCACAAGGTCGTACAGCTGTCGGTGTCGTCCTCGTTGGCGTCGTCGCAGGCCTCGCCGGCCTCGACCGTGCCGTTTCCGCACTCGGTGAGGATCTCCTCCGTCACACAAATGTTGTCTTCGGTGCACATCAGCCCGGGGTCGCAGCCTCCGCCGGTCGTGCAGGGACAGTCGAGCGTACCGATGGGGCACTCGGGCCCCGTGGTTTCGCTCTCGTCCGAGTCTGTCCCGCCTGGACCGCCGGTGAAGCAGCCCGCGGCCAGGCCGAAGGTCGCGAACACCGAGAACAGCGCGAATGAATGGGCCCGAAGCCGGGGGGAGACGTCGTTTAAGGACATGTTGGATACTCCCGCGGCGCGATGCCACGGCCGGCTCAGGATACACAGGAACCAAACACGAGAGGAAAAATCGTCGCGCCGCGGTGACTCGGTCTTCGCGTTGGTGTCGCGCGCGCTTCGTGTCCAAAGGGGAACGACCTCAGCGGCAGTGTTCAGGGCTGTGCCGTGGATCAGTGTCGTGCGTAAATCGAGCCCCCGATCGATGTTGCGCGCCGCGCGAGAATCGAGCGTGGGCGGCGGCCGGGGGCGACACGTAACCCGTGCGCAACCCTGGTGTCCGGTTTTGCTGGTATGAAGGCGCGTGCACAGGCTTCGAATCATCGCCGTACCCCTCGCTCTCACCGCGCTGGCGTGCACGGACGATGTCCTCGGGGAGGCGGAGACGGTCGCGGCCACCGATGCCACCACCGACGCGACGGGGATGGAGACCAGCGACGACGAGGTCGGGACCACCGTCGGGACCTCCAGTGACACCAGCGGATCGACCGAGAGCAGCGATGGCACCACGACCCAAGGCGAGAGCAGCGAGAGCACCGAGAGCGACGGGGCCGAAGACAGCGACAGCGACAGCGAGGGCGGATCGGATACCACCGGCGGTGGCGATACGGTCGTCCGCTTTATTGCGATGGGCGATGGGGGCGAGGGCAACGATTCTCAGTATGCCGTGGCTGCGGCCATCGAGCAGGTCTGCGCGGACCGAGGGGGCTGCGATTTCGTCGTTTATCTCGGTGACAACTTCTACGACGACGGTGTCGAATCGGCGATGGACGATCAGTTCCAGACCAAGTTCGAGCAGCCTTACGCGGATCTCGACCTGCCCTTCTATCCGGTGCTCGGCAATCACGATTACGGCCTGCTGAGCTTCGCCTGGTACAAGGGCGAGTACGAGGTCGAGTACAGCGAGTACAGCGACAAGTGGACCATGCCGGCCGAGTACTACTCGGTGTCGTATCCCAATATCGACCTGTTCATGCTCAACACCACCCGCTTTATGTGGGGGTCGCAGATCTCGGATCAGCAAGACTGGATCGACGACCAGATCGCGGCCAGCGACGCACCTTGGAAGGTCGCCATGGGTCACCACCCCTACTACTCGAACGGGGAGCACGGCAACGCGGGCAACTACGAGGGCTTCCCGTGGCCGCCCCAGCTCTCGGGAGACGACGTCGAGGAGGTCATCGAGGAGTCCCTGTGCGGCCAGGTCGACCTCTACCTCTGCGGCCACGACCACAACCGCCAGTGGGTGACCCCGACCTGTGGGCCCGCCCAAAACCCGACTCACTTCATCGTCTCTGGCGCGGCCGCGAAGACCACCGATTTCGCCTATCACAGCGGCGGAAACGACGTGTATTGGGAGAACGACGTCACGCCGGGCTTCCTGATCGTGGAGGTGACCGCGGACACCATGCACACCGAGTTCTTCGACGAAAACGGGACCATGGAGTTCGAGCGCGATATCACCAAGTGAGCGCGCTGGCCCCGAGCTCACTGACGCCCTAGGGGCAGCCAAACTCGGATCGTGGTTCGACCCGGGCGACTCTCGACATCGATGTGGCCGCCGTGGGTCTCGACCACACGCTGGACCAGAGCCAGGCCGAGGCCGGTGCCCCCATGTTCTCGGTTGGTGGTGAAAAAACGCGCGAAGATCTGGCCTTGGTTGGCCTCGGAGATCCCCGGTCCGTCGTCCTCGACCTCGAAGCCGGTCAGGTCTCGCCCGGGATCGGCGAGCGCCCGGACCCGGGCGCAGACCTCGGGGCCACCGTGGGCGTAGGCGTTGTCGATGAGGTTGTCGAGCACACTGGCGAGCTGGCTGGTGCTGCCCTCGACGACACCAAAGGGCGGGTCAGAGGTGTGGATCTCGACCTCGGGCCAGCGCTGTGGGAGCGCGTCGACGAGCGCGCCCAGATCGACCCTCTCCCCGTCGTGGGGCTGCTCGGCGCGGGCCAGAGCGAGCAGCCCGTCGACCAGGCGCTCGAGTCGTTCGAGCTCCTCCAAGGCGTTGTCCAGGAAGCGCTGGCGCCGGGCCGGGGGCATGGCCTCGTCGTCGCGGATGAGCTCGGCCGTGCCTCTCAAGGTCGCGATCGGGGTCCGAAACTCGTGCGCCACGTTGCCCGCGAACTGGTTGATGTACTCGACCTGGTTTTGGAGCCGCTCGGCCATGGCCGCGGTCGCCGTGGCCAGCTCCCGGACCTCGTCGACGTGTGACCCGGCGCCGCGGATCAAGGCCGCGCCCTCGCGGCCGCTGCCCTGGGTCACGCGCCGGGCTGCGTCGGCCAGGCGCGCGAGCGAGCGCGTGGCCAGGCGACCCGCGAACACGGCCAGGGCGAGGGTGACCACGAGCGCCACGAGCAGGCCCCAGAGCAGGCGTGGGGCCATCTGGTAGAGAGCCTGGAGCTCCTCCCGGGGGGTGCGGGAGAGCAGCACGGCCCCCTCGACGCGGCCCGCAATCACAATAGGTTTGGCGACGAAGATGCGGACCTTCGCCCGCCGGCTGGGGCTCGACAAGGGCTGGCGCGCGCTCGGGGCTTCGCGGGCTCGGGTGGCGACGCCGGTGCCCCCCGCGAGGGCCTCGGCGACCACGGGGTCGGCCGAGAGGTCCCGCAGCTCGATCCCCTGCTCGCTGCTCGCGGCGATCACCAGGCCCCCGGCATCGACGATCTGGATGCTCGCCAAGGTCCGCTCGCGCAGTTCGATCAGCAGGGGATCGAGGTCTGGACCGAGGATGTGCAGGTCTGCGCGGGAGGGATCAGGAGCTGCCGCGCCGGGCCTCGCCAGCGTGGCCACCAACAAGGTCAAGACCTCGGCTTGATGTTCGAGGTCCGCGCGGGTCTGTCGGCGCAGATCCATGGCCAGCGCACCCGTGCCGACCAGCGCGAGCAGAGGCAGGAGCAGGACCAGAAAGTGCGAGCCCAGCAGCCAGGTCCGCAGCGAGAGCGCCGGCAGCAGGTTGGGCCTGCGGGCGGGCTCGCCCTGCAGGTCTCGGGGGGATCCTGGCCCCGGCCCGGTGCTCACGGGATCCATTCGCGCAGTCGGTAACCCACGCCGTGGACCGTCTCGATAGGATCGAGATCGTGGACCCGAAATTTGGCTCGGATCCGGCGCACGTGGGAGTCGAGGGTCCGGCCCGAGACCACCCGCGCGTCCGGGTAGGCCTGGTGGCTGAGCACATCGCGGGAGAACACGCGCCCGGGTCGGGTCATGAGCGCCTCGAGGAGGCGAAACTCCGTGGCGGTGAGCGCGACCTCGTGCTCACCGCACCAGCTGCGGTGCGCGCTCGGGCTCAGGCGCAGGGGTCCCGAGTGGAGCTGGAGCTCGCCGGCGCCCGGGGTCGAGGCTGCGGCTGCGGCTGCGGCTGCGGGGGCCTCGGCGCCAGGTCGACGAACGCGGCGCAGGAGGACCTTCACCCGGGTCACGAGTTCGCGGGTCGAGAACGGCTTGGTGACGTAGTCGTCGGCGCCGAGTTCGAGACCCAAGACCCGATCGATCTCGTCGCTGCGGGCCGAGAGGAACAATACCGGGGTCTCTCGATCGTCGACCCGGAGCCGTCGGACCAGATCGAAGCCGTCGATCTCCGGCATGGAGACGTCGACCACCAGCAGGTCGAAGCGCGGGCACGCTCCGGCGGCCGCCCGGGCCAGATGTTCGAGGGCCTCGGCCCCATCTCCGGCCTCGGTGACCGCGTGGCCCTCCCGGGCGAGGGCATAGCCGACGACCTCGCGCAGTTTGGGATCGTCGTCGACGAGCAGGAGCCTCGATTGGCGTGGAGTCGACACGGAGAGCGAGGAGGCGGGGCCGAGGTGGGAGCTGTGACCGCGAGATAGGGGGGAGGGGGCTCTAGAGGGTCCAAGCGGGCGTCCATCCTCGAGTCGTCCGGGTCGTCCGGGTCGTTCGGACCTGGTCGGAGGCCCGATCACGGCGCTCCCTCTATCTCGCGGTGTAGGTCCATAGACGATAACTCCGCGAGCCCCGCCACGCGAGCTTCGAGGTCTGCCAGCCGTTCCCTGACCGGCGTGGCGTCGCCCGCCAGCGTGAACAAGCCCAGCTGTAGGCGGAGCGAGAGCAGTCCGCTGAGGACGGCCTCAAGCTCCGCGTAGCTCGAGTCACGGGCCTGGCGCAGGTCTCCGAGGGCGCCGCTGAGGGCCCTGTGTGCGTCGGCGACCGTGGTGTTGGCGGGGTCGGTCTCCGGGACCCCGATGGCCCCATGGCTCGCCCGTTCTTGGGCCTCGGCCTCGGTGAGCAGGTGGTTGATACGAGCCAGGCGGCGATCGGCCTGGTGCAGGGTGTCGCTCAGACGCTCGAGCTGACGCGGCTCGAGGAGCATCGTGCCCTTGCGCAGGGCGTCGTCGCGCAGGGCCTCTCGGAGGGCGTCGAGAGTCTCGTCGATGCGGGCTGCGTGGCTCCCCGGTCGGCTCGGGGGGCGCCGGGTCCGAAGCTCGCGCTCGATCTGGGCGCGCGCGCTCTGGGAGGGGCGCTGTCCGAGCAGGCCGACCAACAGGGGCCAACAGACCAGGGCCGAGCCGACCGTGCCCAGGGAGTGGCCGCGCCTGGCCAGGTGCAGCGCCACGCCGGCACCCACGCCCACGTAGCCCAGGCTGAGCGTGACCCACAGGGCCGGCATTCGGCTCCCGAGCGCGTCGGCCACGGCCGGGAGGAGCCGAGCCCCGAACATGGCCGCGCTCAGCCCCAGGGCGCTCATCGTGGATCACCGGGAACGATCCCCTGGGTGCGTGTTCGGGTCGGGTCTGCGGGGGCATCGATGTCGGGCGAGCGCGACACCGCGGTGCCGGGCGTGCGCGACCCGGAGTCGGGGCTGACGGGAGCGCGGTCGACGGGGGCGCCCTCGACCGGGTCGGGCTCCGGGGGCATCTCGAAGTCGGGGCCGAACAAGGGCAGCAACTCCGGGTCGAAGCCGATGCTGAGGTCGGGGTCGAAGCCGATGCTGAAGTCGGGCCCGGGCTCTGAGCCAGCGCGTCGGCCCAGGAGCCCCGCACCCCCCATGTCCCAGCCTCGGTAATTTCCGGCTGCGGACCGCCGAGTGCTGGCCAAGCTGGAGAACACATCGGCCTCCACGGGGCGCAGGAAGGTGACCTCGGCCGTGGGCCGGGCGATGAAGGGGCGCAAAAGCCAGCCCGACTGGGCCAGGAGCAGGCCGATCACGGCCACGCTGGCGAAGGTCGCCAGCGCCCGATTGTGGCCGCCGGTCGGCAGGCAGCGCGTCAGTGTCCACAGCCCGGGCAGGCCCACGAGCACCAGACTCGCGGCCATCGCCAAGATCGCCCGGTGGTAGGAGGGGCCCAGCGACAGGTAGAGCCACAGCACCGGACCCAGGGCCGCCGCGAGCACGGCCGTGCGCGAGACCGCGATGAGGGCCGCCAGGCCCAGCCGCGACCAGCTCAGCTGGAGCTCGCAGGCCCCGTGGACGGCCCGGATCGCGGGCAGCCCGACGAGCACGGGGAGAAGCAGGAGCAGGGGGGTCTTGACCCCCGCGTAGAGGTACTGAATGTCGCCTCGGTAGGACCCGAGCACGATCCCGAATAGGGCGCCCCCAAACAGGGTCAGCGCGAGCAGGCCGGGGGCGAGGGCGGCCAGGCGCTCGGCGCTGTCTCGGCTCTCGAGTTCGGCGTCATCCTCCTGGCCGAGTCCGAGCCGACCGGTCTCGGGCTCACCCAAGAGGCGCTCGGGGCTGCGCAAGAGGACGCCGGCGAGGCGCAGCAGCGAGCTCCTGGGCGCGGTGGTTTCGGTCTCACCGGTGGGGGTAGAGGCCGGGGGTGTTTGGGTTTGGGTTTGGGTCGTCATCTTGATCTCCGTGTCCGCGCTCAGAGGCCCAACACCCACGTGCCCACGTTCACCCCCACACGCAGGGCGATGATCCAGCTCAGGATCAGCCAGCCCGTGACCAGGAGGGTGAACTTGGGGTCGGAGACCAAAGACTGCTCTCGGCGGGCGTCGGCCTCGACTCGCTGGAGTTGAACGCAGGCGGTGGCGCTCGTGAACACGCCTACCCCGACCAGCGAAGCGAGCAGGGCGACCGCCCACAAGTTTGTGGTTGCAGAGAAAAACAGGGCGACGACTGCGAGCCCGGCCGCGACCCGCCCACCGTGCACGAGGGCTCGACCCAGGGCGCCGGCGAGGGCCTCGGGTTCGGCGGCCAGGCGCATGAACTGATGCAGGGCGATGAGGGCCGGCGCCGTGAGGGCCAGGGCGCCGAGCTCGATCAGGACCACGCTCGGGACCAGGCGTGCCGCAGTTTCGGTCTGTGCACTGCCGAGGGCCACGGCCCCGCCCAGGGCCACAAGCCCGAGCAGGGAGGTCAGGATGTCGAGGCCGCGCAGGGCTCGGGGCGGGTGCACGCTGGCGGGCGGGGGCCCCGATTCTGGGTGCCTACTGGGCAGGCCGATGGGGGGAAGATTGCTCGTCGTCGCGGTCATCGCAGGACTTGCGATAGCAAGCGCCCGTGCATTGAATGCTGCGCTCCTTGGGCGCGGCGGCGGCGAAATTGTGCAGCTGCTGTGCAGACCCGAGCGGGCAGGGGCGAAGTCGACGTTCCCGGTTGCGCGGCTTTAGACCGGTCGCGCTAGGGATCCTGAACCGGGACCGGTGGGCCTTGGCTGTAGTCCCAGTTGTCGGCGTTGGGCGTGCCCCACTGGACCTTGTCCCCATCCAAGAGCTCGAAGCTCCCGTCGCTGGAGAACTCGAACAGCAAGAAGTTGTCCGTGTCGTAGCGGGTCGCCCCGAACTCGTAGGCGGGCGCCGAGAAGGTGTCGGGGTGGTTCGCCCAGATGTGGGTGTGGCCACTCAAGATCAGCGCCAGGTTTCCGCCTTGGTTCCCGATCACCGTACTCAGGCCGCGCACGGGCTCATTTTGTGGAGCCTCGTCGGGAGCGGTCTGGCCGACTGGGAAGTGGGTCAGCAGCACCGTGGGGGTATCGTCGGTGAGCTGGTCGACGATCCAGGTCAGCTGGGGAACACCGAAAGAGCCGACGCCGGTGTCGTAGATCGTGGCCATCTCCTCGAAGGTCGGGCCGGCCTGGCTGTTGGCGAAGATGAAACGCCATTCGCCCCGGGTGACGCTGTAGTAGCGATCGGTGGCGAAGACCTGGGCGAAGACGTCGTGGGAGAAGGTCCGCTCGACCTCTGGGACCCCATAGTCGCTCTCGCCGAACACCGGGTACACGGGGAAGTCGAGCTCCCCGAACAGGGCGTCCACGGTAGCGAAGGCGTTGGGTTGTTGTGTGTAGTCTTCAACCGCGGTCGAGAAGTAGGGATCGTGCACGAGGTCGCCCAGGACCACGGCAAAGGCGGGGGCCGGATCGATCATGCTCAGCTCGTCGAGCAAGATCTCCAGCTGCTCCTGCGTGCCCTCCAAGTTCTCATCGCCGCCCACGTAATCGGGACCGACGACGTGCGGGTCCGCGAGCACGGCCACCCGGAACGAGGACACGCCCCCGGTGTCGGAATCGGCGCTCGACTCCGAGCCTTCGGCCGTCTCCTCCGAACTCGACTCGGGCGCCGACTCCGAGTCGTCATCCTCCCCGAGGTCGTCGGCGTAGGTCAGGCCGACCTCGTCGGCCTCGGTGATGATCGAGCATCCGATCGCGCCGCTGAGCGAGACCAGGAACAACACGGCGGTGGTGGGTCGCGTGGCCACGGGCTCGACATGTTGCCACAGGCGAGCCCCCGGTTGCGCTGTGACCGCTCAAGTTTGCGTGGGTTTACTCGGTTTTTTGGGCCGCATCCCCTCGAGCGCCTGCTTGACCTGTGCCCGGGGCAGGTCGAGCAGCCCGCCGAACTCCTGGCCGACCCTGAGCCACTCGCCGCCGTCGATGGTCACGCAATCACCGGTGATGTAGGCGGCGGTGCTCAGGTAGACGGCGAGGTCGGCCAACTCCGAGGGCTGGCCGTGGCGACCCAGAGGGATCCGCTTCGGGCCCAAGGCCTCGGCGCCGGGCATGGCCAAGCGGGAGAACGCGCCCTCGGTCGGGAAGGGTCCCGGCGCGATCGCGTTGAGGCGGACCCCGTAGCTCGCCCACTCGGTCGCCAGTGATCGGGTCAGGGCGAGCACCCCCGCCTTGGCGCAGGCCGAGGGCAGGACGAAGGGCGAGCCCATCCACGCGTAGGTCGTGACGATCGAGAGCACCGAGTAGGCCGGCAGCTCGGGGCCCGGGTGGCCCCGGGCGATCCATCGTTTGCCCAGGGCCTGGGTCACGTTGAAGGTCCCGTAGAGCACGATTTGAACGATCGCGTCGAAGGCCCGAGGCGAGAGATCCTCGCTCGCGCACAGGAAGTTTCCGGCCGCGTTGTTGACCAGATCCGTCAGCGGGCCGAGCTCGCCCTCGATCGATTCGAGGGCCGCCTCCACGCTGTCTCGATCACGGAC
>Ga0256845_1001163_pt1 | contig 21816 bp, 19 predicted proteins | sample RiftiametaG_FD_189101 | JGI IMG/M metagenome (GOLD analysis project Ga0256845, IMG submission 189101) | Tube worm associated microbial communities from hydrothermal vent at the East Pacific Rise, Pacific Ocean - Riftia | ecosystem: Host-associated > Annelida > Integument > Unclassified ... | reverse complement strand
CCTGATATTTGTAAAAAATGACGATTCCATGTTCCTGGGATAGTCCTCATTAATTTCAAATATTTTCTGAATACCTGCGGGTTCTCCTCCCAATAGCACTATTTTATTACCCAAAAAAATTGCCTCATCTATATCATGGGTAACAAATACTGTTGAAAATCGTTCACTTAACCATAAATTGACCAGTTCTTCACGAATATGACTTTGGGTGAACGTGTCAAGGGCAGCAAAAGGTTCATCCAGCAAAAGCATCTTTGGCAGCCCCACCAATGCCCTTGCAAGACAAGTTCTATGTGCCATGCCTAAAGAGAGTTCTCCTGGTTTTTCTTTTGCATACCCAAGAAGTCCCATAATTTCAAGGAACTGGATAACCCTGTATTCAAGATTATCAGTATCTCCCCTGAGTTTACAACCATAGGCTACATTCTCCTCAACATTAAGCCATGGTATCAGTGCCGGCTGTTGAAAAAGCATGGACCGTGAAGGATGTACACCTTTAATTTCTTTACTATCACAAAGGATTTTCCCGCATGTTGGTTTCTCAAAGCCTGCAAGCATATTTAAGAAAGTTGTTTTCCCACACCCTGACTCTCCAAGGACTATTACGAAATCACCTTTATCTATTTGAAAAGTAATATCCTGGAGAACAATATGTCTGCTCTTATCCATTTTTTTATAAATCTTTGATATTTTTTCAATCTCAATTTTCAAAATATATTATATATCTCCATTAATTTTTAATAAAACTTATATCAAAAAATTCTTTTATCTCTTTCTTATCTGTCATAAAGCCTGCATGATCAACCATATAATCCTGGATCATGCTCAGCATCTTGTATTCAGGTTTAAGGTCTTCAGGTTTAAACATTTTAACAATATCAGGCAATAAAGTATCTATTATCTTATGTTGTTGAATAAAAAAAGTCTCTCCATAAGGTGCTATACTATTATTATCGCCCTGATAAATCATTTGTCCCGACTCAATAAACAAATTCACAATTGCCTGGACATCTTCTGATTTCTCTTGAATTATAGATTCTTTTAATACAAATACGCTATCAGGGTGATCTTTCCAAAGAGCTTTAAAATTACAAATTTCTTTATATTGACCGGTTTCCAATGATAATGTCCTATAAGGCTCCGAAGCTACAAACCCTCCGATATCGTTATCAGAATCATTATCAATAATTTCAGGAATAATATTAGAGGGCACAATCTCAATAAACACATCTGCCCTGGCATCCTGAGTCTTACCCAGATTCAATCCTGCTGAAAAAAACATTTTGTGCAAAAGCATATTCTGGACTGATAGCAGGCAGGGAGTTAAAATCGTTTTATGTTTAAAGCCTTTAATATGTTTTATGTTAGCGGCAGTCTTCTTTAGAAACGAGCCCCCTCCCCTGTTAACAAATAAAATCAGCTTGATCTTTAATCCTTTTTTAAAAAGCTCCATGGCAAAGGGAAGAGGCAGCAAAGCACCATGGATTTTCCCTTGAAACAATAAATCTGCAAATTGTTCGTAGGCATTCATAATGACCAGGTGCATTTTATTCGTCTTTAGCCTTTCTTGTACAAGCCCGGCGATAAAATGTTCTGCGATTCTTAAACACCCAATTCTGATGACAGATTCATCCGGCATCTTAAGGATCCCTTATTTCTGAATTATCTATTTATAACACATTTATCAATTGAATAATTTTACGACTTATATATTTTTAACACAGACAGAGGATATTGACAATATTAATAAAAATTAATTCAACAATTACAACCTGCCTTTTTTAATAATGGCAAAAAGCAGCCATACCCCCATCATTGCAGCTGCGATAAAGCCCACTATTCCGATCAGGGAAACTCCAAAAATTAAGGGCGGGACATGGGAGTCAACCAATTGCGCAGACCCCATGATCAAAGCTGCGATAATAATGGCAAACGCCACCCTGTTGCTGGTCTGAGAATGTGTTTCAAGTATCTTATCAAGACCTGATATCTTAAAATTTAAACTCATTTTACCCTGTTTTGCAATGGTCAGAAGTTCCCGCATATCTTTTGGAAAAAACTGCAATAAGCTTATTGACTCGCTTACGATTTCATTAACATTTTCAGATATCCTGGATAAAGAAAACCTCCCAAGTTTAATGGATTTTATATAGGGAATTGCATGGGCACTCATATTAAAATCAGGATCAAGTTTTTTGGCAATCCCTTCCACCTCGACAAAGGCTTTTATCATGAGAAAAAAATCAGGGGGTATTCTAATTCCGTATCCTGCACACATTTCAAGCCCCTGGTTGATCATATGCCCTGTTTTGATATCTTTTAACGGCTTTGCAGTATAAAGAAAAATAAAATCTGCAATATCTCTTTCTAAAGCATCAAAATCAGGTCTTTGATCAAAATCTGTAAGATCAGAAAGTAATTTTGTTAAAACCCTTGTATTACCGGTTGCAAAGCCATGGAGCAAATCTGCTACAAACTCGCGGGATGATCTTGTTAAGAAGCCTGTCATGCCAAAATCAACAGGACAAATCACATTGTTTTTTAAAACAAAAAGGTTTCCAGGATGTGGATCAGCATGGAAAAAACCATTTTCAAAGACTTGTTTCATTATAAAATCAGCACCGCGGCAGACAATAAGTTTTCTATCAAACCCGGGCAAATCAACATTGTAAAACTCAGATATCTTAACACCTTCAATATATTCCATTGTCAGCACCTTATCTGTTGACTGATCGAAATAAACCAATGGTATATGCACACTATCATCTTTTTTAAACTGCTCGGCAATCCTCTGGATATTTGATGCCTCTATTGAATAGTCAAGTTCTTTATCCAGGGTCTTTGCAAATTCTTCAACAATTTTTACGGGTCGATGGGAGGCAATTTCTTTTATATGGGTTTCCATTAATAAGGCTAAATGATGCATGATCTGAAGATCAACCTCAATTACCTTTTTTATTCCAGGGCGCTGAATTTTTACGGCAACCAGTCTGCCATTTTTCAACCTGGCTTTATGTACCTGACCAATAGATGCTGAAGCCAGAGGTTTTTTATCTATTGTTGCAAATATCTCTTCAAAGGGCTTTCCAAACTCTGAGACTATTATTGCTTCTACCTTATCAAATTTAAAAGAAGGCACTTTATCCTGGAGTTTAGAAAGCTCATGCACAAGACCAATTGGGACAAGATCCGGTCTTGATGAAATAATTTGCCCTAATTTAATAAAGGCAGGACCAAGTTCTTCAAAGATCTTTCTTATTCTCTCATTCCGTGAAAGTCTTTCTATTTTTTCTTCCCGGGTCTTGGAAATTAATTTTAAGCCGACTTCAATATATTGCTCAATATTCAAGGCATCAACGATATTGCCAAATCCATAGCGAAAAAGTATGCCGAGGATTTGACGATATCGTATAGCATGGTGATATTTCCGAGAAATACCACTTATCTTTTTTATACTCAGCACAATAGTATCTATTTATTTGAATCTTCTATTGCTTTTGCGAGTTTATCAAGCCTGTCAGCCAAAGCCCGTATATCAGATTGACTTGGGATATCCAGTTTTGCCAAGGCTTTTTTTATCTGTTCTTCAATCTTTGTATCAAGTTTTGATTTTGCATCATCATATTTTGCATATATAGAGTCAAAAAATTCTTTTGCCTGGGCTTGATCCATCTTTGATTTCTCCACAAACTCTTTTGCAAGTTCTTCAACTTCTTTTTTTGACCTTAATGCAAGTCCCACACCTGTTAAAAAAGTCTTTTTCACATAATCCAGCATATTTCCCACCTCTCTATTTTATTTTGAGCCAAATGATGCTTCAGGCATATCTTCCACCGAAGTATCACCTTCAAAGACCGCATTCATTTTACCTGTTGTTGCATGTAATAATTTATTAATAAAAAATTTTGCAGTCTGAACCTGACCCGCATAAAAAGCAATATCTTTATTTTTTTGAGATTCTTCTGCAATTTTTTCTTTATCAAGAGTCCCAAGTTTTTCCAATAATGCAGGAGCTGCAACAGATGCTCTCCAAAGAAGCATCCACGCTACACTCAAATCACCTGTTATTTCCAGAAAAGGATGCGCAAAGGAAAAAACATTTAAAATATTACCTGCTTTTGAACGTGCCCTGATCTCATCCACAAGTTTTTCATATTTTTTCATAACAAAGTTTACCCGGTCGGCTATTGCTTCCAGTCCTTTAATCTCGCTCGCAATTACAATGGTCTTCTTGATTTTAGATAAAAAATTATCAAAAACCTTACCCTGAGCCATATTAAGTTTTCTTCCCATAAGATCCATAGCCTGAATCCCATTGGTCCCTTCATAAATCATAAAAATTCTAGAATCCCTCATTAATTGTTCAACAGGGAAATCCTTAGTATATCCATAACCGCCAAAAACCTGGACTCCATGGGAACAAACTTCCAATGATCTATCAGTGATATACCCTTTGACAATAGGTGTTAAGACTTCTGCAAGCCCACTGTATTCTGCTTTTTCATTTTCATCGCTTGTAGACCCCGCAATATCAAGACATTTGGCATTATAATAAAGCAGGCTTCGCATACCATCTACATAGGCTTTCATTGTTAACAACTGGCGGCGGACATCAGGATGTTCTATGATTCTGACACTTTCATAACCTCTTTTATTACCTGCAGCCAGGTGTCTGCCCTGTATTCTATTTCTTGCATAGTCCAAAGCATACATATAGGAAGCTGATGCAACGGAAAACCCCTGAAGCCCTACAAATACACGCGCCTCATTCATCATCACAAACATCTCTGCCATGCCTTTATTTTCTTTACCTAAAAGCGTTCCCAGGGACTCTCCTTTTTGTCCCAATGCAAGGGTTGCAGTTGCGTTCCCATGGATTCCCATCTTTTCTTCAAGCCCTATACACTCAACATTATTAAATTCACCAAGTCGACCGTCATTATTAACTCTATATTTAGGTACAAGAAAAAGAGAAATCCCTTTTGTACCTTCAGGAGCACCTTCAATCCTTGCCAGTACCGGATGAATAATATTTTCAACAAGGTCATTTTCACCACTTGAAATAAATATTTTTGAACCTTTTATTGAATAAGTTCCATCGTTATTTTTTGTTGCACTTGTAACCAGAGCCCCAACATCAGAACCTGCTTCCGGTTCGGTTAAAAGCATGGTTCCGCCCCATTTCCCTGAAAATAAATTCTCAAGGTATATATCTTTTTGTTCTTTAGTTCCAAAGGTTTCAACAAGCCTTGCTGCACCATGGGTCATACCATTGTAAAGCATAAAAGATGGATTGGCACCAATCATATACTCATTTGCAGCCAGGGCAACGGTTTTTGGCATACCTTGACCACCCCAGTCAGGATCATCTGTCATGGCAAGCCATTCACCCTCTCTATAAATTTTATAGGCACGATGAAATGACTCAGGTACTGTAACCTTACCATTTTCAAGGGTGCAGCCCTGCTCATCACCCAGTTTCTGAGTCGGCAGGATCTCCTTGATTGCAAGAGTTCTTGCCTCGCTCACTATCATATTAATAGTTTTTTTATCAAACTCGGCAAATTTTTCATGTTCAACGATTCCTATCTGCTCATGTAATACAAAATCAACATCTCTTCTATCAGCAATAAGCTGTACCATTATATTCCTGTCCTCCAAATATATTATCATTCTTTATATTCAACTCTTAATTCCTAAAAGAATTAAACTACAAAGTCAATATTTTTAATCAATTACTAAAGAAATACCCCGTGTAAATATTCAGATCAACTCATTTTACCATGGACTGAATCTTATTTTTATGATAACTCCTTTTAAATGATTAAAAAGCCAAGGTTCTTATCAAATAACACGTTCAGACTGATGTTTTCCTGGAAAATGCTTGCAATGTTTACATTCGGGTTTGTTTCAGGTTTCCCTTTTTATGTTGTAAAAGACGTTCTTAAGGCATGGATGACCGATGCTAATGTCGATCTTACAACCATTGGACTTTTTTCAGCTGTAAGTCTTCCATACACAATGAAATTCCTCTGGGCGCCAGCCATGGACAGCCTTGTCCCATCATTCTTAGGGCGGCGGCGGGGATGGATATTGATTGCACAAATAGGTCTGATAATTACCATAGCACTAATCGGACAATTTGATCCGACCAGATCATTATGGTGGATTGCAGTGGTAGCTCTTGGGATAGCATTTTTTGGAGCAAGTCAGGATATAGCCTTAGATGCTTTTAGAAGAGAATATTTATCAGATGAAGAATTAGGATTTGGCACAGGAGTCTGGATGAATTCCTGGCGGCTTGGGATGTATGTTTCTGTTGGCGTATCATTCTTCCTTGCCGACGGCAATGTTTCATGGGCAAACATTCATATCATGCTATCTTTAATGATGATTATTGGAATAATAACAACTTTTCTTGTGCCCGAACCAAAAATTGAAGCTGCACCTCCTGTTTCAATCAAGGAAGCCATTGTGCAGCCTTTTATTGAGTTTTTCAGTCGGGATGGTGCTATTTTAGTTTTACTCTTTATTCTTCTTTACAAACTTGGCGATAACATGGCAGGAGCAATGAATATCCCTTTTATCCTGAAAATGGGTTTTTCTAAAACAGAATATTTTATAATTGTCAAAGGCATTGGTATGTTAGGTCTTTTTGGAGGTGTCCTGGCAGGCGGTGCAATAATGATCAGACTTGGCATTGCAAAATCTTTATGGGTCTTTGGCATACTCCAGGCAATATCTACAGCCTTTTTTGCCATACTCATAATAATAGGTCATGATACTCAATTATGGTTATCCTATCGGCACCATATCTTAGGCGCTATTGTGGGATTTGAATTTTTTGCAACAGGTCTTGGACAGGCAGCCTATGCAACTTACATGGCAATTAAAACAAATAAAAAATTTACAGCAACACAATATGCTCTGCTAACAAGCCTTATGGCAGTACCCGGAACTATTATTGCAGCAAGTACAGGATATCTTGCAAAAACATTTGGCTGGTCTAATTTTTATTTTCTCTGCGCATTCCTTGCAATTCCAGGTATGCTGCTCTTATTCAAACTTGCTCCATGGAATGCTACCAATAAGGAAATAGGTGTTCATGACTAATATAGATCAAAGAATTCAAATACAGCAATGTGAGATCACAAAACTAAAGGTTAATGCCCTGGTAAATGCAGCCAATAACAGCCTCCTTGGCGGAGGAGGAGTTGACGGTGCCATACACCATGCAGCAGGTCCTCAATTATTAGAAGAATGTAAAACTTTAAATGGTTGTAATACTGGCGAAGCAAAGATCACAAAAGGATATAATCTTGATGCAGAATATGTAATACATACTGTGGGGCCTGTATGGCAAGGTGGTAATGCCGATGAAGAATTACTGCTTGCAAATGCTTATAAAAATGTAATGGATATTGCACAAAAAAAAAGAATTAAAACCATTGCATTTCCCAATATCAGCACAGGGGTCTATGGATTTCCTAAAAAACTTGCTGCAAAAATTGCAATACAACAGGTTAACAACAATCTTAAATCAAATAAAATTATGACAAAAATTATTTTTGCATGTTTTAATGATGAAAACTATAATATTTATAACGCATTGTATTTACAAAAAATTTAAATAGATATTGACCAGAGATTTTCTCTTTCCAATTCCACATCATCTTCTTATCCTGAACTATATTATTATTTTCAAAATAATAACATTGACTTAATTTCACAAAAAGAATAGATATTTTATAAGTTATGCGCAAATCTGCATAGCAATTATATTCGCTACCAGAGATTCAACCAAGGAAGACGTAAAAACACAACTCTAATAAGGAGGCACAATCCATGGCCGAATTGAATGAAATCAAAAAAGAAAACCTGCTGGATCGAAGAAAATTCTTAAAGATGCTTGGCACCACTACCATAGGAGGAGCCGCGTTAGCAATGCCGGGTATTGCTAACGCAGAGTCATCCTTTCGTCTCAATTCACATTGCCCGAAACACAGGCTGTGGAAAATGGTAAGAAGAGCTTTTATTCTAGATCATCATAACGTATATATGAACATTGGCACCACGGGTTCCATGCCCAAGCCAGTACTACACAAATATAATCGTTATAATCGCATTGTAGCAAAATATCCCTGGAACATGAACGAAGAATGGGGCACATGGCCTTATATGGGCGGGCTTGCAGAAGCTATTGCACCTCAATTTGGAGCAGACAAAGAAGAAATAATCCTGACCCGCAATACAACAGATGGCATGTGCACAATACTTGGCGGCTTAAACCTGAAACCCGGCGATGAAATTTTAACCACCCACCATGAACACGTGGCTGGTGTATCGCCTCTCAGCGTTGCAGCCCAGCGATTCGGAGTAATTGTCACCAAGGTTGAAATCCCTGTTTTTGCCTCAAGCAGTGATGAATTTGTTGATGCCTTTGCCAATGCAGTTACATCAAATACACGATTAATTGTTTTTTCCCATATTACTTATAAAACAGGTACCTGCCTGCCCGCAAAACGAATATGCAAAGAAGTAGCAATACCAAATGGAATCCCGACTCTTATTGATGGTGCCCACACCATTGGTATGCTGGAGCTTGATTTCCATGATATTGACTGTGATTTTTATGCCGGGTCAGGACATAAATGGCAATGTGGCCCAGGAGCCACAGGCATTCTCTATGTGCGTGACAACTTGAACCGTCTAAAGGATTATTGGGCAGACCGTGATCCTGTATACTTTGCCATTAATTCATCCCTTTATCCTTATCTTAATATGCTGGGACTGCAAAATGTATTGCAATATGTTGGAAATGATAACTATCCTGCAAAACGCGCTCTAAAGGATGCATGCTCCATGTGGCAACGCATAGGACGAAATCGTATTGAAGCACGTGTCCGTGAGCTTGGGAGTTTATGCAAACAAAAGATTCTGGATAATTTTGGCAGCGGTGTTACCATGTTTTCTCCGGATATTCCAGAACTCAGCAGTGGGCTTACTGCATTTAATCCTTTTTCAGATTTAAGTGACGGCACTATTCTCAATGAATTCAAGAACCGTTTGCGTGAAGAATATGGTTATATTGTCAGAACCACTGATTTCCATATCACGCTGGCAGGTCCGAAAGTGCATGCACTCCGTATTTCAACTCATATATTTCACAGCAAATCAAATGTAAAAGGCATAGCCAATGCCATGTATGAACTATTCAACGACATGACTTAAATTTTCCTGCCTTTGTATACAGATATTGTGAAAATTTTTTTCTTTTTCACAATATCTGTAAAGGCTTTTTATTCAACAACAGCAATAAAAACTTTTATAATTTCCCCAAAATGTATTATACTTGCATTTTTTAATAAAATTGAAAAAGTTTGAGTATAATAATGAAACAGAATCAAAAGCCAATTGAACTTATTGCAACCTGGGATACCCTCCAGAGAATTTTTATCAGACCTGAAGACGAGACCTGCCGTAAAACCTTATTAAAATATATGGAACAAATACTTTTTGGGCTCCATGATTTTTTAAATACCCATGTTGGTGTTACAGAAGAAATCAGCCTGATAAAGCTTGCAGAAGATTTTAAAGATACTCATATAAATAAAAATCCGCAAAAAAAACTTGCCGATGTCATAACAGATATAATAGATAAAATTGCCCCAAAAGCTGTAAATGTTGCATCCCCATATTTTGTAGGGCATATGACATCAGCAATGCCGTTTTTTATGGTACATCTAAAAACCATTATCACAGCTCTGAATCAAAATGTTAATAAAATTGAAACATCCAAGATTTTATCAGTTATTGAAAAGCAGATCCTTGCAAAAATACATAGAATTATTTTTAAAAAAGAAGAAGATTTTTATCAAAAACATGTACAAAGCACTGATACATCCCTTGGAGCATTTACAACAGGTGGAACAACAGCGAATCTAACAGCACTCTGGGTCGCAAGAAATCAATTGTTTATGCCTGATGAAAACTTTGAGGGGATTGAAAAAGAAGGTATTGCCAGGGCAATGCAGGTATATTCTTTGGACCGCATTGTTGTACTTGTACCGAAACGAGGGCATTTCTCCCTTAGAAAAGCAGGAGGAGTCCTTGGTATAGGGAATCAAAACATCATACCCATTGATATGGATGCAAGCCACAGAGTTGACCTGAAAAAACTTAAAAAAACCATTAAAGAATTATCAAACAATAAAAAAACAAAAATTGCAGCTGTGGTAGGGATTGCAGGGGCAACAGAAACAGGACTGATTGACCCTTTACAGGACATGGGAGAAATATGTAAAGAAAATTCAATATTCTTTCATGTAGATGCTGCATGGGGAGGACCTGTATTGCTTTCCGAGCAATATTCCCATCTTCTAAATGGAATTGAAAAAGCAGACTCAGTCACAATTGATTGCCATAAACAATTTTATATGCCAATGACCAGTGGTATGATTTATTTTAACAACCCTCTTTCCATGGACCAGATAGCCTATCACTCAAACTATGTAAACAGACCTGGCAGTGTGGACATAGGCATTAAAACCCTTGAAGGGTCACGGGAAGCAAACTCTTTGATACTTGATAGTGCCTTAAAAATCATGGGCAGCCGTGGCTATGCTCTTATTATTGATCATGGGATCAAAACTGCCGAACAATTTGCAAAAGAAATTAAAACCCGAGAATTATTTGAGCTTGTAATAGAACCGGAACTAAATATTGTAACCTATAGAGTTTTGCCGCCTGATTTAAAATCAAAACTTAACAAGGCATCGAAAAACAAAAAAAACGACATCACAAATCTCTTAAACGATATCAATATCAATATACAGAGAAAACAAAGAGAACAGGGAAAAAGCTTTGTCTCAAGGACAAGATTTATATTAAACAAAAATGATACAATAGAAAGTGTGGTGTTGCGCTGTGTTATAATGAGCCCTTTGACAGACATAAATATATTAAAAGAAATCCTTAACGAGCAGGAAGATATATTTTCACGATATATGATCTTAAGTTGACTCAAAACTTTGTTTATAATATTAACTAACTATCAAAAATATAAATTCTAAGGGGAAATATGAGTAAAAATATTGTTAATCAAATTGATGACTCAGTGAAAATTCAAACTGTTCTTGCAAGTGTATCAGACAAATCAGGTCTTGAAACATTTATTCCGGAACTTTTAAAAATCAATCCTGATATTAATATACTCTCAACAGGCGGGACATATAATAAAATCAAAGAAATCCTGGGCAATGATGCTGACAATTGCCTGCAAAAAGTATCTGAATATACAGGACAGCCGGAAACCCAGGGAGGTCTTGTTAAAACCCTTGATTTTAAGATTTATCTCGGGCTTCTTACAGAAACATATAACAAGTCACATCAGGATGATCTTAAAAGGGTTTCAGGCAAGCCAATAGATATGATAATTGTAAACCTTTATCCTTTTGCTGATACCATTGCAAAGCCTGATGTAACATGTGAAATGGCAAGGGGCAATATTGACATAGGCGGACCCACCATGATAAGAGCTGCTGCAAAAAACTATATAAGAGTTGCCTCGGTTGTTGACCCCTTATCCTATACTTCTATCATTGATTCCATGAAAAAAAACAATGGCAGTTTAAGCCTTGAAGATCGGTTTAATTTATCAAAAAAAGCATTTGAGCATACAGCAGTCTATGATAGAACAATTGCTGATTTTCTTTTTACTAAAACCACAAACCAGATATATGATTGCTACAACACAAATAAATAAATTTAAAAAAAATAAATCAGGCAAATAAAGAAAGTTGATTACGTCTTGCATTTACATGCTGGACCGTGACCGTGACAAGATCTCCGGGCATCATGTTATATCCGCCTGAAGGCAGCCTTGATTCAAGCATAAAATCCTTTAATAAAACCTGACAAAAATCTTTATGCGCTTCAAGGACAAGTGCTTCAAACTCTGAGCCCTGAACTGTTTCAAGGTATTTTAAAATCCAGTACCGCCGCCTTGATGACTGAAGTTTATTGGCATTGGAAACAGGCAGGATAAGATTCTGGAGTATTTGTTCAACCTCATCCTTGGAATAAGGAGGCTCATAGCCAAGAACACCTCTGATTTGCCTGTGAGTTAAAAGATCATAATATTTTCTTATGGGGGATGTAGCTGTTAAATAAGCTTTAACACCAAGACCTGAATGAGGTGCCGGCACAGTACTTACAACGGCACGGGATAATTTCCTGCGCTGCATGCTGTTCAGATAAAGAGATGTCTCTATGCCTTTAAAAAGTCTCTCCCTTGGTTCAACCTGGGATCGGAAAGCAGCAGGAATATTATTATCAGCAAGAAATTCCGCCATAAGAGTATTGGCAAGAATCATAAACTCAGACACAAGCATTCTTGCAGGATTTTCCCGGTCTATTTTAACAAGTTTAATTTCACCGGTATCTTCAATCCAGATATTAATTTCCGGAAGGGTTATCTGGACTGCGCCTGACTTAAACCTCTTTTCTCTTAAAGTAGTAGCCATCTTAAAAAGAGTTGTTATGGGTTCTTCTTTTCCATTTAACAGATTTGCCTCAGAATAAGACATTTGCCGTTTTACTTTAATGATTCCGGGGACTACTTCATAATCTATAATTTCAAAAAATCTGGTTAATCTGACGTGGGTTGTTATGGAAGGTCGTATTTCACCCTCTTTTAAGCTGCATAAATCTTCAGATAACTGGGGAGGAATCATGGAAATCTTATCATCAGGCATATAAATAGAACTTCCCCTTGCCATGGCAGAAAGGTCAATTTTATCACCGGCTTTTATATAAAATCCCAAGTCAACTATATGCACATAAAGGTCATACCCGTCATCAAGTTTTTCAAAGCTTATTGCATCATCAAAATCAAGGGTTGACTGTCCATCAATGGTAATAACGTCCTGGTTAGTAAAATCCACCCTTTTTTGATCTTTCTCAAGTCCATCCAGACAGGAGCCAAGAGCTGACACCTCATTTATAACTGCTTCTGAAAACCCTGTTTCAATACCCATGCTTAAAAGGTCGATATTTTCATCTTGTTCCCACACACCTGCCTTGACAAGGATATTAAAAATTTGATCGGGTATCTTTAAATCGGCTTTTTTGATCATTGCCCTGGCTGTTGCAGCTGTTCTGCTTTCTTTTTCAAAAAGATAATATTGCTTTAAAATATTTAATATTTCTTTGTCAACCTCTTTGATATTACCATCCTGATTATTTAAAACCGATTTAATAAAAGCTGCACCACGGTCAACTAAAATTCTTTTCTGTTCTTCTTCTTTAATTTGTCTCTTTTTTATTTCAAGCTGTTCTGGTGAATATGGCGTAAGTCCTGTTTTTCTAAACTTAAAATATAAACGATCATCAAAAAAAGCTCGTATTACGGCAGCTTCACAATCAGAAATTAGAGGAGGATCAAAACAAAAACTTGCCATAGTTGAAATATCGATCTCATCTTTTTCTTCACAAAGTATTTCCCAGAGTTCAGATATATTAATTTTTTCAGAAAGTTCTTTTCTATCTTTAGCTGTTTTTTTGACTGTTTGCAGAAGAGAATCCCTTGAAAGGGACATATCAAGCGTGTCTTCAGAGATGTGGGACAATCTTTTTTCTGAGAACACAACCTCCCTGTTATTCTCATTAAGTAATCTTAATCTAGTATTTTTAACTTCTAAAATTACTGCTGAAATAACTCTTTGCTGCTCAATATATTCGACCACACTTCCAATTTTCATGAGGGATGATTCTAACAGGAAGGTATGCTAAAGTCAATCAAGTCAAAAGGATCTTCTTGAAAAAATCATATAAATAAACTAAATTTATTAAATGGCAAAGAAAAATAAAAACAAGATACGAATACTTGATTCAAATCAGGATTTAAACGATCTTTTCATGGAAAAACCTGATAATAGTTCAAAAGATACAAATACACCGCATAATCCCTTAAAAAAATTTAAAATCTCCAATAATCTTTCCAAATCAAATTCCGAGCCGGAAATGACAACAGAAGAATTTGCTGCACTTTTAGATACTTCCTTGAAGGGGAAAAATATGACTAAAATGCTGCAGGAGAAAAAAGAAAAAAAAGGCTGCTACAAAATACCTTTAAAAAAGCGATTGAAAAGGTACCCGCCTCCTGAAGCAAGGCTTGACTTGCATGGATATACAGGCGATGGGGCAAAAATAAAAACCGATTCATACATAAATACAGCTTTTGAAAAAGGCATGTTTACCATTAAAATAATTGTGGGCAAAGGCATACATTCTGAATTTGGCGCAGTATTGCCAGGTATTGTAGAAGACCAGCTCGTAAAATTAAAAAATAAAGGGCTCATCCTGCACTTTGAATGGGAAAAGAAAAAAAGATCACAAAGTGGAGCCTTATTGGTTTATTTAAATCAATTTAACGATTGAGCTGATATTTTCTGACTGCCTTGTTATGTTCTTTTATGGTTTTTGAAAATTTATGAAAATTATTTCTTTTTGAAACAAAAAAAATAAACTCTGTCTTTGCAGGAAAAAGCGCTGCTTTAATTGCAAGCATACCTGGATTTGCAATGGGACCTGGGGGTAACCCTTTAATTTTATAAGTATTATAAGCAGTCCATGTCCTTAAGTCTTTTCTTGTTATATTTCCGTTAAAATCCTTTATTCCATAAATAACAGTGGGATCACTTTCCAGACGCATTCCTTTTCTAAGCCTGTTATGGAATACAGATGAAATCAGTGGTCTTTCCCTGGCAGCTCCGGTTTCTTTTTCAATAATAGAAGCTAAAGTTACAATCTGATGTATGGTAAAGCCCATATCAACAGTTCTTTTCCTGAATTTCGGAGTATATGCCTGATTAAACGCTTGAACCATTTTTTTAATTATTATTTTCAAAGATGTATCTTTAGGGAAAAAATAAGTTTCCGGGAATAAATAGCCTTCCAGGGTATTTTGTTTAATACCAAGAGATTCTGCAAAGGTTTTGCTTTCAGCTAAAGAAATAAAATTTTCACTGGCGCCAAATCCTGCTTTTTCAACCCTTTTTGCAATTTCTTTGATGTTCAAACCTTCAGGGACAGTGAGTTTATAAAGTTTCACATCCCCTTTAGTAATAATAGAAAGAATCTGCAAAGGTGTTTTTGAAGGTGACAGCATATACTCTCCAGCCTTTAAAGCTTTGGCAGATTCTTTATAGCTAACAAGGATTTTGAAAAAAAAGCTGCTTTTAATAATACCTTGTTTTTCAAGATTATATGCAATAATCGAAAGGTTTTGCCCGGGTTCAATATCAAATTTTATTTTTTCATGCCCCTGTGAATTCTCTGCACTTTCAGGATTCATCGGGGTATTTGAAAAGTCTGAAACCTTTTTAAAAAAAACAAAGCATGCAATAAGAATACAAAGGAATAAAATTCCTGAAAAACGAACTATTTTTTTAAAACTCAACATATTATCACAAATTCTCTCCCTGGTAATAAAATCTGTTTTTAAAATATGGAAAATAGTTTAGAATTATATTATTGTCAAAGTAAATAAAAATATCAATAGGAAATATAAATGAAAAAAGATGAATACAGAGGATTTGAGCAAGGACCCATAAGACCTCCCAGTGAGGCATCAAGTCTTTTACTCAGGATAACCAGAAATTGCCCCTGGAACAAATGTACTTTTTGCAGTATTTATAAAAACAAAAAATTTTCTTTAAGATCCCTGGAAAATATCATACAGGATATTGATTTACTATATACATATATCAAGGGGATTATGCAGCACCCGGATATCACATTAACCTATGATGTAAAGGAAATAAATTCACTTTTTAACAGGTTTGATATCAAAGACAGAACCGCCTTTAACACTGCTTTAAACTGGCATTCCACAGGAATGAATTCAATCTTTTTGCAGGATGCAAATTCCCTTATCATGAAGCCTGATGATTTTATCAAGGTTCTTGAGCACATAAAAAAAAGGTTCCCCCTTGTCAAAAGAATAACCTCCTATGCAAGATCCCATACAATTGCCCGCATCAGTGATGAAAACATGAAAGAATTTGCCAGGGCAGGACTTAACCGTATACATATTGGTATGGAATCAGGATCAGATCGAGTGCTTAAAAGAATTAAAAAAGGAGTAGATAAAAAAGGGCACATAAAAGCAGGTCTCAAGGTTAAGCAGGCAGGCATTGAACTCTCAGAATATGTCATACCGGGTCTTGGCGGGGTCGAGCTTTCCATTGAAAATGCATTGGAAACAGCAGAAGCTTTAAATATGATCAATCCTGACTTTATAAGAATCAGATCCCTTGCTCTTCCTTCACGAGCACCCCTTGCCATGCAGCATCAGAACGGTGAATTTGAAAAGTGCACTGACCTTATGATGGCAAAAGAACTCAAGCTCTTTTTAGAAAATCTTTACGGCATTGATTCATACATAAAAAGCGACCATATATTAAATCTCATTGAAACCATTGACGGGAAAATGCCCCGGGATAAAGAAAACCTTCTTTATATAATGGACTCGTTTCTTGACATGCCGGCTGAGCAGCAGGTTCAATATCAGATTGGCAGGCGCATGGGACTTTTCAGGGGACCAGATGATATGAATGATATGGAACTTCTCAATCAGGTAAAACAAACATGCGAATCCCATGGCATCACTCCTGAAAATGTTGATATAATATTAGATGATTTGATGAAGCGTTTTGTCTGATAAACAATCACCTGATAACCCCGGCATCTATATTCACATACCTTTTTGCATAAAAAAATGTGCCTATTGCAATTTTTTTTCCGTAGAAGACCTGTCTCTGCAATCAGAATATATAAAAGCCTTAATCAGTGAAATTAAACTAAAAAAATCAAAAAAAAAGATTATTGATACTATATATTTTGGCGGAGGCACCCCATCCACACTTTGCATAGATTCCATTGAACAAATTCTGTCTCAAATTTATAAAAATTTTAATATTAAAAAAAATCCTGAAATAACCATGGAAGTTAACCCCGGCACCATTGATAAATCTTATCTGTTTAATCTTCGATCTTTTGGGATTAACAGGCTTAATATAGGAGTTCAGTCATTTCAAAATAATAAATTAAAATTTTTAGGGCGGATCCACTCGGCAGAACTGGCAAGAAAAGCCATTGAATATGCTTTTAACGCAGGCTTTAAAAACATTGGCATTGATCTGATATATGGCGTTCCAATGCAGAACAAACAAGACTGGATTAAAGATTTAAACATTGCCCTTTCTTACAAATTCCATCATCTTTCTTGCTATATGCTGACATTGGAAAAAAATACGCCATTATATGAAAATTTTCAAAACAACAAGATGCAGCCTTTATCCAAAGATGATATGTCTGATTTCTTTATTATAACTTCTGACATACTCACGGAAAATAAATATATCCATTATGAAATTTCAAATTTTGCATTAAATATAGATTTAAAATCAAAACACAATCAAAAATACTGGGATCACACTTCTTATTTTGGTTTTGGGGCAGGAGCCCATTCTTTTAACGGTTCTGCACGATTTTGGAATTATCTTGATATAAAAAAATACATTAAAGCTCTTAAAAAACGCAATCTCCCAATAGATTACAAAGAAGTTCTGACAAAAGAGCAAAAAATAATGGAAACCATTATGCTGGGTTTAAGAACTAAAACAGGCATTGATCTTAAAAAGCTTAATGATTATTCAGATGCTGATTTTGACAACATATTAATATGTCTTGAAAAAGACAACCTGGGTAAAAAAGAAAATAATTATTTTTCCCTGACTCAAAAGGGCATGTGCTATCTTGATGATATAACACAATCTCTTATAGACATTATTTAATCTTTTTTCTAAGCTGCCTTGTATCTCCCACACGGATTGTAAGATTGATTGAGTCAAAATATTCGATTAAAGGGATTACAAATTTCCTTGAGATACCTGTCATCACCTTAAATTCAGGAGTAGTAATCTCTCCTGAATTCTCAAGAAAGCTTATAAGTTCTTTTTGAAGTTTATCAATTGATCTGATCTCAAAATACAAATCATCCTTGGTTTTAATAATATCCTTATCTTTAATGAGCATATGCAGAACATCCATGGCAATCTTTTTATCAAGTTTCAAATCCTGGCAGATTGTTCTGAAAAACGGTGGAGTTAATCCTGCTTTTTTGTATATTTTTAAAATCTTATCTTTTATCTCATGCTGGTCAACCTCAAGTGCTACTTCATGGTCAGAAAGTTTGATAATATTTTGGTTCTGGATAATTTTTTTCTCTTTTACAAGAGAATTTAACACTATATTAAATAATTTGGTTTTATTATAATACTCAAATTTTGATTTCAGCTCTTCTGTGGGCATTCCTTCTTTTAAAGGATTTGCTCCATGATAATCTTTGAGTTTATCCATGAGTATATTTGTAAATTTCTCAAACACAGAACCATGGACATATATCTGTCTTTCTTTATTTGTCTGGACTATCTCTTTTCTGGCAAGCATCTTCTGGATTGTAGACTCAAGCTTTTTATCCCTGGCATTTGTCATGACCCTGAGTTCCTTAAAAGAAATACCGGAAAACTTACCCTGGGCAACAAAAAATGAAATATCCTGCTCAAGGTCATCCTTAATAAGACCTGCAAGCCCTTCAACTATATTTTTATCAAAAAGTTTATGCTTTTGCGCAACAGGATTAAGAATCCTGCCGCCGCCAATAGTGCGTACAGGAGAATAGCTCCTTATCACATATTTATCATTTTTCAGACAGCAAACAGGGGTATCAAGCCTGATCTGAACACATACTTTTTCCCCGGGCTGAAGTTCTTCTCTGTCCAATAAAATAATTATTCCCAATATTTCACTTGTTCCTGAATGAAATCGTACTTTTGTACGAGCTTTTAAAGGCTTGGGATTACTTTTAAGATACATGAATTCAGTATCAATCATATAACTTAAGACCAGAGTATCAGGGCTTGATAAAATATCTCCTCTGGTGACTGATTCCTTATCAAGCCCCTGGAAATTAATTGCGGTCCGGGTGCCTGATTCCACGCTCTCCACACTATTGCCATGTACTTGAATCCCCCGCACCTTGGATTCAATCATTTTAGGATAAATAACAATATTTTCCGCAACCTTTACTTTTCCTGAAATCAATGTTCCTGTGATAATGGTTCCAAAACCTTTCATGGAAAAAACTCTATCCACAGGCAATCTGAAAATAGAAGAAAATGATCTTTCAGGCACATTATCACAAACTTTTTCAAGTGTGGTTAAAAAATCATCAATGCCCTCGCCTGTAACTGACGACAAAGGAATAACAAGTGCTTCTTCTAAAAAAGTTCCCTTTACAAAATCTTTTATATCTTCCAGGGCAAGCTCCATAAGATCATCATCAACAAGGTCAACCTTTGTTAACGCAATCAACCCATATTCAACACCAAGCAAAGAGCAGATTTCCATATGTTCACGGGTCTGGGGCATTACGCCTTCATCAGCAGCAATTGTCATAACAACAAAATCAATACCGCTGGAACCTGCAACCATATTTTTTACAAATTTTTCATGACCGGGCATATCCACAATACCAATATTAATATCCTTACCCAGGCTTAAGGATGCAAATCCGAGTTCAATGGTTATGCCCCGTTCTTTTTCTTCTTTCAGCCTGTCTGTTTCAATGCCTGTCAAAGCCTTTACAAGGCTTGTTTTGCCATGGTCAACATGACCTGCTGTTCCTAAAATTATCTGCTTCAATTTTGTTTTTTCCTTTTTTTCATAAAATCCAGAAGATAGGCAGCAGCAACAAGGGCTATACCAAGACCTGCACCCTGGAATATGCTCCAGTCAGGATTAAACATTCTGGATAAAACAATACCAAAAACAAGCCCCAGTATAATTCTTATAACAAAAACATAAAAATTCTTCATTTATTTTCCTTTTATTTATTAATGACAAACAATAATAACAAACTTTGAATAATGGTCAATTAAAATATTGATTTTTTCTTATGTCTTTGATATATTGCTTGAGTTTAAATCTGTGGTGGGTGTAGCTCAGTTGGCAGAGCGCTAGGTTGTGGTCCTGGATGTCGAGGGTTCAAGCCCCTTCACTCACCCCATTTTTAAAAAACAATTCTAATATGCGCCCGTAGCTCAGCTGGATAGAGCGTTGGACTTCGAATCCACAGGTCGGGGGTTCGAATCCCTCCGGGCGTGCCATTAATATTTTAAATACTATTTTTCTTTTTCTTGACATCCAAATAATAAACAAATATAAAATAACAAGTAATATTGAACATTACTCTTTTGTTTCAACACCTTACCTTGATTTTTCAATACAATCGACAAAGCGGAGCTATGTTCTGTATAAAAAATTTCTGAAATTATATTAATATTTGAGGTATGCCATGACAAAAAACTTTAAAATGATAAAATTCTTACTCTTTATTATAATTTTTCTGCCTGCCTGTGTCAGTAACACAAATGAATTTCCTGACAAAGATGCCCAAATCTGGACCGGCAAGATCAGTGGCATGGCAACCGGGGATATGACAATGAAGTCCTGGGAAATAAACAACTCCACAGGTGAACATAAAGTAAGGAGTAAAATATCTTTGGACATAACGCAAACATCTGACGGCCATACAGGCACAGTACAGGGAACCCTCACAGGTTCAATCAAAAACGGAAAATTTAAGGGAAAATTCATGGGGCACGCAATGGTTGTTCAAGGGGATTCCCATGTCAGTGGTAGTTTTATTGGAAATTTTTCTGAAAAAAACGGATCAGGCTCATGGTCATTATCAGCTGATAGAAATATAGTAAAATACACAGGGCAATGGACATTAAAAAAACAATAAACTCAGGCTCTTTATTTTGTTAGCCCTGAACACTTATATATATTATATTGATTTTATCAGATATTAAATTATAAAATTAGAATAGGAAAAAAATGCCTCACATTATTGTAAAGTTATACCCGGGTCGATCTGAAACACAAAAGAAAAAACTTGCTGAAAAAATTGCCCAGGATGTAGTTTTAATTGCAGATTGTGAAAAAAGAGTTGTTTCAGTCGCTTTTGAAGAAATAGCTCCCGAGGACTGGGCAGATTCAGTTTATAAACCGGATATTTTAGAGAAACAAAGCTCTCTTTACAAAAAACCAGGTTACAATCCATTTAAAACATAGAGCCCGACCATCTCTCCCGGTGATTCAAAGTTTAGCAAAAAGTTTACAGATTATCTTGTTATATTTAGTTATAACGTAAATACTGGTTTATTAACAATAAAACAATAATATCAATCAAAATATTGCAATAGTAATTATTTTAAATGATATTTAACAAAATATGAGTGATAGTAACAAATAATATTGAATAATATATGTTCTGTGACTTAATTCAAATTATAAAGGAAAAAATGCCAATCGTAACAATTAAAATTGCAAAAGGACGATCAATTAAACAAAAACGTGAATTGGTAAAATCATTAACTGATTCCGTAGTCTCATCTCTTGATGTTCAATCAGAATGGGTTACTGTTTTGATAGAAGAATTTGATAGAGAGAACTGGTCATCAGGTGGTGAACTGCATAGTGATAAGTTTGGTGGTGGTTTTGGACAATCTGGAACAAAATAAAGTAATCAAGAAATATTTACTCACAGAACCCTAACCCTAAGGATTGTGTCGACCTGCAAGGTCGACACAATCCTATGTTCAAGAAGCCCGGTGATTAAATTTTTATATAGGGTATTGCGTTGATAAATTTATGGGGGATATTGCACTGAAGCAAAAAGAGCTTGCA
>Ga0256845_1001162_pt1 | contig 21822 bp, 12 predicted proteins | sample RiftiametaG_FD_189101 | JGI IMG/M metagenome (GOLD analysis project Ga0256845, IMG submission 189101) | Tube worm associated microbial communities from hydrothermal vent at the East Pacific Rise, Pacific Ocean - Riftia | ecosystem: Host-associated > Annelida > Integument > Unclassified ... | reverse complement strand
GAAACCCGCAATAGCCTCCCTATTTGCCCTCGGTACTACTTTTTGTCTCATGGGTACCAAAACCCGGCACGAAGTTCCGACCTTTGGTACTAGGGCTCTCTCCCCCGTAACCGGTCTCTTCTGCCAGTTCACGGGTGGCCGCCTGGACTGGATCTTCTCCAGGGTCAACAATTCCAGCTGGAAGCTCAAGAGAAAGTCCCTCGTGCCCGTGGCGGTATTGCTCGACGAGGACCAAGTCGCGATCCGCTGTGAGACAGACCATTGCAGCCCACGAGGGGGATTGCACCAAGGCAAAATCGTCAATTTTTTCCCCATTGGGTAGCTCTACTTTTTGCTCCATCACTTGCAAGTAGCGGCGGTCCAAGAGCAATTGCGAGTGGAGTACTTTCCAGGAGCGTGACTTCATTGAGCTCAGCTTAACCTTGTCTTTCTTTTTGGGGCACCCCGAGGGGCGGGCCATCGCCTCTTTTGTAATCGTGGCAAGTCCACCGCGGGAACCCTCGAAACTAACTCAGGTTCGCTCCAAAGAACCCAAGGACGCTCATTTGCGACGATTGCAGCTGTCTGGGACAGCCAGTGCCCTCGCTTCAGCTTTTGTTGTACTGATTGTGGACGTTGAACTTGTTTGAGCTGCCATGACTTCAGTGCATACCCCTACCCATCGATTTTCACCCTCCTCGTTGAGCCTTGCGAGCTTTCGTCGCTGGCTTCTTTTACTGGGAGCAACTGCCTTTGCGTGCGTGCCGCCCAGTACCAATGAGATCCCTCATGTAGCGCCTTCATCCACTCTCTCCCCGAGCGAGATGGCGCGCACTCAAGCTCCTCTATTCGCCTTGATTCATGCGGGGCCGGTTGGTCAGGCATTGGCGGATCCATCTATTCAGTTAGTATTTAGTCGGCCTCTGCGCGAACTGGGGCCGGATGTTGTCGTGCCCAATAATTTGAGCATCACTCCAGACATACCAGGGCATTGGGAGTGGGTCGGAGCTCATGGTCTCACATTTGTGCCCCAGGGCGGCACTTTGCCACGGGCCACAAAATTCACAGTGAATGTCCCCGCAAATTTGTCTTCGTTAGGCGGGAGTGTTCTAGGAGCAGAAAAGGAGTTCAGCTTTCAAACGCCTTTACCACGAGTCTTGCGTTCGACGCCCTCGCGCTGGGGGCATGACAAAGAGGCCAATGCAATCATAGAACTCACATTTTCGCAGGTGGTGCAAGCGCAGGACGTGCTGCCATTCTTTAGCGCTAAAGCAGGGGAGACCGAGGTGTCTTTAGAGGCTCTTCAGGGAGATACTAAAAAACAAGTGCGCTTTTATGCCCCCCGGGGTTTTCCTCTCAATAGTGAAATAACCTACGAACTCACACCGGGTTGGAATGGGCTGGAGGGGCCAGGTGCAGCGGAGGAACTTTTTAAGGGTAGGTTCACCACTTATGGGCCCTTGGTGGCAAAGGTTGTGTGTGAGAGAGACAAATTTCAACTTTGTCGTCCCGAAGGAGGCTTGAGTATTGAACTCTCCAACCCAGTGCCGGCCTTGCAGTTTGCACGCAGTCTCGTAAGCCGCAAAAAGAAATTGAATGCAGACTTACAATGGGAGCCTGAGCAGACAACTCGCAATCTCTACCTCAATGCTCACATGGTACCTGGCGACCGCTTTAAGATAAAAGCAGGTCGACCCATCCGAGATATTTTTGGTCAAGCAATCAAGTTCTTCAAAAACTCGGCGGTAGCCGTGGGTGACTACCGCCCTTCTGTTGTCATTGGTCTACGAGGGGATTCGCTCATTGGCGACGAAAAACATGTACCTGTTCTTTCGATGAACACGGACTACAAGTTGACTCTTGCCCCCTTGCAGGGGCCCGCCTTACGTAAACTGAAGGAGATGCCAGGTAAGGAGCAGGTGCAGTTTTTGAGTAGTGTTCCTCATGCCGAGTCTTTGCACTTGCAATGGGGAAAGAAGAACCAAACGAAAAAACATCTGATTGACCTCAATCGACTCCTTGCTTCCCAGGGGGGACGCGGCGCTTTTGCCATTGCCATTGAGCACGAAAATACTGAGGGCCGGGTTGAAAGAAGCCTGCGCTGGGGGCAAAAAACAGACATTGGTATCACGGCCAAACGCGGGCGTAAGCAATCTTCATTTTGGGTAACAAGTCTCAGCACCGGGGCGCCCCTAGTAGGAGCCGAAATTAGCGTGGTAGGTGGCGAAACTAAGGTTTACACCGACCAAGAGGGCATGGCTCAGCTGCCCCCAGGACTATTTGTTTCGACAAGCGAGTGGCGACAAAAACCCGAGTGGATCAAAGTGCGTCAGGGCAAAGATACACTCTATCGGTCCAGCGCAGACAGCATGGGCGAATGGCGCCTCCCTGTTTCTACGGACTTTTATGGCAAATTGAGAGATGTTGCTTTTCTTTTTCCAGAACGCAATCTTTTTCGTCCGGGGGAAAGTTTTCGAGTCAAAGGCTATTTGCGTCGGCCTGGACTGGCCGGTAACAAAATACTCATCAACGAGGCACTTCAACTTGTTTTACAAAGCCCAGATGGAGAAATTCTTCAAATAAAAGAGGTGCAGACCAATACATTTGGTGGATATAGCGCTCAGTTTGCTCTGCCCTCTTCTGCGCCCCCAGGGTATTTTAGTTTGAGCACGCGACGAGGCAAGGAGGTGCTTACAACAAGCACCCTGCAAGTTGCCAACTATCGCCCCGCCGAGTTTGAAGTGAAAGTCTCTTCACTATCTGCCGAGATGTTTGCAGGACAAGTCGCACAATTTGATGTGAGAGCAAGTTACTTTTTTGGAGGTGTTTTGCGCGATGAGACTGCTCACTACAAGTTAACTCGTTCTCCCGCCGTCTATATTCCGCCAGGTGCAGAGGCGCTGGTTGTGAATGATGATGCTCATTTTTATAGCCAAGATTCGTTCGAGAGCTCAAGAGGCTCCACAATGAAAAGTGCCGAGGAAAAATTGGACTCTTTGGGTTCTTTTACATTGAAGACGCCTTTGCTTCTTCCCGGACAGCGTGGACCGGAAAGAGTTGAGTTGGACGCCGAGATCACGGACGCATCGAGACAGGCCCAAAGCGCCCGAGGGAGTATTTTGGTGCATGCAGCTAGCTTTTACTTGGGTTTAGAGCGACCAAAGAGCTACTTTATTGATGCCCCAGGAAATTTCGAGCCACAGGTTGTTGCCTTGCGACCAAACGGCTCACCTGCCCTCGGTCAAGTTGTGCGTCTTGCGTTAGAAAGAATATTCGTAACCCATGTAAAGCAGCGCTCTTCGGGACAGAGTAGATCTACTATCAGAAAGGTGGTTCGAGAGCCTGCGGGTCATTGTGTCCTGAGAACAAAAAAAGAGCCAACAAGCTGTTCTCTCAAGGTAACCAAAGCCGGACGCTACATTGTTAGGGCAAGCGCCACCGATAAGAGGGGGCGAAACGTGCATAGCTCCTACTCGGTATACGGTCTGGCCGCTCAGGGAGCCTCCGGATGGCGCGATGAGGACGAACAAGGCACGGTAGAACTCAAGCTGGATAGGGAGACCTATCGTCTAGGTGATACCGCTCGCGTACTCATTCAATCTCCATTTCAAAAAGCACGTGCATGGATCACGATAGAAAGAGATGGGGTGTTGGAGCAGCGCGTTCAGGAGATTACCGGACCTTCCCCTAGTTTTGAGGTAAAAATTGATAAAAAGATGCGTCCCAACGCATTCATTGGCGTGCATCTAATCGAAAATCGTAAAGAGATGGGCCAGCGTGCCCATCAGGTGAGCGATAGTTTTCGATTTGGGTATGTGAATCTACAGGTCGATCCCGAAGAGCAACGCCTGGCAGTCTCGGTCCATGCAAACAAAAAGGAGTATCGTCCCCGAGAGGAAGTTGAGCTCACTCTTTCTGTAAAAGACGCTCAACGAAAGGGTAAGAAGGCAGAGCTGACGGTATTTGTTGTTGATGAGGGCGTGCTGGCATTGAGTGGTTATTCGCTCCCAGATCCTCTCAAAGAGTTTACGAAAGAACGCCCCCTACGTGTCGAGACTATTGAGGCCCGTGAATCAATTGGGAGAGTATTTGGGCTTCTCAGTGGTGATCAAGCCAACAAAGGAGATCCAGGCGGAGACGGAGGGGACGCTCGGGTTGAAAATATTACAACGGCCTATTTTAACCCGAGTGTGATCACTGATGATCAGGGGCGTGCGCGGGTGAAGTTTCTCTTGCCCGATAATCTAGGGCGTTTTCGCGTCATGGTTTTGGCCGTGAGCACCGACGATCGCTATGGAAAAGGGAGTGGATCTCTCACGATAAACAAAAAGTTGATGGTGCGTCCGGCTCTGCCTCGATTTTTACGAGCAGGGGATACGTTTCAAGCAAGCGTTTTACTCAGCTCCCGGGGCATGCAGGAGAGCCCCGTGAGCGTGAAGTTTTCGGTCGAAGGTCTCCAGGTGATCGGAGAGGCCCAAAAAAGCGTAAAATTACCAGCAGACGGCACTGTCGAGGTGTTTTTTGAGGCCCGCGCAAGCAAGGTCGGTCAGGCAAAAATACGATTCGCCGCCCAGGGGGGAGGTCATTGGGATTCGGTTGCGTATACGCGAAAAATTCAGTCCCCAGGTATTATGGAGGCTGTGGCCGTGTATGGAAAAACCAAGTCGGCTGAAGCCCATCGTCTGGGTGATATGACAGCGCTTCGCTCCGACCGTGGGGGGCTTGATATCACACTCTCCTCCACTGCATTGGTGGGGCTTGAGGGGAGTATTCGCCAGTTAGAAAATTACCCCTACGCATGCACCGAGCAGCTTTCTAGTCGAACATTTCCGTTGTTATTTCTCAAAGAGCTTTCCCAAAAATTTGCCATAGCTGGTCCTAAAAATTCGCTTCAGGAAATTGGAGAGAATGTAGGAAAAATATTGCAGCGTCAGCGTGGAGACGGAGGTTTTGGTCTTTGGCCCGATTCACAACGAAGCTCTCCCTGGGTGTCTGCCTACGCCCTTTGGGTGGTCGTTGAAGGGCAACGTCTGGGCATTTCGGTGCCTGCTCGGGCTTTGGAGCGCGGCAAGCGCTACTTGCAGTCGTTGGTGGTAAAACGTCAAGTAGAAGACTTGCCCGCTGCGACCTTTGCAGCGTTTACCTTGAGTAAATTGGGCCACGGAGATCCTCATTCTCTCCACGCGCTTTTTGAAAAGCGCCAACAGATGCCTGTGTTTTCTCGATTTTTACTCCTGTGGGCCGCTGCCGAAGAGTTGAAAGACGAGGAGGGCCCGTTGATAAAGACTCTTCTTCACGAACTTGAGTCGCTGATTTCCCTGCGAGGCAATCGAGCAGAAATTTCCTGGCCCCATGGGGAAGAGACAAGAAAGTACATGGGCTCAAATACCAGACTGCACGCCCTGGCACTCAACGCTTTGCTTGCGGCTAAGCCAGACCATGCATTGGCGGCAAACCTTGTGCGTGCTTTGTTGGACGCGCGCAAAGGAGGAAAATGGGGCAATACCCAAGAGTCTGCGTTTTCTCTTTTGGCATTGAATGCTTACTTTCAGACCCAAGAGCACGACACTCCTCAATTTGAGGGCAAAGTATTTTTTGCAGATCAGCTCTTGGGTTCGAAAACATTTAGAGGGCGTTCAGTTGTTGCCCAAAGCTTTAAGACACCGATGAAAAAACTTGCTGGGGGACAAGATCTCATCTTTCAAAAGCTGGGCAATGGGTCGCTTTTCTTTGAGGCACGGCTTCGCTATGTGCGCAAGCAACTTCCCACCAAGCCATTGGAAAGTGGGTTCTTGGTGAGCAAAAGCATGCGAGCTGTCACCCGGGAAGAATTGGAGGGTGTGTTGCCCCCAGGGCAAGAACTGAACGTTTTTCAGGGAGGGGATCTTGTATTGGTCGAATTGCGGGTTCTCGCGCCAGAAACTCGACGTTTTGTCGTGATTGACGACCCATTACCCGCCGGTCTGGAGGCCGTAGATATGAGTTTGGCGACGAGTTCTAGCGCTCTTTCACTCGGCGAAGGTACAAACGGCTACTCGCACGCTTGGTATCGTCAAGAGATCAAGGACGATAGAGTTCTGCATTTTGTCGACGAGATGCCGGGAGGCATCTACCGCTACCGCTACTTGGCGCGGGCTACCACCAAAGGAGTTTTTGTGTTGCCCCCCACGCGCGCTCTGGAGATGTATCAAGAGGAGGTGTACGGGCGCACCGCAGCGCGAACCGTGAGCATTCAGTGACAAGCGTTTCGCTAGCCTCTATAAGCCTACGTCTCCTAAGAAAGTGCTTTTTGCGCATGGCCCTCGTGATCGGAGGCATGGCAATTGCGCTGTCCTTCGCTCTGGTTCTTTCTGCCAGTCAGATGAGTTTCCCTCGAAAACTGAATTCGCCCCATGGGGGGGGAAAGAAAGTATTTGATCGAGACGGGCGTCTATTAGCACGTTCTTTGGGCCCGTCGGGAGCATGGCAATCTCCGGCGTTACTCGACGAGTTGGGGCCCCATGTGCGTACGGCCGTGCTCTCGGCTGAAGATTCTCGTTTCAATTTTCATCCGGGGGTCGACCCGCTTGCTATTGTGCGCGCTGGGTTTCAGCTTGTTGTTCATGGTCGTCTCATCTCTGGCGCCAGTACCATTACGCAACAACTTGCCCGCACCACCTTCACTCGCCCCCGCTCTCTCTGGGGAAAGTGGCAGGAAATGGCCCTTTCTTTGCAAATTGAAACTCGATTGAGCAAAGATGAAATCTTTGAGTCCTACATCAATCGCGTTCATTTTGGGCCCAATATTGTGGGCATAGCGGCTGCCGCCGATCGCTACTTTGGAAAACCTCTCTCGGCTCTCGATCTCGCTGAGTCGGCCTCTTTAGCCGGCATGATTCGCGGCCCCAGCCTCTACAACCCCCTCACACGCCCCGACCTGGTGCGCATTCGTCGCAATCGGGTGCTGACGCGTATGAAGAAACATGGCTCAATCGACGAGCCCGCCTATCGCTCTGCTTTGAATACGCCGATTTCTCTGCACCCTCGTCCTCCCTTGCCCGGAGCTCATCATTGGGTGCGCCGTTTACTTGTGGAGAATGAAAGCGCCAAAGAAAACTTGCACATTCATTCCACTCTAGATGGTCGACTTCAGCGAGAAGTGCAGGAGCTGACCCGCGCCCATCGTCTGCTTGTGCATGGGCAAAGAGTGACCGCAGCGTCCGTCGTGATTATCGATAATATTCGAGCAGAGGTCTTGGTTTACGTAGGTTCTCCCAATGTGCATTCTACGCGTGATGAGGGACAAAATGATGGGGCCGGGGCTTTGCGTCAACCAGGCTCCACCCTTAAACCACTCCTGTATGCGGGGGCGGTAGATGCTCTCAACCTTTCCCCCGCCACTCTCTTGCCAGACGAAGAACTGAATTTTCAAACCCCGGCGGGGCATTACTCCCCGCAGAACTACGATCGGCGTTTTCGTGGACCCGTGCGCGCACGGCGAGCCTTGGCGGGGTCGTTGAATGTGCCCGCGGTTGCTCTCTTGCAGCGTCTGGGGGTTTCGCAGGGCCTAACACTATTTCGCAAGTTTGGCCTGCAGTCCCTCAAGCAGAGCGCCAATTATTACGGACCCGCACTGGCATTGGGCGATGGAGAGGTGAGCTTGTTGGAGTTGTCCGGCGCCTACTCTGCCTTGGCTCGCGGCGGCGAATATCTTACGCCACGCCTCTTGTTGGACTCCCCCCAGGCAGCGCCCGTGTCCGTTGTCTCGCGGGGGGCAGCCGCGCTGATCTCGGAAATTTTATCCGACAATGGCGCTCGTATTGAGACCTTTGGGCGAGGAAACTCTCTCGACCTGGGTTTTGAAGTTGCCGTGAAGACGGGTACTTCAAAAGGTTACCGCGACTCGTGGACGTTGGGCTATACTCGTGCGCTCACGGTCGGTGTTTGGGTCGGAAATTTCAACGCCCGGCCCATGAATCATGCCACCGGGGCCTCGGCGGCAGCGCCCCTCTTTAAAAAAGTGATGCAATTGGCAATGGCCCATCGAGGAGAGAACAGGGGGGCACCTTTGCATGACGTTCACTTGCACACCGCTACTATTTGCTCTCAAAGTGGCCAACTCGCAGGGGGGGCCTGCGAGCAAAAAACTCGGGAGGTCTTTTTGCCAGGAACTCAATTAGTAGATTGCCAACTGCATGGGCAGTCGGAGACGCCCTTGTCGAATCAGAACAGAGCGCGCCTTGGCGTAGTCGCTCGTTCTGCTCGACCGCGCGTTGTCTTTCCTCAAGAAGGCATGGTGTTTGTCTTTGACAAGGCCATTGTTGATAGACGTCAGCGCCTTGCCCTTCGTGGTGAGGCGGGGTCGGGTGCCTACTTTGAAATGGACGGAGAAATTCTGCGAGGAACACACCATACGGAAACCTTGTGGCTTCTACAGCCGGGTGCGCACTCACTCGTATTGGTCTCTCAACAAGGCATAAAAAGCGAGGCTGTTTCCTTTTTGGTGCAAGAATAAGGCGTGTAATTTTTCTCTTTGGCCCAGGTAAAAGTTCTATTTGATTGCATAAAACGGAATGTACACAGGGTCAGACAAGTTCTCAGTCTTTGCTCAAATACTGGGTAAAGTGCACATTTATTGTCAATAATGAATAAAAAGGTGCACTTTGCACCGCTTTTTCTGTTTTTGCCCTGAGCAGGATGCAGGAGGAGGGTGCGGTGGATGCAGGATGCAGGATGCAGAATCAGGATGCTGGAGGAGGACGAACGGACGGAAATTCAGGCAGAGTGTGGCGATGACAAGGAGAACAAACCCCAACACTGGCCTTGCCACGATTGCATTGGTCTAACAAATGGTAAAAGTGGGGTGCTCCAAAAAAAGCACAAGAAATATTTTCTACCTAGTAGAGCTGATGTAGTTGGTAGAATCTTGAGGTGCTAGCGCACGACAACGGTCTCGCCACCGCCCTTGGTGCCACTTGAGTTGGTAAGTAGGAACTCAAATCCGTCTAGGATCACCTCGGAGTCCCAGAGGGCGTCGCCGGTGTCATGAATTTGTAGGGTGAGGGTAAACTCCTCGCCCCCCTGAATGCTCCAGGTAGTTTGGGTCCAACCCGTTGAGGAGCCGTGCAGGTCTTCGTCGTTGGCGGCATCTTCGGCGCATTCGTATCCTGTGCCTGTGATGTCCGTGCGAGGTCTGTCGGACTCAGGACAGGACTGAAGACTAGGTGAGTTGTCAACAAATTCTGACATGTACGGGTACCAACAACAATCGGAGAGAGCCGAGTTGATAGCTACATAACAGCAAAAACCAGAGGGCGTGTCACATTGGTCCCCGGTAAAATCAAAGTACTCGAAGGGGTCGCGACAGTCGGTGTAGTTGATGACTTTATCTTTTCCATCAGTTGTAAGGGGAGCGTTGAGTATCGCGTAAAACTTATCGTTTTTTGGGCTCGATATATAGTCGTCGTATTCTTCCGAGAGGAAAACATACTTAAAACGAAAGCCCTTGGCCTCGGGGGGGGCCTTGAGTTTGAGGGTCCATTGCATCTGATCGTAAGTCAGCGTTTGTTGATCGGGTACCCATGGGTCGGCAATGCCTTTTACTTGAATACTGGAGTAATGGGAGCAGTCGTCGCTGTGCAGTCTATCACTAGGGTTGGCTTTGCCCGTGGCTAGGAGGGCATAAGAGTCGTTGAGTTGAGGGGCAAGATCGTTGGAAACATCGCCAAAATGCGAGACAGCCTCATAGGTATCCTCGGGGGTACATTGAAAGGTGAAAGGCATCATGCTCGCAATTTTGCTATCGAGAACGTACTTGGAATCGCAGAGATCAAAGGCGCAGAGCATATTGTCGAGGCTGCCTCCCACGGCAGGGCACTCGGAGCAGTCCATAGGAAGGGGCTCGTTGTTTTTGCGTTCTGTCGCCTTAGACTTTTCATTGCCTTGCTCATCGACCTCTCCTAAATCGATGTCTGATTTTTCCGTCGAGCTTGTGTTGGTAGGGTTTCCTTCTCCTGCGTTACTTGGGTTCGTCTCTTCACTTACCCCCGCGCTACAGCTGAGACTCGCTGCAATCGTTATGAAGAGGGCGGTGATGAAGCGTAGAGAACTAGAGGGGCGGCCGGTATGCCGGTTGTCGCGACCAGGACATGTAGAGGGGCGATAAGTGGGCGCAATTGGAGCTCGTGCGGCATTTTGGAACACCTCTACAGTCTGTAGTTGGGCGAAAATGCGGCGTATTTTCTTCCAACTTATCGGCGCTCTAGTACCTCGTGCCTTCAGAACGTGCCGGGTTTCGCCGCCCCCAACTAGGGTAGGGGGCCTTTGATTCCCGCTGATTCGTCTCAGTTTGCCCTCGGCACTACTTTTTGTCTCGTTGGTACTAGGGCGAGTGTGTGCCCGTAAGTTGAACAATTGATGGGTGTTTTTATGATGCATAGTGACAATACCAAAAAGAGTTTTCAACAGGGGATGTTTTGCGCGATAAAACGCCAGTACTCGGTGGTGGGGCGCGGAACCGTGGGCGTCTTTAGGTGCTGTTTGAGCACTCGCAAAAGAGTCAAAAAATCGTAGCGATAGCGCACGGTGTTGCCGCCCCAATGAGTGGCTAGAGCGTCAAATGCACCTTTCACGTCTTTCCGCATGCCAGCCCACTCGGTTTTTGTGGGATAACCCCGCGCGTAAAACATATGTACAACTTGAAGAAATGCATCAACCTCGCCCCAGGTGAGTTCGGCGTCGTAGACGTTTGTGGTTTCGCTGTTCATGGCCATGGTAATGGCGCGAATTGATGGCACGTGAAAGTTAACGCCAGTGAGACCATAGTCAGTAATTGTGTCCTTTGATTTTACAAAGTCGTCCAGGCTACCCATGATGCCTGTTCCACAAAAACCAAAAATGCCCCGATTGTAGGTGTACGTGATCACCCCGAGTTCAGCCATTGGGTCCACTGCATCAAAGACGATGCGGCTGTAGTCACCGTCTTTGAGCGCCCAGAGATTTTCTCGGGTAGAGACACTGCTGAGGGCGCTCGTAATGACGGCACTTGCCCATTTAGGATCGTTGGGAGTGGACGAAACGCTTACAAAAGTCGCGTGAGATTCTTCGCTTGTAAAGTAGTCCGGAAAAATTCTTGCAAGAGCGATGAAGTTGACCTCTTCTTGCTGAAAGGGCCCGTCCGTGGTGGATTGAGATGTATCCGTGAATTTGGCGTAGCTTTTGAGGCGTTCACCATTGATATTCACAATGGTCGCACCAGCGCCCGCTTGGGGGTCGTCCACCGCAACAAAACCACAGGCGTCGTTTTCTTTTGAACCCAAGGCGCAAAAGTAATTGGGGTTGAACTTGAACCACTCGTAACTGAGGGCCAAACCCATCGCCATCATCGTGTTGGGAACGCGAATGATTACATTGTCGAATCCGTTAATCTTGTACCCGACACCATCAGGTTGACCTATGATGATTTGAGTATTGTGAACCGGGTTGTAAATGAACACACCCTCTTTGGTGGCAGTTGCCTCTTTTTCGTAATAGTCGTCTTTTGAAACGATTAGGTCGTCTGTGACAATGCTGGGCTTTCCTTTCCACCAGGTGCGGGGCAAGTTTTCGTAGACCGGGTAGACAATATCACCTCGAACATAGTCGGGAGTACAGCGCGCAGGGTAAGGGTAACGTCCCCCTTTGATACCTTCCACTTGAATTGTCACGAGGGTATTTTGGCGAAATTCTGAGGGAAAGTATTTGTTGTCCCCCATGTCGATTTTTAGGGTGTCTTCTTCTTGGCTGTATTTGACAATGTTGTACTCATCGAGTCCAACTAGTGTAATTTTGGACGTGGTGGTAAAGTCAACCGACCAAACCGTGAACGAATAGCCGTTCCACACGTATTCGGTATTTGCGTTGCCAATGGTAATTTCTCCCTTAAAAGTTGTGTCATCTTCTTCGAGGGTTTTGTATTCGCAGTAAAGGTAGTCCCGCCTCGCTTGGTTGTTTGAATTGGGGGGAATGTAGATGCCGCCATCGGATCCAGAACCACCTGCACCTAGAGCCGTTTCCTTTTCGTTGCCCTGGGCGTTGGCGTCGTTGGGGCTCAATATTTCGGTGGGTGTAGCCGTGTTGTCGCCTGAGTCTGCACCCTGGGGGTTGCTACCACCCTGGACACTGGGGGAGGGCTGGACGCCATCAGCTGCTGAACAACTTGTAAGAGCTAATAATAGGCCAAGTGCTGGGGGGACAACTCCTATGCGCATGTGCTTTGTTCTTTCTGCGGGAAGCTCTTTGTCTCTGAGCGCTTGCAGAGAAATTGCGTCACGCTCAGGAGGGTAGGTAATTGTCCCTAGAGAAAAGCCGGAATGCTCTGTGTTCTTGAGACTTCATTGATGTGACACAGTTTATTGGTTCTATGGAGAACAAACTGAGCCCGACCATGAAAGTAAAAACACGCATCGGTCCATTGACCGAAGGGGTGATGAGCTTTCAAGATTTTTACTGCACATTTAAAAGCGAGGAATTCCACACGTCGCTTTCTCACGCAAAAATTGCGCGTTTTCAGGTTACTCCTACTCCTGTTTGTAACTTGGGGGAACGTCCCAGCCGACGGCATGGTTGAGGCGAACCTGCGCAAGGCGAAGGGCTATGTACGCGTCGACTAGGTCGGTGCGAGCTGTGAGTAAAGCGGACTCAGCTTGCAAAACATCCAAAGAGGTGGCTCGCCCGTTTTCAAAGAGAAGTGAGCGGTCCACAAAGGACGCTTGAGCGGCTTTTTCCCCACGACGGGCGGACTCGCGTGCGAGTCGTGCTTCTTCAATGGAACGTCGGGCGCTCAGTACTTCAGTTCTCAGAGCGTCTTGTATACCTTGTTTTTGTGCGCGAACCTTGGCCACCTCGGCTTGTGTCGACTGGGCCTGGTGGTGAGCCGAACCGAGATCGTTTACGGTCCAAACTAGGCGAATTCCAAGATTCCATGAGGTGTTCCAGGCGTTTGTTGGAGGAACGTACACGGGGTTAGGGTTTGCGTAGGTGAGGTTCCCAAAGCCTTCCACTCGCGGGTAACCTTGGGTTTTTTCGAATGAACTTTGTTCTTCGAGCCCGTGCTCCGTCTCCGCTAATGCCAAGATCTCTAGTCGATTGGCAACGGCTTGTCGGTGAAGTTCTTCAATGGCGGGAAGGGGCTTATTGTCTTCAGGGCGATCTTCTAGGACGTCTTCGCCAATCTCCCAATCGGGGGTGACTCCTTTGCTGCCAAGCATGAGCGTATGAAGGCGTTCTTTTGCAATGGCCTCGGCGGTGCTCGCTCTACGGAAGTTGAGCTCAGTGGACGCTAAAAATGCGTCCTGGCGCAGTACATCTGCTCGCGAGACTCTGCCCCCCGCTGCGAGGGCCTTTAAATCGTCCAACTGAGCCTGGGCACGGCGAATCGAACTTTCAGCCTCCGCCATTTTCAAGCGTGCACGCACCCATTGGTAGTAAGAGAGTCGCCCATTGGCGGCCGCGTTGAGTCGTTCAGCTTTTTCGAGATACTCAGCACGGTTTTTGAGCGCATTGGCTCCCGCAAACGCGCTACTCATATTGAGCAAGTAATCACTAATGGGCACAACTAGCCCCGCATTGAGATAATATTGGTTTGGTAGGGGATTGAAGTTGAACGCCTCTCCGTCAATGGCCGCCAAGGGTGCCCCAGGAGCCAAGGGCCCTGCGGGCTCCGGCGTTGCGACCAAATTACCCGAACCATAGTCCAGGGTAGAGTCGGGAATAGATTGCCTTGTATAGCTAGCTGTTACCGTGAGTTTGGGCATGTAGTCGTAGACGGTTTTAGTTACGAGAGCCTCGGCCGACTTGTAGTCTTCTTGAGCAACCTTTGCGTCTAAAGAGTAAGAGGCCGCCTTTCGTGCCGCTTCGTCCGAAGTCAAACCCCCAGGGCGTCCTAGGAGAGCCGCAAATTGATCGTGCACCTCTGCCCCTGGAGAGGAGCTTGCTGGGGCTTCTTTCTTGAGTTGAGGTTGCGCAGGTGTTTGGGAGTTGGTGCCCTTGGGAGGCTCAGGCGTGGCCTGCGCCCAAAGGGTGCTGCTTTGCGCAAGGACGCTCAGGGCGATGATGCAAATACGCCCACGTCGACGTGAAGCTCCCAGGGAGCGTGAAGGTAGAGAGGAATGGTGTGAATTCATCAGAGGCAGACTTTGCAGGTAGTGCGAAAAATTGGAGCGCGTATTCATTGGGCTGGACTCTCGGTGTCTTGGCTTTTTTCTTTGGTCCAAAGTCGCGAAAGCTTTGCGGCAAGAGCCCCGCGAAAGATGGCGAAGTCGTCAAAGAGAATGTAGAAAGTTGGTACGACAACGAGGGTTAAAATTGTGGCGAAACCAAGACCAAAAATAACAGCGACTGCCATGGGCCCCCACCATTCACTGCTTTGAGTTCCCCAAAATACCTTCCAAGGAAAAACCGTAAAATCGATACTCAAACCTATCGCCATGGGTATGAGCCCTAAAATCGTCGTGATGGCAGTGAGCATTACCGGGCGAAATCGTGTGAGCCCAGCCTCTATTAAAGCGTCTTCTCGATTGTAGCCCTGCTCTCGCAGTTTTTGCACATAGTCCAGAAGCACAATGGCGTTGTTGACGACGACTCCGGCTAAGGAGATGACTCCTAAACCAGTCATGATGATGCCAAACGCCGTGCCCGTGAGTACCAGACCCCAAAGCACCCCTACCAATGAGAGAACTACAGAGCCCAGAACAATCAGTGGTAGATCAAAGCGGTTGAATTGGGCTACCAACACAATGGCGATCAAGAAAATGGCGATCAAAAATGCCGTGCCTAGAAATCGCTGAGACTCAGCTTGCTCGTCATTGGCCCCTCCCAAGCGGGCCCGAACTCCCTCGGGTTTGTCCAGCTTCTCAATCACGCTCATGACTGCTTCTTGCACTTCATTTTGATTGAAGCCTTCGGCAATATCCCCCATGATTGTGACAACGGGTTGCTGTGATTTATGATTGATAGCCCCAGTGCCGCCCGCTAATTCATAGGACGCAACACTCGAGATAGGCACGGAGAAAGTCCCTAGCTCCATATCCTCACGACCAAATATGCGCAGAGCAAGTACTTGCTGTAAATCGTCGCGATACTGGGGCGCCAATTCGACCATAATATCGTACTCATCTTCACCGTCACGAAAGGCGCTTGCCTTGGTACCACTGAGCGCGGCACGTACCGACGAGGCTACTTCTGCCGTGCTGGCACCGATGCGTTTGGCAGCACCGCGGTCGACGCGAAATCGTAGTTCAGGGCGGCCTACCCGGTAGTTGTCCTCTAGGCCAATGGCGCCCGGAACTTTGGCGATAGCGCGGCGCGCTTTCTGAGCAAAGTCTCCTGCCTCTTGGTAGCTCTTACTAGAAATTTCAATAGAAATTGCCTTGCCGACGGGGGGACCTTGAGCTTCATTTTCAATCTTTATCTCTGCTCCTAAAATGGAGGCTACTTGCGTGCGCAAACGAGTTACAACTTGCCGGGTGTCCTCTTTACGAACCACTTCTCCTGGCCGAGCTTTGCTGGGATGAGGGTAGAAGTTGAGAGTGATGCGCGCCTGATTGGTGGCTTCTGAGCTTGTAAAGTCTCCCGCTGCGACACCGGTCTCAGCGATGTAGCTCTTTACCTGCCCTTCTTTGAGGATCATGGTCTCAATGGTGCGCACGATACGGTCAGTCTCCTCCAAATCCGTGCCATCGGGCGCGCGTACTTTCACAATTGCGCGATCGGGCTCCACCTCGGGGAAAAACTCCGTGCCATGATTGAGCTGGCCATAGGCCATGAAAGTGCCAATCAGTATCACCAACATGCTCACCGCAGTGATGTACTTATGATGCATAGCTCTGAGTAAAACCAACTTATAAAATCGGAGAATAGGCCCTTTGCCCATCTCATCGGCTTCACGCGGCTTCTGCTGTTTCATGCCCAAGGCTGTCAAAACGGGTAGCATGACAATTGCCACAATCAACGATGAGATCAGAACCACCACCAACGTTAGAGGCAAGTAGATCATGAATTGTCCCATAATGCCTGTCCAGGCCAAGAGGGGGGCAAAAGCGGCAACCGTTGTCAGGGTAGAGGCTGCCACTGGCATCGCTACTTCTTTTGCGCCATTGATGGAAGCTTCAAGGGGTGTTTGCCCTAGTTCAATATGACGATAGATATTTTCAATCAGTACGATAGCATTGTCGACTAACATACCCAAAACAAGTACTAGGGAAAAAAGCACGACCATGTTGAGGGTGACGCCCATGAGCGAAAACACCATCATGCCCATGAGCATCGAGAGTGGGATTGCAAGGGCAACAAAGAGACTGTTGCGTACGCCCATAAAAAAGAGCACCACCCCTACAACCAAAATGAGCGCCAAAATAATGCTACTTTGCAGTTCGCTCACCATCACCCCCACGTCGCGCGACTGATCGGCCAAAATGGAGTATTTTACGCCCTTGGGCCACGACTTTTGGTGTAATCGAGTTTCCGCTTTGGCGGCATCTGCTAGCTCGACAATATTGGCACCGGCTCGTTTCACGACCCCTAAAGAGACGCTTGGTTGGCCGTTGACCCGTGAATAGGTTGTGCGATCGGCAAAGTCGTCCTTTACCTCGGCAACATCGCGAACAAAGACGGGGCGGTCTCCCACGCGAGTGATAGCCACGTCTTCGATCTCGCGCGCTGCTTCAAACTCACCAGGGACTCGCACCAGAAAGTTTGAGCGACGTCCAACAATTTCTCCGCCGGGTACGTTTACATTCTCATTGCCGATAGCCGTGATCACATCTTGCAGTCCCAAATCGTAATGGGCGAGGCGATTGGGATCGACCTGCACGCGAAATTGACGAGTGCGTCCGCCTGAGAGTTGTACACGCAGGGCGCCAGGCATGCGCCCAATGTCTTTTTTCAGGTCCTTGGCCAATCTCTTCAGAATTGTCTCATCGGCATCGCCCGAAATATTGATCATCATGATGGGCATGTCCGAAAAGGAGATCTCCGCGACGGTTGTGTCCTCCACGTCGTCCGGTATTTTCGTTCTGCCTACGCTGACCTTTTCACGCACCCGCTGCAGGGCGTCCGTGATTTCTGTTTCGGGATCGAACTCTAAAGAAACGACACTGAGACCCTCGGCTGATGTGCTTGTGATGGTTTTAAGATCTTTTACCCCCGCAAGCTCATTTTCTATTGGAATAGTGACAAGGTTTTCTACATCTTCGGGGGAAACCCCAATATATGGAGTTGTCACCAGAACAACTGGGATCTTTACGTCGGGGTTATTCTCACGGGGCAGAGTGATGTAGGAGAGCAACCCAAATAGAAAGGTGCACACCAGTAGAAGTAGAACGGGAGCTCGGCGTTGAACAATAAAGGCTATCATTGACTGTCAGTTCCCTTACTTAGAGGCGGAAGATGGGGCGCTTTTATCAAAGACAGCGCGCCCCTTGGTGCAGCAGGTGCCCGTGCGGTGTACCAAGACGCGATCTCCTTCAGCGAGGCTTCTATGACCCACAATGATCAATCTGTCCCCTGTTTGGAGACCGGACTTCACTTCGACTTGGCGTCTCAACACGGTGCCCAGCTCGACGGGCTTCCAGACTGCCTTGCCATTGTCTTCCAGAAAAACTCCGTTGCCTGTGGGGCGGGTGACTAGCCAATCCTGAGAGATGAGTAACTTTTTTCCAGCCTTGTGGTCTGTAGCGAGGGAGACTTGGGCTATCATTCCGGGAAGGAGATCTTTGTTTTTGTTAGCGACTTCAACTAAGGCTTCAAAAGAACGAGTTTTTAGGTTGGCGGCTTTGGAAAGTTGTACGACTTTTCCTTCGTAGATTCCCGAGCGAGCTGCAAGGCTTACTCGGGCTGGCATGCCCTCATGGGCAAGGGCCATGTCGCGATCAGAGAGAGCGACACTAACTCGAATGGGCTCTAGTTGTACCAGGCGAAAGAGGGGTATTCCCGGCGCTGCCACCTCTCCGACCTCAGCCTCGACCTGCACTATTGTGCCAGAAAAAGGGGCAACTATTACCGAGCGGCCTGCCGCGACTTGTAGTTCGTTGAGCGCTGCCTTTGCACTGTCTACGCGGTCCTTGGCTGCATCCAGCTCTGCCGCAGCCACCGCCTTGCCTAAAATCTTTGTGCGCTCAAGTTCCCGCAGAGCGGCCTTGCGCTCCACTTGCGCCCTGACCAATCGTGTCGAATGAGTCCTTGTGTCGACCCGCGCTAGGACAGCTCCCTTTTTGACTTCTTGTCCTTCCTTGACCGCAACCTGCTCGATGTAGCCTCCCCGAGGGGACGCCAGCTCCGCATCACGCATTCCCTCAACTTCTCCGGGGACGCGTAAGGTGAACTTTCCAAGCGAAGGACTCACAATTGCAACTTCTACTCGAGTGCCTGTGAGATCGGGCTGCGTCTTGCTTACATCTCGCGCTTTCTCAACTTCCTGATCCTGAGCTTTTGCCCCTTCACACCCCCCAGCAGTGAGAGCAAGCGTGGAGCAGATTACTCCTTTCGTGAAAAGTCTTGCTCCAAAGGGCAGAGGACGAAAAAAACGACGGGCAATAAAATTGGCTGGAGATCCCATGAGGCTGCGGGGAGAGTAATAGTCCAGGCGGGGCATGCCACTCCGCAAAGGGCCCCTATCAACTCCAAATCGGATCGCCAGGTTCCGTTGTCACCGTAAATAATACCAATTGTCCCGTTTTATGAAGATTTTCCCCATTCTCCCGCTGAGAGGGGCCTCATGTCGATCGACCCAGGGAGTCGGTAATTTTAAAGGGTACTGGGGCTCATGCCATATTGGCGACGGTAGGCGGCAGCAAATTTACTAGGGTTTGCGTAGCCGACAAGATGAGCCACTTGTGTCACATTGTATTGGTGAGCCGAAAGGAGCTCACGCGCTCTTTCGAGCCGTTGTTTGCGTGCGTAAGTCATGACAGGGCTGCCGAAAGCGAGTTTGAATCGCTCTTTAAAACGCCGCTCGCCCATTCCTACCCGTTTGGCTAGCTCCGTCACGGAAGGAGGGTTCTCTAAGTCAGCGAGAAGGAGCTCGCGAGCAAGTAAAAGGGGGCGAAACTCTTCAGGACTAGGTTCGAGCTTTTGAGGGGGGCGCTCCATACGCTCGACGAGGGCTGCAATGAGCTCCATCGTTTTAGCTTCAAGAAAAAGTTTCTTAGAGAGCGTGCTTGCACCAACGGATGACACCCGGGTCTCGTTCATCACTTGAGATACCTCAAAGATCTCGTCCGTGATGCAATTCATGCGTTGATCTACTCGTAGGCCAGCCATGCTAAAAGGGGCCGAGCTGTCGACAATGTTTGCGATGGAGGTTGGGAGTTCCTGAACTCCTAATAGATCTATTAATGTCCTTTTTGATAGCTTTAAGTGGATTGACTGCTCGGTTGAGCCCTGGGGGGCCAACCAGCGAAAACGGGTGGACTTCTTAATTTGAGCTACATGAAAATCCCCCGCAGTGAATTCGACGCGCTCGCCGCCAGGGGCAACCGCGTAGGTTCCCGAGCCTCGACAGATCGCAAAGTCTAGCTCCGAGGGTGCATGTTCAACCGAAAGAGCCATAGGTAGCCTACCCATGAAGTCCGAAATGGTGAGTTGCATGCCAAAGTGCATAGCTATTGAAGTTGCAGAGCCATGCACGCACTCGTTGTCAAAGGAGAGGCGGGAGTCGCCGTTTCCTAACAAATTGAACGAAGCTCCACCCGGAAACTGTTGGGCAATTCTTTTTAGATCGTACTGACCGCCATCCAGTTTGAGAGTTTCCACGTTGGGCCCATTAGCACGAAAACTGGAGGGGTGCTGCTTGATTTTTTGAGGCACCCCGTGGTGCCCACTCTTCGCCCATTTGGCTGCAAGGCAAGTCAAGCTCTTGAACTTGCCAATTGCTTAATTCCCTGGGCCTCAATGCATCCTCTGGTTGCTCGTGGGGGGAAGTTGCTCCGCGGCGTTCTAGTTAGAACAACCGGGGCTGAACTGTCAGGGGCCGATGAGGGAGCGGGAGCCTCTCTCGTGGTTTTATCGATGGACGCGCCCTGGGGGGGCAAGTAGAAAGAAGGGTCAAACTTTCTCAAAATGCGAGCTGTAGTTGGGCGCGTAGACGTAAATTATCGATGCGGGTCTCGACATCTGTGCGGGGTAAATAGCTCGCATCGCATTGAAACTTAAGTGAGTTGCCGATGATGTAGCTAGTGACCCCCAGGCTAAATTCCTGCTCGGAAACCTGAGTGCCTGCACGGGCATATTGTGCTTCTAGTTCTATTCGGTCTTTGAGGGGGGCTCCAACGATGATGTTGTCTGCTCTCTGTCGGGCGTCGTCACGCAACGCCTTGTTTACAAATACACCTCCGTAACGTGCGCTCACTTCCCACGTTTGATTGAACCGATAGCTGAGAGTGAATTGTGGTCCATGGTAGCCAAGACTCGACAGTTGATCTGCTTGGTCGCTTAATGTGGTCCAGGAAAAGTAGTAGATACCGCTGAGCCCTAAGCCCTTCCATTTCATCATGAATTCAGGCGCTAGACGTGCGGTCGCGTCCTGAGCGAGTTCGGGGCGAAAGTCGTAGGCCCCGCTCAGACTCGTCATCCAGCGAAAGTTTCGTTGGGTCGTGCTGCTCAGGCTGCCCGTAAACATGTCTTTGCTTTTATAGCTCGCGGCTCCCACAACTTCGGGATGGACAGTCTCTAGGCCGGAGCCTTTACCAAGAGCTGAAGGGTTCTCTAGGGGCTCGCCGTAAACACCGGGTAAACGGTTGGCAAAGGCCGCTCGCCGGTTTTGTCCGGTGTAGACTCCCAAGGAGTATTGTAGCTCTTTGCCGTGCGCTGCATGGTTGTGAATGGCGGCACCAATTTGTCGTTCAGCTCCATGCCAGCGACTGATGTCCCCCCAGTCGATCAACACTGCAGTCGAAAAGCTTTGGGAGCGATAGCGGGTAAGATATATTTTGTGTTGTCCGACCAGAAATCGAAGTCGATCATTGAAGCGGTAATCGCCGAAGAGGTCTATCAATTCTGCGGCGCCAGGCGACAGATTCATCTGAAATACATAGCTGAACTTGCCCTCCATGAATCCGCCGCGCAGGGCCGGGCGTAAACGCGCAAAGCTCACGTTGGTTGAGCTCAATTGAGCTTCGTCCTCAGCCTGAAGGCGTAATTGAGAAGCGAAATGAATGGAGAGAAGATCTTCGCCACCAGCTCCCTCAATTGCGAATGGGCCAAATACCGTACGCTCTTCGCCGTGAATTTCGGATTGGGTTTCTTGACGGATTGTGGCTGTCTCTCGTTCAGCCTCAGTGAGGACCCTTGGGGGGCCGTGTTCTTGAGCCAGAGAGATGGAACTCCAGCTCAATAGAAGGAAAAAACACCTCCAGTAGGAACGAAGCGGATGGTCGAAGCGCAGCACAGGGGAACAATAGGATCGAATGCGTGTAGTTGACCACGGTGGGTCAGTATCAACGTGGGTGTCATCCGGGTCAGTATCAACGGGGGTGTCATCGGAATCCGTGGGTCAGTATCAACGTCGGTAAGTGTCAAGGTAGTTGTCGCCTCAAGCGTCACGCCGCGTGACTCATTTGACTCTTCGGCTTAATTAATTCCAAGGCTGTTTTTGTGGACTGAGAAGGGTTCAAATAGACGACTTGAGGCGCCTGCCAATTTCTGACTTTTCTTGTGCCCCATCGCTTTGCATTCGCTCTCTTTGCGTTTTCCCAAAGTCTTGCTCTCTTTTTTAGTTTAGCTTCAGCTACGCCGTTGTGTCGCTCGTTGGGGGTTACATATGCAATGGCACTATGCAGATGCTCATCATTGTACCACTGCACAAAATTGCTCACCCATGCTTGGGCCTCT
>Ga0256845_1001161_pt1 | contig 21836 bp, 19 predicted proteins | sample RiftiametaG_FD_189101 | JGI IMG/M metagenome (GOLD analysis project Ga0256845, IMG submission 189101) | Tube worm associated microbial communities from hydrothermal vent at the East Pacific Rise, Pacific Ocean - Riftia | ecosystem: Host-associated > Annelida > Integument > Unclassified ... | reverse complement strand
ATCAATTATCAATTATCAATTATCAATTATCAATTATCAATTATCAATTATCAATTATCAATTATCAATTATCAATTATCAATTATCAATTATCAATTACATATACTCTTCATAATCATCTAAACTATCAAATTGATCTTCACCCATTTCATCGCCATCATCACCAAAACCAGCTTCAGCTAGCAATTGGTTCGCCAATTCCTCTTCACTCATCTTACTTTTATCAACCTCAACAACTTCTTCTTCGGGTTCTGGTTTAGGTATTTCTCCTTGACTATAAACTACTTTAGGATAAAAAGTTCCTGGTTTTTCATTTTCAATAGATAAGAGCTCAATAAAAAAGCTTTTCATATCTAAAAAATCATAGCTATACAAAAAGTGTTCGCCTAAACCTGTAACTTGAGTTTTTAACTGAATATCTTCCATTACTAAAACAGGATCAGTCGTTTCATCTTCATTCATTTGCATATCAAACAAGGTAATTTCTTGCCCTTTATCCCATTGGTCGTTGCTTAAATAAAAGGAAGCCATTTGAGAATTATCAAAATCAAAAGCAGCAACAATCATATCATGAAACTCAAAAAAGTTCTGAGTACTTTTAATTTCAATATCTCTAAAAATTTCTTCTTTAGATTCAAACAGTACTCTGAATTTATAAATGTTCATGGTGAAGTGTTTTCAATAGTTTAAAACACAAATTTAGGAAAGTTTCTTTAGTTATAAAGCTGCAAAATTCGTTGTGAGTTATAAAGTACTTAAAGTTACAAATTGTAAAGTTGGTTGATAAGTTTAAAAGGTAGTTAGTTTATTAAAAAATAGTATTCAGAACATCAATTATCAATTATCAATTATCACAGGATATCCAACTTTTACTAAAAATAAGCCATGCGCAGGAACTGATTGTCCTGCCTCGCTTCTGTTTTTTGAAGCAATAATATTGATAACATCTTTTTCGCTTAATTTACCTTGTCCAACATCCAATAAAGTGCCAACAATTGCCCTTACCATATTTCGTAAAAAACGATTGGCAGTAATAGTAAAGGTAAGGTGATCATTTTCTTGTTTCCAATAAGCTTTAGTAATTGTACAGTCATTAGTAAATGTATCTGTTTTACTTTTGCTAAAGCACGAAAAATCAGTGTATTCCATTATTTTTTTAGCAACGGTATTCATTTTTTCGATATCTAAATGATAAGGAAAAAAGAATGCTGATTCAGCTAAAAAAGGACTTTTAGAACTGGTAATGTGGTATTCGTAAGTTCTAAAAGTTGCACTAAAACGAGCGTGCATATCTTCTTTTACTTTAACTATTGAATTGATGGCAATATCATCAGGTAAAAAACTATTGATTTTATATTGTAAAGTTTTTAGGTCTAATGAGATTTTAGCCTCAAAATGAGCGAATAATTCTTTAGCATGCACACCAGTATCTGTCCTTCCTGCCCCTGCAACAGAAATAGTTTGCTGTAAAATGGTTGATAAAGCTTTGTTAATTTCTGCTTGTACAGAGTTGGCATTGGTTTGTACTTGCCAACCATGATAGTTGGTGCCTTTATATGCTATGTTGATAAAATATCGATTCATTTTCTAGCACAAAAATAAAGAATTAAGCCATTTAACAGAGTTGGTATTCGCTAATTTTTGAAAAAAAACATATTTTTTTTAATTCTAAACTCTTTTGTGAGTAGGAGCTTGATGTTGTTTTGGGGTTCCTTTGTGAAATAATGTTTCTAAAAAACTTGTTTTTCAATAATTTTTTTTGATACTTTTGAACCTTGAAAATAACAGACATGAAAAATTTTTATAGCAGTTTCTTTTTTTATTATCCTAAAAACTAGGGAAAGGACTTGTTATAACTAAAAAATAAAATTAAAACAAAAAGCCTTTCCAATATGGAAAGGCTTTTTTTATGGAATAAACACAACAAATTATGAGACATTTTTATTTTACTAACCTTTTTAAATTCTATCCATTATAGCGGAGAGGAAATAGATATATACCATATTTAAAAGCCTTTCTTAATACTAAGAAAGGCTTTTTTATTATAAAAAAACAAAAAAAATGAAAGTAGCAATACAAGGAATACCAGGTTGTTTTCATCAGATAGCAGCAATCAATTATTTTGGAAAAGATGTTGATGTGTTACCCTGTTTAACGTTTGACGAATTGGTAAATCAAGTTAACAATGAAGCAACTTGTGATTATGGAATTATGGCAATAGAAAATTCTATTGCAGGTAGTTTATTACAAAATTACAAGTTGTTGCAAAAAAATAAGTTAAAAATTATTGGTGAAACATATCTACGGATTGAGCAGAATTTAATTTTACCTAAAGGAATTGAACTGAGTGAAATTAAAGAGATTCATTCTCATCCGATGGCAATTTACCAGTGCGATAGTTTTTTAAAAACATTACCTGATGTAAAGTTGATTGAGATGGAAGATACGGCACTAGCAGTTAAAAACTTAATGACTAAATCTGCTGTAGCAAAAGCCGCGATAGGTAGTCTGTTGGCTGCAGAGTTGTACAATGCAAATGTGATAGAAAATTCGATAGAAACGAATAAGAATAATTACACTCGTTTTTTAGTAATCAGTAAAAAAGATACTGATAGCCTAAAAGAGACGAACAAATCTTCGGTTTACTTAGTGTTGGATCATCATAAAGGTAGCTTGGCAAAAGTGTTAGATGTAATTGCTAAAAACAGCATTAATTTATCTAAAATTCAATCCTTTCCCATCGAAAATTCCAATTGGCAATACTATTTTCATTTAGATGTAGAGTATGATGCTTACCGAGATTTTGAAAATATGGTGTTGCAATTAAAACATCACACGCAAGATATAAAAGTGTTAGGAAATTATAAAAATGGAAAGCCAGCACAAGAGGCTTAAAAATTTAAAACAATGATTACAGCAAAAAGAATAGATAGCGTTAAAGAGTATTATTTTTCAAAAAAACTGAGAGAAATAGCCACTTTAAATGCTAATAATAAAGACATTATTAATTTAGGTATTGGTAGTCCAGATATGGCACCCAATCAATTAATTATTGATGCCTTGGTTGCCTCAGCTCAAGAACAACAGAATCACTCTTACCAAAGTTACAAAGGAATACCCGAGTTAAGAGCTGCTATTAGCGATTGGTACAATACCACATATAGTGTAGGGTTGAATCCTGAAAATGAAATATTGCCGCTGTTGGGTTCAAAAGAAGGGATTATGCACATTAGTATGACGTATTTAAACCCCGGAGATGAAGTGTTAATTCCTGATCCGGGTTACCCAACATATACTGCAGCAACTAATTTAGCTGGCGGAAAAGTGGTAAAGTATAAGCTAAATGAAGAAACCGATTGGCACCCTTCAATAGAAAATATCAAAGAATTGATAACAGCTAAAACAAAACTAATTTGGATTAATTATCCCAATATGCCTACAGGTAAACAGGCTCAATTAGAATTGTTAAAACCGTTATTAGCGTTGGCAAAAAAGCATCGTATTTTGGTTTGCAACGATAACCCTTATAGCTTAACCTTAAATGATAAGCCTACAAGTATTTTTCAAATTGAAGGAGCTAAAGAGGTGGCTTTAGAGTTAAATTCTTTAAGCAAATCGCACAGTATGGCTGGTTGGCGATTGGGCTGGGTTTCTGGTAGTGAACAGCGCATTAATGAAATTTTAAAATTTAAGAGCAACATGGATTCAGGTATGTTTTTGCCTGTGCAACATGCAGCTATTGCAGCATTAAAGCTAGATAAATCTTGTTATGATGAAACCAATAAAATTTATGCAAAACGGAGGGTTTTAGTATGGGAAATGTTAGACCTTTTAAAATGTGAATATGATAGCGCTCAAGTGGGAATGTTTGTTTGGGCTAAAGTTCCCAAAACAATAAAAAGTGCTAGCGATTTATCAGATCAATTATTATATGAGTCGAATGTATTTATTACACCAGGTTTAATTTTTGGTAAAGAAGGCGAAAACTATGTAAGAATATCCTTGTGTACCAATGAAGATAAACTGCGAGAAGCAATGAGTAGAATTAAAAAGAATATAAAATGAAGGTAACAATTATAGGTTTAGGTTTGATGGGAGGTTCTTTAGCATTGAGTTTAAAAGAGCTTAAAGGCTGTGAGCAAATTATTGGAGTAGATACTAAGTTAGCAAACACAGTAGTTGCATTGGAATTAGGCTTGGTTAAGGAGGTAAACTCCTTAGAAGAATCGCTTGTAGGTACTGATATTTTTATTGTAGCTACACCTGTTAAAGCAAGTATTGCTATCATTAATTATTTATTGGATCATATTAATGATGAGCAGGTGGTGGTAGATTTAGGCTCAACGAAGTTAAAACTTTGTCAAACGTTTAAAAATCATCCTAAAAGGAAAAGATATGTAGCAGCACATCCTATTGCTGGAACAGAAAACTCTGGACCTCAAGCTGCAATAAGTAATTTGTATGAAGACAAGAAAGTAGTGATTTGTGAAAAAAACTTATCTGATGACAATGCTTTGTCATTGGCTGTAAAGATATTGGTTGGAGTAGGGATGGAAACTGTTTTTATGTCGGCAGAAGAGCATGATAAGCACTTGGCTTATATTTCTCATTTATCGCACGTGTCTTCATTTGCCTTGGGGTTAACAGTGTTGGATTTAGAAAAAGATGAGAAGAATATCTTCAACCTAGCAGGAAGTGGTTTTTCTTCAACAGCACGATTGGCAAAAAGCTCACCAGAAATGTGGAAGTCAATTTTTGCTCAAAACAAAGAACATATTTTACCCGCATTGGATGCATACATCAATCATTTGTCTGCCTTTAGGGATGATATAGCCAATAACGATGAAAATAAATTATCAGAAAAAATGAATAACGCGAACAACATTAGAAAAATAATACAATAGAATTATGAAAACAATAAAATCAATAAATAAAGAGTTGAGTAACAGCAATTCACCAATTATTATTAGTGGACCATGTAGTGCCGAAACTGAAGAGCAATTAATAACCACTTGTAAGCAATTAGCAGCTACAAAAAAAGTAGATGTATTAAGAGCAGGAATCTGGAAACCAAGAACTAAACCAGGCAGTTTTGAAGGTGTAGGTGCTGAAGGGTTAAAATGGTTAGCAGAAGCTAAAAAAGAAACAGGTTTAAAAACTGCGGTAGAAGTGGCTAATGTAAAGCATGTTTATTCGGCCTTAAAACACAATGTAGATATATTGTGGTTAGGAGCAAGAACTACCGTTAATCCTTTTGCAGTGCAAGAAATTGCTGATGCTTTAGCAGGAGTTGATGTAACAGTTTTATTAAAAAACCCAATTAATCCTGATTTAGCGTTGTGGGAAGGAGGTATTGAGCGAATGTTAAAAACAGGAGTAGATAAAGTTGGGGTAATACACAGGGGGTTCTCTAAATACGGGGTTTCTAACTTCAGAAATGCACCACAATGGCAAATTCCTATTGAGTTGAAACATCGTTTTCCTGAATTAACTATGATTTGTGATCCGAGTCATATTTGCGGAAAAAGAGAAACACTTCAGGAGGTAGCACAAAAAGCATTGGATTTGAATTTCGATGGTTTAATGATAGAATCTCACATGAATCCTGAAGTAGCATTGAGTGATGCTAGTCAGCAAGTAACACCTGCAGATTTAGTTAAACTATTAAATAAATTAGTGCTAAGAACGAATAAGCTTCCTGCAAAAGGTGCTAATACAGAGTTAGATTTACTCCGACAATCAATTAATGTATTGGATAGTGAATTGATAGATGTTTTATCTAAACGTATGGAAACTTCGGATAAAATAGGAAGTTACAAGAAAGCAAATGGGGTTAAAATTTTACAAACCAACCGTTGGGATGAAATTTTAACAACAAGTACCAATGAAGCGCAAGAAAAAGGATTGACTAAAGAGTTTATTGAACGCGTGTTAACCAATATTCACATAGAATCAATAAACAGACAAAATGATATTATGAATACTTAATTTATTTTTTTGGATTAAAAAAAGAGTAACTGCTCAACTACAAAGTTGAGTAGTTGCTTTTTAATCTCTCCCTTTTTCTTTTAATAGAGGTACAAAACGAAAAATCCCTAAATCTTCTGTTTCAAACTTTGTTGCAGAAACTTTAACTAATTTTTTCATCATTTGATCTGCTCCTTCACCAACAGGAATAAGCATAATTCCTCCAACCTTTAATTGTTTTAATAAATCTTCAGGTATGTATGGAGCACCAGCAGTTACAATAATCTTATCAAAAGGAGCATAAGAAGGTAACCCTTTGTAACCATCTCCATAAAAAAGTTTAGCAGAGGTATAGCCCATTTCAGGTAAAAAAACTTTTGTTCTATCAAATAAAGCTTTTTGTCTTTCAATAGAAAAAACTTTAACACCCATTTCTAGCAACATAGCAGTTTGGTAACCAGATCCAGTACCTATTTCCAAAACTTTATCTCTAGCTTTTAAAGCCAATGTTTGTGTTTGAAAAGCAACGGTATAAGGTTGCGAAATAGTTTGACCAGCCCCTATCGGAAATGGTTTGTCTTCATAAGCATATTTGTGTAAAGCCGTATCAGGTATAAATAAATGGCGAGGAATGGAAGCGATAGCTTCTAGTATTTGAGGATTAGTAATCCCTTTTTTTGCAACAATTTCTGCCAATTGTTTTCTTTGTCCTTTATGTTTAAAAGTATCTAACATTTACGTGCTTTTGAGCTTACAAAATAACCAAGATTAAAACACTTATTTACTATGTGTTTTGTTCATATTATTAAAGTTTCGGTGTTAATAAGAATTTTTTTCATGATAAAGCTTCCGGTATCAATCAGTTATTTTTGTAAAGCATTAAATAAAATTATGTTAAAAATTGGAGTTATCGGAGCAGGTGAGTTAGGAGAAACTCATGTTAAAGTGTTAAAATCTTTAGCTGCTTTTGAATTGGTTGGTATTTATGATGTTAATCATGATAGTGCAATAGCTATTGCTAATCAATACGGTATTCCTACATTTAATAATGTAGAAGATTTAATGAAATTAGTGGATGTGGTTGATATTGTAAAACCTCGAGAATCTCATTTTGAGTATGCAGTTAAAGCAATGCGACTTTCAAAACATGTTTTTATTGAAAAACCAGTAACCAATACATTAGAAGAGGCACGGAAACTTTTATCTTTAAGCGAAGAGGCAAATGTAAAAGTTCAGGTAGGGCATGTAGAACGTTTTAATCCAGCTTTTAGAGCAGCATTACCATTTATTTCTCACCCAATGTATATCGAATCTCATCGAATGATAGAGTATGATGCTCAAAAAGAAAATATTCCTGTGGTGTTAGATTTGATGAGTCATGATTTAGATATAATTTTGAGTGTTGTAAATGCCAATATCAAAAATATTAAAGCAACAGGAGTTGAAGTTATTGGTAATACACCTGATGTTGTAAACGCAATTGTAGAATTTGATAATGGATGTGTAGCTAATTTATCTGCAAGTAGAATTTCTTTAAAAAATGAACGAGTAACTAAGTTTTTTCAAAAAGATGCTCATATTAAAATTGATTATTTAAAGAAAGAAACAAGTCTTTTCTCTTTAACTGAAAATGGAAAAAGAACCATTTGTTCTAAAAATATAGAAATAATAGATGAGAATCCAATACAAACAGAATTAGAAGAGTTTGCAAAATCCATCATTAATAATACTACTCCAATAGTAGGAATATTAGATGGTTACCTTATGTTGGATGCAGCTTATAAAGTAGCCGAAAAGTTAAATTACCCAGGAGTTTTAACAAAAGTGAGCGCTTAACATTATTTTAAAAGAGTAAAAAAAACGACTCTTTACTTTTTCTCAGAAAAATAAAATTACATTTGCACAATATTTTTGAATCTCCCACGTTTACGGGACATAACATAAGCTTTGCATAACGTAAAAAACTATAAATTATTATCCCTTTTAATTTTTGTGTTAGTTGGATTGTCATTTCCCTCTTGCTCAAAAGAAAAGCTAGAAGCTCAAATTCCAGCCTATATTGCTATTGATCATTTTAACTTAACTACAAATACTTCTACACAAGGTTCTGCATCAGAAAAAATTGTAGATGCATGGGTTTATGTTAATGATGATTTGTTAGGTGTTTACACTTTGCCTGCAAAAATACCTGTTTTGGCTGAAGGAGTCCGAAATTTAAAAATTTATGCAGGTATTAAAGAAAATGGGATAGGGAGCACTAGAGTACGTTATTTAATGTACACACCTTATGATGAGCAAGTAAATTTTGTTGTTGGAGAAACCATTACAATTAATCCTGATATTACGTATCAATCTAGTTTGCAATTTCCTTTTTTAGAAGATTTTGAAAATGCAAGTTTACCATTTTCTTACCATGCAAATAGTGATACTGATTTAACTAAATCAGCGATAGATGTGTTTGAAGGTGATTTTTCAGGTAGAGTTTTTCTAACTCCTTCTATGAGCTTTTTTGAAATGCAAACGACAACTTTAACTTCATTGCCAACCAATGGAGCACCAATAGCATTAGAGTTTGATTATAAATGTAATGAAACGATGTTGGTGGGTATTTATGCAGGAACAGAACAGCTATCTTTAGTATTTATTAATCCAACAACAAGCTGGAATAAAATATATGTTAACTTAACAGGTATAGTGTCTTCAAGACCAAATGCAGGGTCGTATAAAGTTTATTTTGGAATTTTAGATGTTCCAAGTTTACCTTTCTTAACTGCTAACCCTGAATTGTATTTTGACAATATGAAAATCGTTCATTTTTAATGAATAAAAAAGTACAAATTTTTAAATACATCTTTTTTGATGTTGTTGCAGCAATAATTGTTTGGACTTTATTTTTTTTATATCGAAAAAAAATTATTGAACCCATAAAGTATGGGTACAAAGTAGATATCGATTTTGATGATAACTTCATTAAAGGTTTATTTCTAATTCCCATTTTTTGGGTTGTTATTTACTTGTTAATAGGTAGCTACAATAATATTTACCGTAAATCAAGATTGATTGAATTTGGGCAAACTTTACTGATTTCAGTAATAGGCACACTAATTCTATTTTTTGTTTTATTGTTGGATGATGAGGTTGCTAGTTATAAGCAGTACTATAGCTCTTATTTTGTATTATTACTATTGCATTTTTTAATTACTGAATTTTTCAGGTTTATTTTAACAACAATTACTGGTAAACAAATAAAAAGTAGAAAAATAGGTTTTAATACCCTCATTATTGGCTCAAACGAAAACGCTGTTGATTTATATTTAGAATTAGATGGACAAAAATTTTCTACAGGAAATAAAGTTATTGGATTTACTCATGTGATAAAAAAAAGTAATTATTTGTTAGAAAAACATTTATCACACTTAGGTAATTGTGTTGGCCTTAGAGACACAATAAAGAGTAATAATATAGAAGAGGTAATTATTGCAATAGAATCTTCTGAGCATGATAAGCTGGGTAGTATTATTAATGATTTAGAAGGATTACCAGTTGTAATAAAAGTTATACCCGATATGTACGATATACTTTCTGGGTCTGTAAAAATGAGCTCAATATTTGGTACACCTCTGATTATTATTAATAAAGAAATAATGCCGCTTTGGCAACATTCTTTAAAAAGGATAATTGATGTTTTAGTCGCTATTTTTGTTCTAATTATATTTTCCCCGGTGTATTTAATTACAGCTTTAATTGTGATGGCTACTTCTACAGGAGGAGCTTTTTTCTCTCAAGAAAGAATAGGAATTCATGGTAAACCATTTAATATTTTTAAATTTCGATCGATGTGCGCTGATGCCGAAAAAGATGGGCCTGCATTATCAAGTACGCATGATATGAGAATTACCAAGTTTGGTAAATTTATGCGTAAAGTAAGGTTGGATGAAATGCCTCAGTTTTACAATGTTTTAATTGGTGATATGAGCTTAGTTGGTCCAAGGCCAGAACGTCAGTTTTTTATTGATAAGATAACACAAAGAGCACCTCATTATAATCATTTACTAAAAGTTCGACCAGGTATTACATCATGGGGGCAAGTAAAATATGGTTATGCCGAAAATGTAGACCAGATGATAGAACGCTTAAAGTTTGATATTCTGTATATCGAAAACATGTCTTTACTAGTAGATTTTAAGATCTTAATTTATACTATAATGATTGTCGCTAAGGGGACAGGTAAATGATGTTGCAACATTAACATTCAAAAAAAGTAGATTTAAATCAATTTTTACTACCTTCGGCTGTAACTAGATTAAACTACTTAAAATGAAAAAGGCATCAATACTTTTTATCTTTTTATTTTCTTTTATAATTAACTCTTTTGCACAACAATTTTTAGGGTTAAGACAAAGTAACTATTCAGGAATGATGGGCTCTGACCTAAATCCTGCATCTATTGCAGATAGTAGGTATAAGTTAGATGTGATTTTGTTTAGTGGTTTTCAGTCTTCTTACAATAATCACATGGCTTTTAATACCAGTACAATGCCTTATTGGTGGATTAAATCTTTTGATAGTTCTGATCCGAAATCTAAAGCATGGTTAGAAGCTGATGGTTTTGGGAAAATAATTTCTGTCGATTCTACAGAGTATTATAAAAGTAGAGGTTTGGGGCAATTCTTTGAAATTGATAATGGCAATAAAGAGAGAAGTGCTTTTATAAATACAGAAATTGATATTTTGAATTTTATGATCACACTAAGTCCTAAAAGAGCTGTAGGATTTCAAATAAGAAATAGAACACTATATAATATAGATAATCTTTCGCCAGAATTAATTAGGCTATCTAGTAATAACTTTAATTATCCAGACTTATATAATATACCTATTGATGATGGTAAATTTAATATGTCTATGAATTCATGGGTAGAATATAATTTAGCCTACGCACAAGTGCTTTCGGATAAAAAACAACATTTCTTTAAGGTGGGAGGGAAATTGAAATTTTTACAAGGCTTAGGATCCTTTTATTTACACTCTGATAATTTGAGTTTAAATATAGCTAATGATACAGTTGCTAATTCAATATCCGCAGATTTTAATTATGGATATTCAGAAAATATAGGAGGTTATGTCGAATCAGATCATTCGGGAGAACAATTTAATACGAAAGCATTTAATGAAATGGCATCTAAATTAGGTGTGGGTGCTGATATCGGTATTGTTTATGAATGGCGACCCGATTGGAAAAAATACAAGTACGATATGGATGGGAAGAAAGATTTGTGGATGCGAGATAAAAACAAGTACAAGTTAAAAGTCGGGTTGGCTATTAATGATATTGGAGGAATGAAATATAATAAAGGAGGAACAAGTAATAATTTTAAACTAGATGTTAACGATTTTGATTTAACGCAGTTTGATGATGTACTTGGCTTCAGATCATTAGATTCTGTGTTAACCAATTTTGAAGATTCTGGGTATGTATCTTATCATGCAGATGATGATAGACAGTTTTATATGAATTTACCAACCCATATTAACTTGACAGTAGATTATAATATTGTTAAAGATTTTTATGTGAACCTTTATACTCGAATTAATATGGTTTTTAAAAATGATGTTAATTCGGTGCATTATCCAACGGCATATGCTTTAACGCCTCGTTGGGATCATAGGAGGTTTGGTGTTTCAGTTCCTTTGTCATATGATGGCGTATCAGGTTTTAGAACTGGCTTGGCATTGAGATTAGCCTATGTAAGTGTTGGTACAGGAGATTTAAAACCATTATTTGCTCCGGGAAGAGATATGGATTTAAGAGGTTTTGACTTTTTTGTTTCTGCTCATATCCCAATACTATTTAAAGGACCTAAAGATAGAGATAAAGATGGTGTCTCTGATGCTTTAGATAATTGTATTGACATTCCTGGAACATGGGAGCTGAAAGGTTGTTCCGATATTGATGGGGATGGAGTTTTAGATCAAAATGATAGTTGTGTTACAGATTCTGGACTAGTTAAATTTAATGGCTGTCCAGATAGAGATGATGATGGTATTATTGATAAAGAAGATGATTGTCCTGATATTTTTGGATTAGCTGAATTTAACGGTTGCCCAGATACAGATGGAGATGGAATTATGGATAAAAATGATTCTTGTGAAACATTTCCTGGGCCAATAGAAAATAATGGCTGTCCGTATAAATTAATGCATACTGTTGATGATATGGGAGAAATTTTAGCATCGGATACACTTTTATATGGAGAGAAATTTTATCGATTCCCTAACTTATCTCCAGACGAAAGCCACTTGTTTAGCGTAGAAGAATTTGATGAAACAGGACTTGTTAATGTTATTATTGGAGGTAATGATACCTTAACATTATTTAAAAATGAGAAAGGCTATTACTTTTATGAATATTTAGAAGCTGAACCCATAATGATTGAATTATTGGAGGAAGAAGAAGAAATTTTAAAAGCAGCATTCGATAACTTAGAGTTTGAGATGGGTAAAGAAATTATAAAAGAGGTTTCCTACAAATCATTGTCAGATTTGTCAATTTTATTGATGAAAAAACCTGAATGGAGAATTAGAATTTCGGGGTATACCGATAATGTAGGTACAGAGGCTAATAATTTGAAGCTATCTAAAAAAAGAGCAGAAGCTGTTGCTAAATATTTAACTGATCAGTATGTTTTAAGAAGCCGAATTGATATTGTTTGGTTTGGTGAGGCCGATCCTGTTGCTGACAATAATACAAAAGAGGGTAGACAGAAAAATAGAAGAGTAGAAATGGTAATTGAATAATTATAGATTATTTAACCATATTAAAGCTTCCTCTTCAGACTTAAACATTTTTGTAGGAACTATTGGTTTGTTAACTTTTATAAAAAAGTTAACAATTAACCGGGTAGAGAGGGATTTAATTAATACTGCTGTACCAATACTTAATTTAGTGTTGATATCTCCTGAAGCGTATTCTCGTGCTTCAGAAGTTATTTGATAAATTTTTCTAGCATCAACAAAAACTTTTATTTTTTCACCTTTTTGTAATTCTACTCTAGTGGCTTCGCTTTCCTTCATCATTTCTATGTCAACATCAACATCTTCGTTAAGTATGACATAGAGTATATTGTCTTTTATGAAATGAGAACCTAGAGATGTATTAATTTTATTCATTATAATGATTTTAGGTATTTTTTATTTAAAACTTTCAAGCCATTCCATAGCTTTTTGTTTTGAGTTAAAAAGTTTAGTAGGGTAACTTGGAGTGTTTAGTTTGATATAAAAATTTGCAATTATTCTTGCCCCCATAGATTTATCAGTAACAATTGCCATAGCTGTAGATAAGCCTTTGTATCTATCTTTACCAGCAAATTCTCTAGCTTCATTTGATAGTTGCCAAACTCCACGAGCATCAATTAAAACGAGTTTTGGTTGTTTTTTCTGGAGTTCTACTCTTGCTTCATAGTTTTCTGTAAGATCTTCAAGAGTGATATCACTTTCTTGTTTAAAGGTAGAGTATAAAATACAACCATCAATATGAATTGTAGAAGTTCTTGTTTCTATTTTGTTAGATGGATTCATTAGTCGACTAAAATAGTCATTTTATCGAAATTGACGAAATATTTGATGTTAACTTTATCTTGAGGAGCTGTTTTGTAGTCATTTTTACCTTGCAAAAGCACCGCTTTTTAACTATCTTCGCGACTCTTATAAATAGATGAGAACATGGAACAAATAGAAAAATACGTACCTAAAAATAAAGTAAGAATTGTAACTGCAGCCAGTCTTTTTGATGGACACGATGCAGCAATCAATATCATGCGAAGAATTATCCAATCAACAGGTTGTGAGGTAATACATTTAGGGCACGATAGAAGTGTAGAGGAAGTGGTAAACTGTGCTATTGAAGAAGATGCCAATGCCATTGCAATGACATCTTACCAAGGTGGACATGTGGAGTACTTTAAGTACATGTATGATTTATTAAAAGAAAAAGGTTCAGAGCACATCAAGATTTTTGGTGGTGGTGGTGGAACTATTTTACCTTCAGAAATTCAAGAATTACAAGAGTATGGTATCGAGCGTATTTATCATCCAGATGATGGTAGAGCAATGGGCTTGCAAGGGATGATTAACGACATGATTGAGCGTGCCGATTATCCAACTGGAACTAATTTAAATGACGAAGTAAATCATATTCAAGAAAAAGAAGTTAAAGCAATCGCTAAATTAATTTCTGCAGCAGAGAATTTTCCAGAAGAAAGTAAAGGTGAATTAGAAAAAATTCATCAAATGGCTGCAGCAACAACTACTCCAGTTTTAGGAATTACAGGAACGGGTGGAGCAGGGAAATCTTCTTTGGTAGATGAATTAGTTAGAAGATTTTTAATTGATTTTCCTGAAAAAGAAATTGCAATAGTATCTGTAGATCCATCAAAAAGAAAAACTGGCGGAGCCTTATTAGGGGATAGAATTAGAATGAACTCTATCAGAAATGAAAGAGTTTATATGCGTTCTTTGGCAACACGCCAGAGTAACTTAGCATTAAGTAAACATGTTGCCGAGGCTTTGGTGATTTTAAAAGCAGCCAACTACGATTTAATTATTTTAGAAACTTCTGGTATCGGACAATCGGATACCGAAATAATGGACCATTCTGATGTTTCGTTATACGTAATGACTCCAGAGTTTGGTGCTGCAACACAATTAGAAAAAATTGATATGCTTGATTTTGCAGATGTAATTGCATTAAACAAGTTTGATAAAAGAGGAGCATTGGATGCTATACGCGATGTAAAAAAACAATACATGCGTAACAACGATTTATGGGATACACCAATGGAAGATATGCCTGTTTACGGAACCATTGCATCACAATTTAACGATCCAGGAATGAACTCTTTGTACAAAGTGTTAATGGATAAAATGGTAGAGAAAGCAGGAGCAGATTTACCTTCTTCTTTTGAAGTGACTAAAGAAATGTCTGAAAAGATTTTTGTGATACCTCCAAAACGTAACCGTTATTTATCCGAAATTTCAGAAAGTAATAGAGGTTATGATGAATGGGTAAATAAACAAGTAGCCATTGCAGAAAAATTAGATGCCTTACAAAAAACAATGGAAACGCTTTCTGAAGAGAAAGATGTTGTTAAAGTTTTACAAGCAGAGTTTGATAAAATCAAATTAGATTTTGATCCCAAAAACATGCTTATCATAGAAAATTGGGAAACCAAAGTTCAAAAATATAAAGAACCAGTTTACAAGTTTAAAGTAAGAGATAGAGAGCTTTCTATCGAAACACATTCAGAAAGTTTATCACACTTACAAATTCCTAAAATAGCGTTACCAAAATACAAAGGTTGGGGAGATGTATTAAGATGGAGTTTACAAGAAAATGTTCCAGGAGAATTTCCTTACACCGCTGGTTTATTCCCTTTTAAAAGAGAAGGAGAAGATCCAACACGTATGTTTGCTGGTGAAGGAGGTCCTGAACGAACCAACAGAAGATTCCATTACGTATCTAAAGGAATGCCTGCAAAACGTTTGTCAACCGCTTTCGATTCGGTAACACTTTACGGTAACGATCCAGATGTACGACCAGATATTTATGGTAAAATTGGTAATGCAGGGGTTTCTATTGCTTGTTTAGATGATTTAAAGAAATTGTATTCAGGTTTTGATTTAACACATGCCCTAACATCGGTAAGTATGACTATTAATGGTCCGGCACCAATGATGTTAGGATTCTTTATGAATGGAGCCATTGATCAAAACTGTGAAAAATATATTAAAGAAAATGGCTTAGAAAAAGAAGTGGAAGCAAAAATAGCTGCCATTTATAAAGCTAAAGGAACAATACGACCAAGTTATCAAGGTGATTTACCTGAAGGGAACGATGGTTTAGGATTATTTTTATTAGGAGTAACTGGTGATGTTGTTTTACCTGCTGATGTATATTTAAAAATTAAAACAGAAACTTTAACTAAAGTTAGAGGAACAGTTCAGGCAGATATTTTAAAAGAAGATCAGGCACAAAATACCTGTATTTTTTCTACAGAATTTGCCTTGCGTTTAATGGGCGATGTGCAAGAATATTTTATTGAAAATGGAGTCCGAAATTTTTATTCTGTTTCTATCTCTGGATATCATATTGCCGAAGCAGGAGCTAATCCTATTACGCAATTGGCATTAACATTGTCTAACGGATTTACTTATGTAGAGTATTATTTAAGTAGAGGGATGGACATCAATAAATTTGGTCCTAATTTATCGTTTTTCTTTAGCAATGGTGTTGATCCAGAATATGCAGTAATTGGTAGAGTAGCCCGTAGAATTTGGGCGAAAGCGATGGATAAAAAATATGGAGCTTCTGCAGGAGCTCAAAAGCTTAAATATCACATTCAAACAAGTGGAAGAAGCTTACACGCACAAGAAATTGATTTTAATGATATCAGAACTACATTACAGGCATTATATGCTATAAACGACAACTGTAACTCGTTACATACCAATGCATATGATGAAGCCATTACTACACCAACCGAAGAGTCGGTAAGACGAGCAATGGCAATTCAGTTAATTATTAATAAAGAATTAGGTTTATCTAAAAACGAAAACCCAATACAAGGTGCTTTTATTATTGAAGAGTTAACTGATTTAGTAGAAGAAGCAGTATTGTTAGAGTTTGATAGAATTACAGAACGTGGAGGAGTTTTAGGTGCAATGGAAACGATGTACCAACGTAGTAAAATACAAGAAGAAAGCTTGTACTACGAAACACTAAAACATACAGGAGAGTTCCCAATTATTGGTGTAAATACCTTCTTAAATTCTAAAGGATCGCCAACGGTAATTCCTGCAGAAGTAATTAGAGCTACCGAAGAAGAAAAACAATATCAAATTGATATGTTAGTAGAGTTGCATAAAGGAAGTGCCGATGTCGTAGCTGAACAATTAAACAAGATACAAAAGGCAGCTATCCAAAACGAAAATATTTTTGAGTACTTAATGGAAGCTTCTAAATATTGTAGTTTAGGACAAATTACCGATGCTTTATTTGAGGTTGGGGGACAATATAGACGAAATATGTAAGCAGAGAAACAAAATTTGCTTTTGAAAATTTTGTGTGAATCGCTTACAGTGAGCGTAGCCGAAATGTCTCCGGAACTCGGGTTGGCTATTATTGATGTTGTTACTTGATTTGTCATTCCGATTGGATTCCGACTTTTTGTGTCGGAAGGAACCGAGGAATCTTTTTATTTAAATATTTTAATTATGCTTCTTAAAATTGAATCTGAAAATGCTTACCAAACACTTTTGTTAGCGAACAAATTTGTGGGGGTTTATTACAGTTCACATCAATGCGGTGTGTGTAATACGATGAAACCACAAGTGGAAAGCGTATTCAATAATAACGATGCAAAGTTAGCTGAAGTAGTAGTAAATGAGCATCCTTCACTAACGGCACAACAATTAATAATGACTTCGCCAACAGTAGTTTTTTACGAAAATGGAAAAGAGTTATTTAGAGAAAGTGGTTTTGTAGATTTACAAAAATTAGATAGAAATTTAAAGCTGATTCTTTAATTTATTGAATCTCATTCAACTTTTTGATTAAAACCAATTACATTTGCCTAAAATTTTATAAAAATGATACAACGAATACAAACCATATTTTTAGTTTTAGTAGTCCTTTTAGGAGTAGTAGCTTCTTTTTTACCACTATTAGAGTTTAATGGTTACGAAGCCTCTTATTTAATGAATGCTTATAAAACAGTACTATCTGATGGTACTATGCTTACCAAAAATATGGGCGTAGGAGCGTTGCAAGGGATCATTCAATTGGTAGCTTTAGCAACTATTTTTCTTTTCAAAAAAAGACAATTACAAATTAAGCTTGGTAAACTAAATATTTTATTAATTGCTTTTCAAATTGCAGCTATCGTTTTATATAGCGATGTAGTAAGAGAAGCTATTGGTCCTAATCCTGAAGAAATTATTGTGAGCCTTAAACTGGGTGCAATTATTCCAGTATTATCACTGTTGTTTAGTTATTTAGCTGTTTATTTTATCAAAAAAGATGATAAAATGGTAAGAGCAGCAGATAGGTTGAGGTAACGGTGAGTTAAAAATTATAAAGTTGAAAAGTTTGTAGAATTATTTGTTTAGCCTGTTTAGGAAATAGTATTTTACAACTTACAACTTACAACTTACAACTCTAGTAACCCAGCTCTTCTTAATAACGCATCGTTATCAGGTTCCTGACCTCTAAACTTTTTGTACAATTCCATTGGGTGTTCCGAACCTCCTTTTGATAGGATATGTTCTTTAAATTTTTCGCCAATTTCTCGGTTAAAAATACCGTTGTTAGCAAAGTATTCAAAAGCATCAGCATCTAAAACCTCTGCCCATTTATAAGAATAATAACCGGCAGCATAACCTCCCTGAAAAATGTGTGAGAAAGAAGTGCTAAAGTTTGTTCCTTCTAAAGTAGAAAACAGCTGAGTGTCTTTCATCGCTTGTTGTTCAAAATTGCCAACATTAGAAATTTCTGAAGGGTTATTAGAGTGCCAAGCCATATCAGTCATTCCAAAACTCAACTGGCGCATTATTCTTGTTGCTTCCATAAAGTTGGCAGAAGCCTTAATTTTTTCAATTAATTCTAACGGAATTACTTCGCCAGTTTTATAATGAAAAGCGAATAATTCTAACGCCTCTTTTTCATAACACCAGTTTTCTAAAACTTGAGAAGGCAGTTCTACAAAATCACGATAAACACTTGTACCTGATAAACTAGGATAAATAGTATTGGCTAACATACCATGTAAAGCATGTCCAAATTCATGAAATAATGTAGTTACTTCGTTAAAAGTTAATAGTGATGGTTTTGTTTCTGTGGGTTTAGTAAAATTACAAACGTTAACAATGTGCGGTCTAATATTTACTCCATCTTTAATGTATTGTTCTTTAAAGGAAGTCATCCAAGCACCATTTCTTTTTCCTGCTCTTGGGTGGTAATCCGCATAAAAAATTGCCACTAACTCATCTTTTTCATCTGTTACTTTATAGGTAATAACATCTGCATGGTATTTATCAATATCAAAAATTTCTTCAAAATTTAAACCATAAAGTTTATTTGCTACGGCAAAAACACCTTTAACAACATTGTCTAATTTAAAGTAAGGTTTTAGCTGTTCATCATTTAAATCAAATAATTTTTGTTTTAATTTTTCTGTGTAGTAACCCGAATCATAACCTTCTATAGTAGATAAATCATCTAATTCATTTGCAAAAGATTTTAATTCTTCATGTTCTTTAATTGCAGCAGGTTTAGATTTTATTAGTAGCTTATCTAAAAAGGTAGTTACTTTTTCTGGTGAAGTAGCCATTTGTTCTTCTAGTACAAAATCTGCGTGGTTTTTATAACCTAATAAATTTGCTCTTTGATAACGTAATTCAACAATCTTTAATACATTTTTTTGATTGTCTAACTCATCTCCTTTAAAAGTTTTAGAGCCATTAGCAAAAGCCATTTCTTTTCTTAAACCTCTGTTAGATGAGTAGGTCATGAAAGGAACGTAGCTAGGAAAATCTAGATTAAAAACCCATCCTTCTTTATCTTGTTGCTTCGCAGTCATTTTTGCTGCTTCTATTACTCCATCAGGCAAACCTGCCAAATCATTTGTATTGGTAATATGTAATTCAAATTTATTGGTTGCAGCCAATACATTTTCTCCAAAATTTAAAGAAGTTTCTGAGAGTTGTTTATCAATCTCTCTTAACGTTTCTTTATCAGCATCGTTTAAATTTGCGCCATTGCGTACAAAACCTTTGTAGCTTTTTTCTAGTAAAGTGTTTTCTTCGGTGGTAAGCGTTAAGTTCGCTTTATTGTTGTAAACACTTTTTATACGGTTAAACAATTCTTCATTTAAACCAATATCATTACTAAACTCTGATAGCATAGGAGAAACATCTTTAGCTATTGCTTGAACTTCATCAGAAGTTTCGGCAGAATTCAAATTAAAAAAGATGCGAGAAATAGTATTTAAAAGATTTCCACTATAATCTAAAGTAACAACAGTGTTTTCATAAGTTGGTGTATCAGCATTGCTGACGATAGCATCAATTTCTGCTTTAGCAATTTTTATGGCTTCGGTAAAAGCGGGTAGGTAGTGCTCATTTTTAATTTTACTAAATGGAGCAGTTTTATATGGGGTATTAAAGTTTTCTAATAATGGATTCATCATGTTTCTCGTTTTCTTAATAACGAGAACAAAATTATTAATTTCATTACATTTTAAAAAACATAATTACAGTAAAAATTACTTTTCTATTTCTTTCCTAGCTCGATAACTTCTAAATCTTTAATTTCTTTTTTATCAATGGTAAATCTAACGAGGGTTTTTACTTGATGGAAACCACTTTTTCCGGCAGCACCAGGATTAATGTGTAGTAATTTTAGCTTTTTATCATACATTACTTTTAGTATATGAGAATGGCCAGTAATAAATAATTGTGGAGGGTTAAATTTTATACGTTCACGAACTTGTTTGGCGTACCTTCCAGGATAACCTCCAATATGTGTCATCCAAACGGTAACTTCTTCGCAGGTAAACTTACTATGCTTCGGAAATATGTTTCTAATATCTTGACCATCAATATTTCCATAAACACCTCTAACAGGTTTAATTTTAGTGAGCTGATGAATTACATCAATATTACCAACATCACCAATATGCCAAATTTCATCTACTTCTTTAAAGTATTTTTCAACCTTTGGATCGAGATGACTGTGTGTATCAGAAATTAAACCTATTCGTATCATGTTTTACAAAAGTAAAGATTGCTTAAAGTAAATTGTACCTAATTAAAGAAAATAGTTAATTTCACATTTATATAATAATTTACGATTTAAACAGTTGTTATGTCAAAACCAAATTATCTCATGAAAAAACTAATTATAACATTCACTTTTTTAATAGTTGCAACCTTAACTATTAATGCTCAGCAAGATACTTTACGCTTAAAACCTGTAAAAGGCGATTGGGGATTTAGTTTAAATATTACTGGCTTAATACAAAATATTGTAATAGAAAATAATAAAGATGCCAATGGTAATTATTTATTATTTGCACGTCATTATTTAAAAGATGACCAAGCTTTACGAGTGGGGTTGGCTTTAAACTATTTAAAACAAAATAGGAGTGTAGAAGATAGCATAACTAATGCTGCCGGGAATAGAGCGTTACAGGAGATTGATACTTCAGCTTCTCGTTTCGATTTTACTATTCTGATAGGTTTCGAAAAACATCTAGGAACCAATAAAAGATTAGATCCTTATGTTGGTGGTGAATTAGTTATTGGAAGACTAGGAGGTACAACAAGCAATGTAAATACTGATGTAACCGATGTTACAGGTACTGCAAAAACACAACAAATTAATCAATTAGATGGTGGGTTTGCTTTTGGTTTAGGAGCTGTTGCAGGGTTTAATTTTTTCTTGTCTAAAAATTTAAGTTTAGGTGCTGAGTTTGGTTATGCTTATATCTATCAAAAAAGAGGAGGAGCTTGGAGCTCTAGTACGGTTACAACTCCAGTAAGTGGATCTCAAGAAACAAGTTTTGCTAAAGGTGTAGATCAAATATCTCAAACAAGTATAGGAGCTACAGCAACCGGAGGAATTATGTTAAGTTTCTTCTTTTAATAAGAATTTACATTCTCCCCATAGGAGTTCGAATGCCTTTTTTACCATTACATTTTCTGTTAGTTGAACATGAAATAGCAACTAAAGTTATGCTAATTAGTCGAACCTTACCAACTCCATTTTTGCTTACAAGATAAAAGTTGAATTACAAAATTAATAAGGCAAGAAA
>Ga0256845_1001160_pt1 | contig 21840 bp, 25 predicted proteins | sample RiftiametaG_FD_189101 | JGI IMG/M metagenome (GOLD analysis project Ga0256845, IMG submission 189101) | Tube worm associated microbial communities from hydrothermal vent at the East Pacific Rise, Pacific Ocean - Riftia | ecosystem: Host-associated > Annelida > Integument > Unclassified ... | reverse complement strand
GGTGCCATCAACACATGCTTCCATTAGAGGCACCAGATCATTTTCAAGGCGCATTAAAATAGGCTGGGTCTCAGGGTCGCCAAGGCGTACATTAAATTCAAGGACTTTAATATTATTATCTTTAATCATTAATCCAGCATATAAAATACCTTTAAATAAGGTCCCTTGTTTTGCCATACCTTTTATTGCAGGAATCATAACCTGATCCATTGCTTTTTGCCTTAGCATGGTATCAAGAACAGGGGCAGGGGAATATGCGCCCATTCCTCCTGTATTCGGGCCTTCATCATTGTCAAATATTCTTTTGTGGTCCTGGGACTCAGGCAGGGGCAGTACGGTTTTTCCATCTGTCAAGGCTATGAATGAAGCTTCTTCACCTTCCAATGCTTCTTCAAGCACAACAACCTCTCCTGCTGCGCCAAATATCTTTTCCACAAGCATTGAATCAATTGCTTTAAAAGCTTGTTCTTCAGTTGAGCATATAATAACTCCTTTTCCGGCAGCCAGTCCGTCAGCCTTTACAACAATGGGAAGACCAAGATATTTAACATAGGCTTTTGCTTCATTATTGTCTGTAAATGCTTTTCCTATAGATGTCGGGATATTATATTTCTGCATATGTTCCTTGGCAAAAACTTTGCTCCCTTCTAATATTGCTGCATTTTTAAAAGGTCCGAAAACCTTTAATCCCCTTGATGTGAAAAGGTCAGCAATGCCGGCAACCAGAGGAGCTTCAGGTCCTACAACAGTGAGATCAATTTTGTTTTCTTCGGCAAAATCTGCAAGGGCATCAATGTCGTCTGCATTTATGGGAACAGATTCTGAAAATTCAGCAGTCCCGGCATTTCCAGGGGCGCAATAAATTTTTTGTACAAGTTTACTTTTTGATATTTTCCATACCAATGTATGCTCCCTGCCACCGCCGCCAATAACTAAAATTTTCATTTTATTATCTCCTGTTTTTTATTTTTCCATTGCAAGTTCAATAAGTTTATCAAGTAAATCTGAGAATGAGTAGCCTGCGACCTTTGCCTGCTGAGGATAAAGGCTTGTCGCAGTCATGCCCGGAATAGTATTTGTTTCAAGGACAAACAGTTCTTTTTTATTGCCCTTATCCAAAAGTATTAAATCAGTTCTGCTGTATCCTTTGAGAAAAAGAGTCTCATGAGCTTTGATACTGAGTTCTTGTACCTGTTTTGTGATTTTTTCATCAACTCTGGCAGGGCATATCTCATTGGTTGCACCTGTAATATATTTTGCTTCGTAATTAAAAAATTCATATTTGTCATTGGGAACAATTTCAATCACTGGCAAAGCCTTAACTTCTTTATTTCCAAGAACGCCACATGTGAGCTCAACACCTTTTATATATGCTTCAATCAAGACTATATCATCATGATCAAAGGCTTTATTTATTGCTGAAGAAAGTTCTTTTTCCTTTTTAACAATAGACATACCCACGCTTGATCCTGCACAAACAGGCTTGATAACCAGGGGACTTTCAGGAAATCCAAGTTTTGTCCTGATTAAGTTTAAGTCAATATTTTTGTTTGATCTTAGAGCAATATAATCAGGAGTTGGTATTCCTGCCTGGAGATAAAGTTTTTTGGATACAAGTTTGTTCATTGCAATGGCATTGCCCATAACACCTGCACATTGATAGGGTATATTGAGCAAATCCAAAAGCCCTTGTATGGTGCCATCTTCCCCAAAGGGTCCATGGAGAATAATTAATGCAGCATCGATTTTTTCTGTGTCATTTACAAGCTTTTTAATATCTGTTTTAGTATCATATCTGAAAATATTATATTTTGTCTTATCAAGAGCATTAAATACTTCATTCCCACTTTTCAGTGACACTTCCCGTTCAGAGGACACACCTCCATATAAAAGAGCAAGATTGATTGTTTTCATTAAAGAACTCTCCTTAGTTTAAGGATATTTGTCATTCAAGATAATTTTTTAAGCAACTGGTTTCTATATAGTTCAGTAGTAAGAGAAAGGCTTCCTCCGGTGGATGCGCGCATGGTTTCAAGTTTCATCATATAAAAATTAAGTTTTTTTTGAATCCTGCGTTGTTCATCAGAATCATAATCAGTATTATCAAGCAGATCTTCTGTATTTCTAATTTTTTTTTTAAGCTCTACCTCCGGGGGAGCAAAGCCTGCATTTTTTAAAATTTTATGGGCAAGTCTGAGTTCCTCGGGAATATTGTCATCATTAAATTCTAAAGGTTTATGGTTGCCTTCAAGATTGTCAAATTTGCCTTCTTTCTGGGCTTGTTTTATTCTTTGTTCAACTAATCCTGCAAATCCCGGAAGCATTATTTATATTTCCTTTTTCATTATTAATTTTGAAAATCTTTAATAATTATGGTTTGATATTTTATTAAAACAATAAAATATTTGCAAGGTAAAATCAATTTATCCAATTAGATTTTTAACTCATTCTGATCTTTAGCTTTTCTAAACAAAAAAATGTTTTATTGGACAAATTAATATGGTATGTTTTTTAATTAATTTTATTTAAGATATAATGTGTACTATTATTTATAATTTTTTATAAAGGAATTTGTGCTTATGACTAGGAGAAAATATAAAAGATTAACCTTTTTGCTTTCATTATTGGTGAGTGGATGTATTGTTATCTTTTTTTCAGCCGATGTATTTGCCCATGGTCATGAGAGTGGGAATAGTGGTGGCACATCGACTGACAAACCAGTTTTTAACGTTGAAGAAACTATAATGGAACAATTGGATTTCGGGACCATTGATACTGAATCCCAGGATAAGACAGAGATTACTATTTCCATGGATGGTCCTGTGGAAAAAAATGAAATCACAGAGCAGGATATAGCTGAAATTGTAGACTATACAACAACTTTTGTTGAATATCTGCCATTTGCAGGTGGAATTGCCATTGCCTATGTAACTGCCGGATGGAGTATCCCTCTTTCTGCATTTGCCGGGGGCGCATATGCCTATGGCACATCAAGACTTTCCGGAAAAAATAGAGATGACAGTACGCAAAGTGGTTTAAATTCGTTTGCAGGAGGTTTTGCCCCGGGAGGTCCTCCTGGTCAGACCATTGCAGGAGAAATACTTAACCAGATGCAGCAACACGGGCATTCTGATAGTGCTCCTGTTAACAGCCCCCATGCAGGTGCAGAGTTGAACTCAACAACAGGACAGGTAACACAACGTTAATAGGGATAAAAAAATGAAAAAATTATTGTCATTGAAAATAATATTGGTTTTTATATGCATGACTTCATTTGCCCATGCCAGGCCTATAGTTCATGTTTATGGTAATTCTATTGCTAAAGCAATCGGGTATTCTTTAAGCCATCAAAATTATAAAAAGATTAATGGTGTTAAAGTAAAAACTCAAAATATTGTTGATGAACTTAAAGCAAACGCACTAGATAAAGGTTTTAAGCTTAAATCTGTTTCTGTGTATAAGGTAATAAAGAATAAAAAAATCATAAATGTTGCAGGGTCTATAACACATATGGACAAGAAGTCGAATTTTGTTGAAACAAAATTTGATGCAGTTTGTAATTTAAAGAAAAAAAGATTAATTACCATTGATAATATAAAATTAAAAATTATCACAAGACCAAAGGCTATATCTTTTTTAGTTCCTGACGGAGCCATAGCTCTTAAAAATTTAAGAACTATGACCTTTAAAGCGGCAATGGAGCAGGTAAGGGCTGTTTCAAAAGAAATAGGTAATTTTGATACTGAAATGGATTTAGAACCCCAAAAGTATGTTTTTATAAGCTTTATTCTGGGTAAAATAAATAAAACAGATAAAATAATCCCTGTCATGTCTGATTTTCCCTATTCTGATAAAGGGTCAAGGGGTAAGTTGATCAGGACAAAAGATAAAGGGATTATAGCTTTTGTTAAGACTAAGTTCGCCTATAACAACCTCCAGCCAGAATATTTTACGGTTTTATGGAAAACAGATAAAAAATTTATCCCCATCTGCAGCTATAGTACCCATGGTCTTGTAAAAGAGATACAGACAGCATTGTCTTTAAAAGGGTATGATGTTGGAACTAAGGATGGGAAATTGAATAAAAAGACCAAAGATGCAATTGCAAAGTATGTAAAAGCGCAGAAATTTCATCTCAGTACAAAAATTTCCATTGCTCTTTTATGGTTTATGCAGCAGGAATCAAGTTTTGATATCCCTAAAATAGTTCAGGCAACCTTATTAAATATGGGTGAACAAATAGGTGCTGTTGATGGTAAAATTGGAGCGAAAACCAGAAAAGGGATAAAAAAATATCAGAGGTCATTGGGAGTCAAACCAGACGGAAAAATCACTCCGGAGCTGGTATATTTATTGCTCTACACTTCCAAAAATATTGATACATTGCATGCAATGGATACAATATTTATCAAACCGATTTTTTTGAAAACTTACCAGGATAAGAAATGGCCAAACCAAGTATAATTAAGGCATGATAGGAGTCTATGATGAAAAAAATTTTAAATATAATACTGCCGGCAATTGTGTTATTTCTGCTTGCAGGATGTAATACTCTTGGACCAATAGCAAATATGTCCGGGGGTAACAATACTAATGTCCAGAGTGTTGCCACAGATAATATATTGTCCATGCCAAAAAATGCTTCCAGGATCATTTTAGCAGTCAGTGGGAAAATAGCAGATACCAATAAAAATATTAAAAACGTGGTATTTGAATCTGAACCCCGTGTGAATTTACCCTATGCAGAATTATTTAATTTAAATAGAGCTGCTCTATTAGCATATAACGATCAGGCAGGGACTCTTCGGGCAGAATTGTTTTTTAATGACACTTTAGGTAGAACCTGTGCATTTTTAATCAATGCTTCTTATATAGTGAAAGACAAGAAGATTATGGTGCAAAAATGTAAAATCAGTGAAAAAGAGATGCCTGCAGAAAATTCTGTATGTTTTATTTTCCCTGCAAAGGAATATAAAAAATTAACAAAAGATACCATGCCCAAATCATTTTATGCATTATATGAATATGCTGCCAAACAGGCTGTAACTCCTAAAAAAGCTTTAAAATTCAAGGGCAAAAAAGAATGGGTCGTGATGACTTTTCTTATGGATCGTATCCCTGGGTCTGCTAAGATGGAATTGGAACTTAGTGATAAGCCGGGAGCTTCTGATAAGGGCTATGATGTTTTTAGCAGATACCTGATTTATAGTGGCTGGCGTGTAGGTGTGATAGCAGGAAACTTTTATCTTGCTGATCCTGATAGTACAAAACCATTGTACGCTAAGGTTTTTTGTAACTCAGGGGGCGGGCTTTTTGCGAGTCGAAAAATGATTGGTAGATATAAACTAAGATAAGATAGTTGATATTATAAATACCTGGTATTTAATTATGAGATATATATTCTTCTCTATGTGTTTTGTTCTATTGGTGCTATCGCCCTATGATCTGCAATCCCCATGTTTTGCTGAGAAAAATATAATCATAGACGGGAATAATAAACAGCAAAAACCTTTTAACGGATATCTGTATTTTATAGATCGCAATGGCAGGTATTTAAAAGCTATTGAACAAAAATTTGCTCCGGGGCAAAGTCCCCATGATCTTGGACTCTCTATTATTGAGGGTTTGATTAGAGGTCCTTCTTTAAAAGGTTTTAAAAGAACTCTTCCTAAAGAAGTAAAAATAAATGCTTTGTTTATTTTGGATAATGGACAGGCATTTATTGATTTTGATAAGAATATTCAGATTAGGGGTTATTCTGCACGCTCAGAAATGTTAATAGTATATTCAATTGTTAACTCTTTAATTTTAAATGTTGAGGAAATAAACAGGGTAAAAATTCTTATCCAGGGAGAGACTGCTCAAACGCTTTCAGGGCATATCAATCTTGACTGTTTTTATGAAGCAAATATGTTGATAATACAATGACTAGTAAAATAAAAATCGAAAAAATAAGGAATATTGGGATAATCGCACATATTGATGCGGGTAAAACAACTGTTACCGAGCGTATCTTATATTATACCGGTAAATCCCATAAACTTGGTGAAGTCCATAATGGGGAAGCTATTATGGATTGGATGGAGGATGAACAGAATCGGGGGATTACAATTACTTCTGCGGTAACTATATGTAAGTGGAAAGATAAGCAGATTCAGATTATTGATACTCCGGGACATGTTGATTTTACCATTGAGGTTGAGAGGGCATTAAGAGTTTTAGATGGAGCAGTGGGGGTGTTCTGTGCTGTGGGGGGAGTTGAACCACAATCTGAGACTGTATGGCGGCAGGCTGATAAATATTCTGTTCCAAGAATGGCTTTTATTAATAAAATGGATCGTACCGGAGCTGATTTTTTTAATGCTGTTGATATGATGAGAACCAAACTTCATGCAAAGCCTTTGATTATTCAGCTGCCTGTTGGTAAAGAAGATGCGTTTACCGGTGTCATTGATTTGATTGATATGAAGCAGATCCTGTGGGATGATGACACTCAGGGAGCAGAATTTAAAATCAATGAAATTGATTCTGATTTATTGGACCAGGCTTTAGAATATAGAGAAAATCTTTTGGAAGAAATATCAGAAGTTGATGATGATATAATGGAAAAATACCTTTCAGAAGAACCAATTATTGTAGAAGAACTCAGGCAAGCCATAAGAAAAGCAACTATTGCCAATAAACTCGTGCCTGTCCTTTGTGGAAGCGCACTCAGGAACAAAGGGGTTCAACCTTTGCTTGATGCTATTTCATATTTTCTGCCCAGCCCTGTTGATGTTGTTTCTGTGAGAGGTGAGGACCCCAGAACAGGAGAAATAATTGATTGCCCGGCAAGCAGAACAGCTCCTCTTGCGGCATTGATCTTTAAAGTGTCCATGATTGAAGGAAGGAAACTTTCATTTGTCAGAGTTTATAGTGGGAAGCTTGAAGCGGGAAAAGATGTGTATAACCCATCTTTAGGGATTAAAGAAAAACTTTCCAGAGTCCTTAAAATGCATGCCAACAAAAGAGAAAGATTAAATGAAGCCTATGCAGGTGATATAGTTGGAGTGGTGGGTCTGAAAAAATCTTCCACTGGTGATACTCTTTGTTCATCTAAAGATCAGGTTCTCCTTGAAAAAATGGAGTATGAGGACCCTGTAATTTCAATTGCCATTGAACCAAAAACCCATGCTGATCAGGAAAAACTTGAGTCTGTGCTTGAAAAATTTATGATTGAAGACCCAACCATTAAAGTCAGTAAAGATGATGAAACAGGGCAGACACTGCTTTCCGGTATGGGTGAGCTACATCTGGAAATTATTACAAGCAGGATGAAAAAAGAGTTTAAGACTGATGTGAATGTTGGTAACCCCCAGGTTGTTTATAGAGAAACAATCATTTCCTCCATTAAAGGTGAAGCTGAATTTGCAAAAGAGATTTCCGGCAAAGAGCATTATGCTGAAGTTAATTTGAATTTATTGCCAAAGGATCGCGGCTCTGGTTTTACTTTTCGATCAGACCTCCCAGATGGTAAATTAAAAGATAATTTTTTATCAGCAATAGAAGAGGGTATAAAAGAGGCTCTGGGAAGTGGTCCTGTCAGAGGATACCCTGTTGTGGATATTGAAGTTGTTCTGGTTGATGCTATTGTTGATGAACATAAATCTTCAGAACTTGCTTTTTCGGTTTGCAGCTCAATGGCATGTCAGAACGCATTAAACAGTTCACGGGCTTATCTCCTTGAGCCGATTATGGATGTGCAATTGTTTATACCTGATTCTTTTGTTGGAGATGCGATTGGTGATTTAAATTCAAGGGGAGGCAAGGTCAATGCAATAGATTCAAAAGGTGGTATTCAGATTGTCAACGCTATTGCACCTCTTTCAAAAATGTTTGGCTATTCAACAGCATTACGATCAATAACTCAGGGAAGAGGCACTTTTACAATGAAGTTTTCAAGATTTGATAAAGTATAGGGTCTATTTTTCCATTAAAAAGATATGGGAAAATTATAAAGCAATTAAACAATAATATTTTAGGAGAGTTTAAATTAATGACTAAAAATGTAAAAATCGCCATAAAATTATTAGCAATTGTATTCTTAGCTGGGTGTCTATGCTATGGATGTTCGGGAAAATATGATGATGTAATTGATGTGAATAATGACTTTGTTGAGATTTTGAATGATTATTCTGCAAATCTTGAAAAAGCCGATAATGCAAAGGATGTCGCTGCTGCAATAAATGAAGTTGCTGAAAAAATGGAAAAGCTTGCCCCAAGGATGAAAAAGCTAAGTGAAAAATATCCTGACCTTAAAAATCAAAAAGATCTTCCTGAAGAATTGGTACAATCCCAGACCAAGGTCGAGCAGGTCAGTACAAGACTTGCCGGATCATTCATGACCCTTGTAAAATATGTTGGGAACCCCGAAGTAATGGCTGCACAGATGCGTCTGGGCAAAGCAATGCAATCTGCCAGTATGTAAGTAAAATCTAATTTTATAATTAATAGAAATAATATAAATAAAAAGGGGCTTTTCAAAAATAATGAAAAGCCCCTTTTTTTATTATCAATAAAAGGAATCAGGATTACATCTTTGTTCCTTCTGCATGACTCTGAAGTTTAACTTCAACTTTTTCTGTAAGAGATGCATAATATTTCCTAAGGATAACAAGAACTTCTTCACGTCCAAAGTGATCAACAATTTCTTCGTTGTTTGAAAGAGCATGGCGAAGTTTTGTACCGGAAAGAATAACTCTGTCTTCTTTACCGTGTGGGCAGGTTCTCATGGAAGCCATACCATCACATTTATGGCAATAGAAAGTCCAGTCAATTTTTAATGCTTCGCAGAGAAGAGCTTTGCCTTCTTCGGCAGGGTGAGGAATTGTATCAAAAATTTCCTGTGCTTCAAAAAGTGTATAAAAATCACCAACACCTGCATGGTCACGACCAATGATCATTCTGTTAACACCATAGTTCTGACGGAATGTTGCATGGAGAAGACCTTCTCTTGGTCCTGCATATCTCATGTCAAGTGGGTATCCGCCATTAACAACATGCTGTGGGACAAAATAATCCTGGATCAATCTGTCAATACATTCGATACGAACGTCTGCAGGAATATCACCTGGTTTTAAGTTACCAATAAGAGAATGGATAAGAACGCCATCACATACATCAAGAGCTATTTTGCAAAGATGCTCATGGGATCTGTGCATTGGGTTTCTAAGCTGCATTGAAGCAACATTTGCCCAGCCTCTTTCATCAAAAATGGCACGGGTTTCTGTTGGAGTAAGATAAACACCTTTAAATTTTTCCGGGAATTCACCTTCGGAAAGAACTTTTACAGGACCTGCAAGGCAATATTCTTTTCTTGCCATAACCATCTGAACACCAGGGTGATCTTCCATGGCAATTTTCCAGAATTGATCGTCAGCAGATTCTTCACCATGACCTTTATATACTTCTTCGCATTCCCATTTTTTTTCGTCTTCAGTCATTTCAAATTTCTCTTCAACTTTCATGGTAGCATAAACTTCACCACTTCGTTCAAGAGTAATCTCATCACCGACATTAATTGCATCAGCATCTTCTTTTGATGCATCAAGCATTACAGGAACTGGCCAGAACGTACCATCAGCTAGAAGGAAATCCGCGCAAACGCTTTTCCAGTCAGCTTTTGTCATAAAACCATTCAGAGGACTGAATCCGCCAATACCAAGCATGATTAAGTCACCCTTTACCTGGGATGAAATTTCAATTTTTTTAAGACCTGCTGCTTTTGTTTTTTCAGCTTCAAGTTCCGCGCCTTCAAGCTTGCAGATTACAAGACCTTTACCACCATGTGGTGCAACTAATTTAGACATATACTTCTCCTCATCTTTTTATATTAAAAAATAATAAATGTCTGTTCCAAACATTTATAAAAATTCATAAAAACAATCCTGTAAGGTTTAAATTTTATTGGGGAATTTGTCAAGAATTATTATCAATTTATACCTAATATTTCACTTATTTGATCCATATGGTTAAGATGAAAATCAGATTTTAAAGATGTGTTTTTAAATGCGGCAAAGTATGTGCCTGCATTTGCTGCTGCAAGTTGATCATATTCAGAATCACCAATAAAAAAAATCTCATCCGGCTTTAGATTAAAATGATTCATGATTTTTATCAATTGATCTGGTGCAGGCTTGGGAGATTCAACATCAGAAGCTGTAACAACAATTTCAAATTTGTCTTGCATATTATGGTCATGTAAAACTTTTTCCATGGTATTTGTTCTGTTTGTTGCAACGCCTCTTATATAACCATTGGTCTTGAGCCTGGATAAAAGTGCCAAAAGTCCTTGCTCCATATGCATATATTTTATGAATTTATCATAGCCAATATCTTGTATTACTTTTTTAACTTCGTCTATGTTGTCCTGTTCTGAGAAAAGATATTTCAAAGCAGAGTCAACAGTATACATGTGGACTTGTTTGAATTGCTTGTCAGTTAATACAGGCTTGCCAAAATTTTGAAGAATTTCATTATAAAAATTTCTATTTGCCTGGGCTGTATCAAACATTACCCCGTCACAATCAAATACAACTGCCTTAATACGTTTTATTTCCATTAGTTTGTTTTCTGTTTTGTTGTTTCCTGTCTGATAAATCCAAAAACGCGTATTGTAATATCAGGGCTGAATTTAGAGTCGGTTCGCAGATGTATTGATTCATAGTACCGCCCCGGTGTCTGCCTTATGTTTTGAATATGAACTTCATAGGTAACAGGTTGAGTCTCAGCATCTTTGTCATCAATCGCTCTGGTTTTTAATTCAACTTTGATATTATCGCCATTACTGAGAGTTGTGGAAAGTATTTTAAAATTATATTTTTCCAAGGGAGTTATTGTTACAACTCTATTTAGATTTTCATTGGCAGAGCCCTCTATACGCACGCTGCTTGATGATATGTCTGCTATTTTATCAACTTTGCCCCTGATTTTGAATTTGAGTTCTTTGTGTTCAGGATCATTGTTCTGGACACTTATTGTTTTTAAAATGGTTCGTCCGCCATAACCTTTGGTTTTTACGGAAATTACAATTGTTCCTTCCCCGGCACGGGGGATTTCTTTGTCATAGGAGACAGTGCTGCAGCCTCAGCCCGTCAGAACTCTTTGTATTATAAGAGGCTCATCCCCATTGTTTTTTATGATAAAGCTGTGTTTTATAATGGTCCCTTCAGGTACAGAGCCAAATTCAAAGTTGTCCTGGGGTGTTGATATGATAGGAGCTGCCCATGAACTGGTGGATAATAGACTAACAAATACAAATACCATAATAAATAAAAATAATTTTTTCATAATTTTCAATCCGATTTAAGTTTTATTCATATATGCTTTGAAGGTACAACTTTTTACCTCCTAAAACAAGTTATAATTTATAATATTGGTGTTTATCATTTCAAGTATTTTTTTTGAATATTTGATTTGATAATTTTTAAAATTTTCATGATCTCCATTGCCTCTTATGGATATAACCGGAACTGCACCCATAAGTGCATTGGTTAAAAATATATTTGAAAATGAGTAAAGTTCTTTGTAAAAGATTTTTCTATACTCAATTTCAAATTTTTTTTGTTTTAGTAAATTTATTACAGCATTTAATGTAACCCCTTTTAATACATGTTCGGATTTTGGAACAATTACTTTATTATCTTTGATAATCACGATATTACAGGTGTTGGTCTCTGAGATTGTCATGTCAGGATTTAATATTAAAGCTTCATCAAGGTTGTTTTGCCTGGCAAAAATACCTGCAAGGTAATAATAGAGATAATTTAAACTTTTATGATCAGAAACATGGCTATATCGTGGAAAAGGATATTGAATAAGCTCTATGCCCTGTTTTTTGTTGAGATATAGTCTGTGGATATACTCTTTTGCAAAAACAGCAAAGAAAAAAGGGAACTCACAATTTTTATTATTTTCAGCAGCTATTATTTTAACCGCAGCAGTTTTTGTATTTAAATTATTTGTTTTCAGGAGAGTTTTGATCACATCTTTAAAATTTATTTTTACAGGATTTTTATTAAAAAGTTGTTTTAAACCTTTATTGAGTCTTTTTAAATGCTCTTCAAGCCTCAGGATTTTTCCATTTTCAGCTCGCAATGTCTCAAACAAGCCTGCTCCATATTGAAATCCGGGACAGTCTATGGGGATACAGGCTTTATTTTTATCAATAATTTTCCCGTTTACCCATGCTTTTTCAGATTTGTTCCCAATAATATTAAGACTGTTTTTTTTTGGCGGGTCATAGTCAAGAGCATCCATAATGGTTTTCCCTTTATCAAGTGTTTCCTGATATTCTTTTTCAGGATCAGAATCAAAGACAATGCCGCCACCAACAGAAAAACATAGTTTCTCATCAAAAACAGTTGCAGTCCTGATTGCAATTGATAAGTCCATGGTATCATGGAAACTTAAATATCCGATTGATCCTGTGTATACATGGCGCTGCACTGGTTCGAGTTCATCAATGATTTGCATTGATCTTATTTTCGGGCATCCGGTAATGGAGCCTCCCGGGAAGCATGCCTTTAAAAAATCTATTGAAGTTTTATCCTGCAGAAGAGTCCCTTTAACAATGGAAACAAGATGGAATACATTATCATAGGGCTCAAGTTTTTTATGGTTTTTGACAATAATAGACCCTGGGTCTGATACCTTGGAAAGGTCATTACGCATGAGGTCCACAATCATTGTAAGCTCGGCATCGTCTTTTTTACTATTTTTCAGTATATTTGCATTGTCTGTATCTTGTTTTTTTGTAGTGCCCCTGGCAATTGTTCCTTTGATTGGTCTTGTCTCAATTTTATTGTATTCTCTTTTTATAAATCTTTCAGGAGAAGTAGATAGTATTTGATGGTTTCCTGCATTGATAAAGGCAAAAAAAGAAGCTGGATTTTTTTTATAAAGCTTTGTAAAAAGATTAAAAGCATTACCTTTAAACTCAGTTTCAAAGCGCTGGGATAAGTTTGCCTGGTAGATGTCCCCTTCTTTAAGATATTTTATTACCTGTTTTACCTTTGCAATATATTCTTTTTTGGAAAAGCTTGATTTAAGATTGGATTGGCTAATATCATTCTGGTTATGATTTGAGTTTTTTACTGCAGATGAGGGGTCCTGACCAATTTTTTTGTGGAAAAAGTTTTGGATTTTACTAATATGAGTAACAGAACTATTTTCAAAACAAGGTATGAAAAGATCAGTGTTTTTTGTATTTTTATCACGGATCAGTATTGCCGAAGGAGCATAGAGGCATATATCAGGGAGGTTATTCCCGATACAGGTTTGAGGCAATTTTTCAATATTGTTTTTTAAGTCATAGGAAAAATATCCGAAAAGTCCGGAAATTATGGGGAATGAACTATAAAGATTATTAAGGCTGTCATTTAACTTGCCATGGTTTAAAAGCGTGAAATGATTGAGGATTTCTCCAACTATATCAAAGGGATTTCCATTGATCCCATAGGATTTGTTTTTAATGGAAAGTTTGAGGTCGTTATTTGTTCCTGTAAGCGAAAGCCAGGGTTTTATACCAAGGATGTGATATTTTGAACAATCTAAATTGCCTCCGCTTAGTAACAGGGTCGTACCCATGTCATTGGCAAATTTTTCTGCAATGTTGATAAAGGAACAGTCTAAGTCTATTGTTTCCCTGTGAACAGATTTAAGAGTCGGGAAATTTTTTATTTTGATCTGAACCATAAAATAATATTTTATGAAAGAAACGGATTGATCTGTTTTTCCCTTCCAATCGATGTTTCAGGACCGTGCCCTGGATATACGATTGTGTCATCATCAAGTGTTAAAAGTTTTGTTTTAATACTTGAAATAAGAGTGTCATAATCACCACCAGGCAGATCAGTTCTCCCGATGGAGCCTGCAAACAGAGTATCTCCTGCAATCAGGATTTTATCTGTTAAAAGGCAGATCCCGCCCTTTGAATGACCAGGAGTATGGATAACTTTTAAAGTTATATTCCCAAATTTAATTTCATCATTATCAGACAGAGTGATATCTGCACCGGGCGAATTTTCCATGGAAAGTCCAAAAGAAGCAGCATGCAGAGAAAGTTCTGATAACATTGGCTCATCATCAGCATGTATCATGAGTTTGGCATTTGTAGCTTCTTTAAGTTCCTTATTGGCTCCCACATGGTCAAAATGTCCATGGGTGTTAATTATATATTTTACTGTGAGTTTATCCTGGGCAAGGGTCATTAATATTCTGTCTGCCTCATCTCCCGGATCTATTACAACAGCTTCTTTTGTATCTTCACATCCGAGTATATAACAATTTGCCATGATGGGGCCTACTTCAAGTGTTCTGATAATCAAAATAGTTCTCCTGACTTTAATTAATATTTTTTGATACTTTTATTTTATCCAGCACGCCATTGATAAATGCAGCAGATTCTTTAGCACCAAATTTTTTTCCAATCTCCACAGCTTCATTTATTGTTACTTTTGATGGAATATCAGAGCATTTTAAAAGTTCAAATGCTCCTATGCGCAAGATGTTTTTATCAACTGAGGACATTCTTGTAAGTTTCCAGTTCTGAGAACAGTCATTTATAATAGAATCAAGTTCAGACCTGTAATCTATGACTCCATTAACAAGCAGTAAAAAAAAGGGCTTTGTCTCATGGGTGATTTTGTCTTCAAAGTTTTTACAAAAAAGATCAAGAAGATCCTGGTTCTGGTTTTCATTTTCTTCTTTGTTTTTTTCAGACATGTTTGTCTCTAAATAAAAAAGTGCCTGCAATGCTAATTCTCGTGATTTTCTTCGGTATCCCACTGTTTTTAATTACTCTTATTACTAAGTATTAAATACTTGTTGATAAATTTGCCATTTCAATGGCTGCAAGTGCTGAGTCAAAGCCTTTGTTTCCTGCTTTTGTACCTGCTCGTTCAATTGCCTGTTCAATACTTTCTGTTGTCAGAATACCAAAAATAACAGGTAAACCTGCATCAAGGCTCACGCTTGCAATTCCTTTGGAAACTTCTGCACATACATAATCATAGTGAGAAGTTGCGCCTCTGATGACAGCTCCAAGGCAGATAATTGCATCATATTTGCCTGTGGCAGCCATTTTTTTGGCAATCAGCGGGATTTCAAAAGCTCCGGGGACCTTAACAAGAGTGATATCGTTGTCATCAGCACCACTTCTGATCAGGGCATCAATTGCTCCTGATATAAGTTTTTCAGTTATAAAATCGTTGAATCTTCCTGCAATGATTCCAAATTTTTTACCTTCTGCCTTTAAACCTGCTTCAATGATTTGTGGCATTTTGTATCCTCATTATTTTAGTTAAATAAAATTAATCTGATATATGAAAAGTATGACCCATTCTGAGTTCTTTACATTTTAAGTATCCAATATTATATTCATTGGGTTTAATCTCAATGGGTACCTGCTCTGTAATGCTTAGCCCGTAACCTTCAAGCCCAACCATTTTTTTTGGGTTGTTGGTTAAAAGTCTCATCTTTTTAACACCTATATCTGCCAGTATTTGAGCTCCGACTCCATAATCTCTCATATCATCTTTAAAACCTAATTTTCTGTTTGCCTCAACCGTATCATAACCTTGTCTCTGGTATTCATAGGCTTTAAGTTTATTGACAAGACCAATACCCCTGCCTTCCTGGCGTAAATAAAGTATAACGCCTGCACCTTCTTTATCTATGATCTCCATGGATTTATGAAGCTGATCTGCACAATCACAGCGTAAAGATCCGAAAATATCCCCGGTCATGCATTCAGAATGTACCCGTACAAGTATTGCTTTTTCAGAATCAATTTCTCCTTTTACAAGGGCAATATGGGTAAGGGCGTCAATATCATTTTCATAGGCAATTATTTTAAAGTCACCGCCGAATTTTGTAGGGATTTCAGTCTGAGCAGCTCTTCTGACAAAGGATTCGGTTCTGAGTCGGTACTCCACAAGATCTGCCACAGTGCAGATGCCGATATTGTGTTTTTTTGCAAATTTTTCCAGGGAAGGCATCCTTGCCATGGTGCCGTCATCATCCATTATTTCACAAATAACACCAGCAGGTTTAAGCCCTGCAAGGCGGGCAAGATCAACAGAGCCTTCAGTTTGCCCGATTCTGATCATAACTCCGCCGTCCCTTGCTCTTAATGGGAAAACATGACCTGGCATGACAAGATCCGAAGGTTTTGCATCATCAGCTACAGCTGTTAAAATTGTATGGGCTCTATCAGCAGCCGAAATACCTGTGGTTACACCTTTTTTTGCTTCAATGGAAATGGTAAACCCTGTTTCAAATTGCGAAGTATTGTCTTCAACCATCATGGGCAGCCCAAGCTTATCAAGTTTTTCTCCGGTCATGGAAAGGCATATAAGGCCTCGACCATATTTTGCCATGAAATTTATGGCTTCAGGGGTAACAGCCTCGGCAGCCATTGTCAGGTCGCCTTCATTCTCCCTGTCTTCATCATCGACAAGAATTACCATTTTACCGTTTTTGATTTCTTTAATAGCTTGTTCAATTGTTAAGTGCGGCATATGATTTAAATATCCTTAATTATTTTTATAAAAATCCGTTTTTTGCTAAAAGCCCAAGACTGATATCTTTGTGGGCATTATCATTGGTCCTGTTTAAAAATTTTTCCACATATTTTCCCAGCATGTCAGTTTCAATGTTAACCTCATCTCCTGCATTTTTTTGTTCAATTGTTGTCATCTTTGCTGTATGTGGGATGACACTTATCTCAAAATTAGTATTTGAGCATTTGTTAATAGTAAGACTTATTCCATCAATTGCAACCGATCCTTTTTCAATCATCTGGCTTGCAAGTTCCGGTGGTACATTAATTGTGATTATCCAGGCATTGCTTTTTTTAATTTTTGAAGCGATTGTGCCTGTCCCATCAATATGCCCTGACACAAGGTGCCCATCTAATCTGTCTGACAGCCTTAAAGCACGCTCAATATTTACTTTGGAACCGACCGGAGTTTTTTTAAATGTTGTTCGTTGAATTGTTTCCGGTGCCATATCAACCTTAAATAAATTTTTATTAAGGCTGACAGCAGTAAGGCATGCGCCATTGACTGCTATGGAGTCCCCGATTTTTGTGCCGGAAAGGTTAATATCGGTTTTAATTGTGAGAATAGCACCTTGATCCATTGGGTCAATCTTTTTTATTATACCTGATCCTTCAATTATTCCGGTAAACAAATTCAAGACCTCCTGCAATTTGGCAAATTATGATTTGATATGTTCATTTTATTTGATATATCCCTGAATAAGTATATCCTGTCCAAATTGTGAAACATCTATATCAATAAGGTTTATTGCGTCTTTCATAAGTTTGGGACCCTTACCGCTGCAAATCGAAATACCATCACTGCCTCCATAAATCTTGGGGGCAATAAAAAAAAGAGCTTTGTTAATAAGTTTTGCCTGTAAAAAAGAACTTATTACATTGCTGCCTCCTTCCACAAGTAAGCTTACTATATCTAATTGTCCAAGTTTTTCAAGGAGGAATAACAGATTAAAATTATTATTCTTATTGTATGGGACTTCAATGATTTTTACTCCCATATCTTTTAGTGGCATTTTTTTTGATTCCCGGGTGTTTTCTGCAACGGCAATTATAGTTGTGGCATTGGATTTTTGAGTTAATAATTTTGCATTTAAATCAATGGAAAGTTGAGGGTCAAGAATTATTCTTGTGGGATCCTTTGAAGCAAAATTATTGATTCTGGAAGTAAGAGAAGGATTGTCAGCACGTAAGGTTCCCGCACCAATTAAAATTGCATTATTTTCATGCCTTAATCTATGCACATATTCCCGGGAGGATTCATTGGTGATCCATTTGGAATCAAAAGCTGATGTGGCAATCCTGCCATCAATTGTTGAAGCGCATTTGAGGGTTACAAAAGGTTTTTTATCATTACATACATACCAGGCAAAATCTTCAATAAGTGTCTTTGCCTCTTTATTAAGCACGCTCATTTCAACATCAATATTATTATCTTTTAGATATAGTATCCCATTACCGCTAACATTTGGGTTTGGATCTTTGCATCCTATTACAACTCTTTTAATGCCTGAATTAATTATTTTTTCAGTACACGGAGGGGTTTTCCCATGATGGTTGCAGGGCTCTAACGTGACATAAATAGTACTGTTTTTTGAATTGTCTCCTGCATCATTTATTGCTTCAACTTCGGCATGGGCAAGACCTGCACCTTTATGCCATCCTTTACCAACAATAACATCATTTTTTACGACAACAGCACCAACAGCAGGATTGGGAGATGTGAGACCTTTACCTTTGTATGCCAATGATAGGGCTTGTTCCATATATTTTTTGTCATTCTTCATATGTATAGATTGAATGGCAGGCAAGAATAATTAATGTTAATGATTGCTATGCCCTTTGTCAGCCCCCTTATGGAGAATAATTGTTTTCAACTCCTGAACAAAATCATCAACATCTTTAAATTCTCTATAAACAGAAGCAAACCTTACATAAGCCACGTCATCTAATTTATGAAGTTTTTCCATGATTTTTTCGCCAATTAGTTTGGAAGGCACTTCTTTTTCATTGTTTTCCCTTAATTCACGCTGGATTTCTTCCACAAGTCCTTCGATCTGATCTATACTGATTGCCCTTTTTTCACATGCTTTTTTTACACCGGACAGGATTTTATTGCGATTAAATTCTTCCCTGTTATTATCTTTTTTAATGACCATTACAGGGATATCCTCAACCCTTTCAAATGTAGTAAACCTTTTTAAACATTCAAGACATTCTCTTCGTCTTCTTACTTCGGATTTGGTTTTATCCTGGCGTGAATCTACAACCCGAGTATTAGGTTCGCCGCAATAAGGACATTCCAACTTAATACCTCCTGTTGATATTTAAGGTTGAATAAGGGTAATCCCTGCTTCTTTTAGCATCTCTTCTCCCAGGGGATCATTATACCCGTCTTTAAAATAAATTTTTACAATGCCGGCATTAATGAGCATTTTTGCACAGATTGAGCAGGGCTGGTTAGTACAATAAAGAGTTGCGCCTTTAACAACAATGCCATGGTTGGCTGCCTGGATAATTGCATTTTGTTCAGCATGGACTCCACGGCATAACTCATGTTTTTCTCCTGAAGGCACCTTTAGTTTATCTCTTAAACAGCCTGTCTCGGCACAATGGGCAATTCCTGAAGGTGCACCATTATACCCACTTGTCAGAATCCTTTTGTCTTTTACAAGGATAGCACCTACTTTACGCCTTATGCAGGTTGAACGTGTTGCAACAAGATCTGTTATTCCCATGAAATATTCATGCCAGGATGGTCTTGAAATTAGATCTTTGTTCATAGGTCTTAGTCCTTTATATAAAGGGGAAACTTTTTACAAAGTTCCTGCATTTTAGCTGCTGTTGACTCTATATCTGAAGGATCATCTATTATATCGGAAATTGAGTTTGCAATGATTTCCATTTCTTTTGTGCCCATTCCCCTTGATGTTACAAGTGAGGTTCCTATGCGTATTCCGCTTGTAATAAAAGGACTCCTTGTCTCGTTGGGGACAGTGTTTTTATTTACCGTAATATTGGCAGCCCCGAGTCTTTCATCAGCTTCTTTACCTGAAATATTTTTATTTGTAAGGTCAGCAAGCATGAGATGATTATCTGTGCCTCCTGTGACAAGTTTAATCCCTCTTTTGGTCAATGTGTCAGCCAGGGCAGTTGCATTGTTTATTACCTGGACTTGATAATCTTTAAAAGATTGGGATAAAGCCTCTTTAAATGCTACGGCTTTTGCAGCTATTACGTGCATCAGAGGGCCTCCCTGAATACCAGGGAATATATTGCTTGAGATCTTTTGACCAAATTCTGCCGATGATAAGATTAATCCGCCTCGTGGTCCCCTGAGGGTTTTATGGGTTGTGGAAGTTATAATGTCTGCATAGGGCACAGGGGAAGGGTGGACACCCCCTGCAACAAGACCTGCAATATGTGCCATATCAACCATGAATAAAGCACCTATTGATTTTGCAATTTCAGAAAAACCTTTAAAATCAATTATTCTTGGATATGCACTTGCACCTGCAAGAATCATTTTAGGTTTATGTTTTTCTGCAAGTTCTGCAACTTCTTCTAAATCAATTTTTTCTGTTTTGGAAGATAATCCGTAATGTACAAAATTAAAAAGTTTACCTGAAAAACTTACTTTACTGCCATGGCTTAAATGTCCTCCATGGGATAGATCCATAGCAAGTACAGTGTCTCCTGGTTTGAGAAGTGCAAAATACACAGCCATATTTGCCTGGGACCCGGAATGGGGCTGAACATTGGCATATTCTGTACCGAAAAGTTGTTTTGCACGCTCTATTGCAAGCTCTTCAGCTTTATCAACATTAACGCATCCCCCATAATAGCGTTTTGAAGGATAGCCTTCGGCATATTTATTTGTAAGAACAGAACCCTGAGCTTCCATAACTGCTTGGCTTGCAGTGTTTTCTGAAGCAATAAGGTTAATGCCGAATTCTTGTCTTTTTTCCTCAGCAATGATTATTTTTTTGATCTCAGGATCAATAGTGTCAAGGGTATTCATCTTTATTTTCCTAAATTTGTCTAAACTAATATTTGTTTTTAAGTTATAGGGCAGAAATTTAACTGATCAGGATGTACAATGGTCTAAGAAAGGGCTTTAGAGTTCCATGGACTGAATGCGTTCCAGATGTCTTCCACCTTCAAAGGAAGTCTCAAGCCATGTTTTAACAATTTCAAATGCAAGTATATCTCCTAGAACACGCCCTCCCATCACAAGGATATTAGAATCATTATGTAATCTACTCATGCGGGCAGAAAATATATCACTGCATAAAGCAGCTCTGACTCCAGGGAAACGATTGGCAGTCATGGACATACCAAGCCCTGTTCCACATAAGAGTATACCTTTGTTAAATTCTTTTTGTGATACAGCCCTGGCAACTTTTTTACCGAATTCAACATAGTTAACAGAGTCTTCACTTGCAGTGCCTACATCTGTTACTTTTAAACCATATTCCAAAAGGAAATTTTTTATTTTTTCCTTTAGCTCAAAGGCTGCATGATCACTCCCAATTACAATGGATTGTTCATTGTTCACTTAATTTACCTTTGTTTTAAGAGTTTGCTTTAATATAATCAATAGCATCCTGTACAGTTAATAGTTTTTCAGCATCCTCGTCTTCAATGTCAATATTAAAGACTTCTTCCATCGACATTACAAGTTCAATTATTGCAAGGGAATCAGCACCAAGGTCTCCTATTAGAGAAGCCTCCGGGATTACATCTTCAATATCGATATTGTTTAGTTTTTCTGCTATTACTTTTTTAACCTTTGCTTCAACACTCATTGGTCAGGTCAGTCTCCTTAAAATCATTCATCATCTTCTTCATCTATATCCTGTTTTATCACTTGCTTCCCCTTATATGTCCCGCATTCAGGACATGCAGTGTGTGGAAGTTTTGGTTCCTGACATTCAGGGCAAAGCACAATAGTTGGTGCTGCAACTTTTTGATGAGTACGTCTTTTTCTGCCCCTGCTTTTTGAAGATTTCTGTTTTGGTACAGCCATTTATTTTTCTCCTAGCCATTATTTTTTGTGTTACATAAATTATTAATTACCTTTAATAAAACGTATACTTTTAACTCAATTGGAAATAAAAGTCAAGAATTTAACTCCGCCTAAATCCACCGCCTAATTTATTTTCACTGCCCCAAGCTCAAATTATGGATTTTTTTTTAAAGCTGGAAGCAGATTTCGATAAAATTTTGCGTATGAGAAACAA
>Ga0256845_1001159_pt1 | contig 21843 bp, 26 predicted proteins | sample RiftiametaG_FD_189101 | JGI IMG/M metagenome (GOLD analysis project Ga0256845, IMG submission 189101) | Tube worm associated microbial communities from hydrothermal vent at the East Pacific Rise, Pacific Ocean - Riftia | ecosystem: Host-associated > Annelida > Integument > Unclassified ... | reverse complement strand
AAATAGTGAACTTACGGCATTTAGTAAGGGTTAACCCCGATTTAGAAATACACCATTTTGGTTATTGTCCAAAATAGATGTAGTTCTTTATCGCTATACAATAGAAAACAAAAATAGTTTTCTATTGCATAGTTTGGGTTAAATTTTGTTTTTAATAATATCACACTAAAGTAACACACTTTTTAATTATTTTCTTAATATTGGTAAAAGAATTTTTTCATTACTGATTTTATTTTCAAAAAAATCTTAAATCTAAAATTCCTGACAGAGCTAATTGATTAACAAGTAATTATAAAAATAAGTAAAACCATATTTTTATAAGTCTTATTAAGTCTAACACTCTGAAAATGTATAAATTAAAAATAAAAACAATAAAAATATTTTATAAAGAAAAATAAATATTATCTTTGCACCTCAAAAATTTTAATTAATAACAAATAAATTTTAATTATGCCTGTAAGAATCAGACTAGCAAGACACGGTAGAAAGCATCGTGCTTATTACCACATTGTTGCAGCCGATAGCAGGGCACCACGAGATGGTAAGTTCATAGAGAGATTGGGTAGTTATAACCCAAACACAAATCCTGCTACTATTGAACTTAACTTCGACCGGGCATTGCAATGGCTTCAAAATGGAGCACAACCAAGTGACTCCGCTCGTGCAATTTTATCCTACAAAGGTGTTTTAATGAAAAAACACTTACTTGAAGGAGTTAAAAAAGGTGCATTTGATGAAGCTGCAGCTGAACAAAAATTTAATGAGTGGATGGCTGATAAGGAGTCAAAAATTCAAGCAAAAATTGACAAACTTAAAGCAGCAAAAGACAGTTCTGTTAAAGAAAAGTTAGAAGCTGAAAGAAAAGTTAACGAAGCAAGAGCTCAGGCTTTAGCCGAAAAAAATGCCGAGTTAGCTAAAGAAGCTGAAGAAGCTGCTAAAGCAGAGGTTGAAGCTGAAACTGAAACTGAAGCTACTGTAGAAACAGAAACTACTGCAGAAGCTGAAAAAACAACAGAAGAAGCTCCTGCTGAAGAAAAAGCTCCTGAAGAAAAAAAATCAGAGGAGTAAAAAATTTAAATGAATAATAGGGATTTTATTCAAATAGGTTCAATTATTAAAACTCACGGCGTTCGCGGTGAAGTAATTATTGAAATAATAATTCCCGATTTATTTGAAGATATTGAGGAACCTGTATTCGTTGAAATTGACGGATTACAGGTTCCTTTTTTTATTGAAAAAATAAAATTTTTCAAAAAAAACAGGTTTAAAGTAAAATTCGATTGGATAGACTCCGAAAAAAATGCTCTTGAATTTATTAATTGTATTGTATCATTGCCTGCAACCAGTCAACTTATAGCATCTATTGATTTCAATGATAATTACGAACTATTAAGCGGATTTAAAGTTTACGATAAAACTCATGGTTTTATGGGTGAAGTAATTTCTGTAATTGATAATACCAATAATCCTTTACTGGAAGTAAATTATAATAACTCCGAAATACTTATCCCCATACACGAAGATATTATTGTTGATATTGATGAAGAAAATAAAACCATCACTGTTCAAGCTCCCGACGGATTATTAGAAGCTTAATTTTACAACTCTTAGTGTTAATCTAATTCATTTTATCGAAAAAATATTAACTTTCTTAAACCTTCAAAGGTTTTAAAACCCTTGAAAGTCTATATATTTTAATAAATAATTTATATCAAAATTAAAAGGCGATGATTAAACACCGCCTTTAACAAAAATAATTTAACACTTAATTTTTATGAAATTAAAGACTCTCTAAGCTCAATAATTTTATCCTTTAATTGATTAATTGTTTTAGTATCCGTTTTGTCTTTTTGTATTAAATTAAGTAAATCCTTAATTTCTGATAAAGAAGAATATATATCTTTAAAATTATCTTTATCTTTATATTTGTCCATAAGAGACAATAATTCATTTAACGATTTTTTATGTTTGATTATAATATTAAATAAATCCTCTTGATTTTCCGAAAATTTAGTTGCAGCACCAACCAAATACAATCCTTCAACAAAACTTCCTGTTAAAGCATAAAGAGCTATTTCGGTTTTACCGGTTTCTTGTAAAAATTTTTGGGTGCTGTTTTGTGCCTGTTTAATAATTATAATTAAAGAATCTTCGTTGTCGAGATTATTTTGAACTTCCTCAAAAAACTTTTGGTCTAAAGTTGTAATTTCAAGATCTCCCACCAATTGCACAAAATCATCAAGATACATTGCTGTCTCATCTTTTTTCTTATAAGTAATGGTATAAATCAAATCAGCTCCATAAACGCCAAGATTTATTGATTTTTGTTTAAAAGAGATATACTTGTCAATATTGTCAGAAGGATTAGTTACATCATACACATAACCGGCTCCTGTTTTATTAAGCAATTGTATTATTTCATATGACGAAGGCATAGGTGCACTATTGATAATATCATCAACATTATCAACCTCTACATCGTCAATAGCCTTATTAGCACTATTATTTGTATTATTGTTTGAACAAGAAACAATAAACATTAGTGATATTGCAAAGACAGTTGAAGTAAGTAAATTTGTTTTCATGCGATTAGGTTTTAGATTGCAAAATATAAATTGCAGATTTTTAATGAATAAATATTTAAACTACTTTATAGTAATTGTAAACAGAATAATACATTTTGTTAAATGTAAAATTAAAACTTTTGTTGGTTTTTTTTGCATTTTTCATAAAAAAAACTAAACAAAACCTCTTTTTTTTAATCTCCTTATCTTATAAAATTTACAAAAAAGGGCTATTCCTTATCTCATTTCTCTGATTTACTGAGCTTTAGTAAGCATAATAAAAATAAGAAAAATTTAATTATAATAATTGTTGTTTAAAATATTAATTGTATTTTTGCAACCCCTACATTTTAGGGGAAAATATCTCGTTCTATTTATTAATAATTAAAAAGTTAGGAGAAGAGTGAACACTTTAAGTTTTAAAACAAAATCGGCAAACAAAGCAACCGTAAATAAGAAATGGGTTGTAATTGACGCAAATGAAGCAGTTTTGGGTCGTCTTGCCACAGGTGTTGCTTTCATGTTAAGAGGAAAGCATAAGCCTGAATTCACTCCTCATGTTGACTGTGGTGATAACGTAATAGTTATCAATGCTGAAAAAGTTCAGCTTACGGGAAACAAATGGAGTGATAAAGAGTATGTTCGCCATACCGGATATCCGGGAGGTCAACGAGTAATTACCGCAGAAAAGCTAATGGCAAAAAATCCTATAGCTATGGTAGAGAAAGCTGTAAAAGGGATGCTTCCTAAAAACAGATTGGGACGTCAGCTTTACAGGAACTTGTTTGTTTATGCAGGAACTGAGCATCCGCACGAGGCTCAAAAGCCTGAGTTAATTAATTTAAATTCAATTAAATAACAAAAATGGAAGTTATTAATGCAGTTGGACGCAGAAAGTCCGCAATCGCACGTGTTTACTTGAGCGAAGGAAAAGGAAAGATAACTGTAAACAATAAGGATTACAAAGAGTATTTTCCAACAGGAACTTTACAGTATATTGTAATGCAGCCTTTTAATGTTTTAGGTTTATCTGACAAGTACGATGTAAAAGTAAATTTAATTGGTGGAGGAATCAAAGGACAAGCCGAAGCTTTACGTTTAGCTATTACAAGAGCTTTACTTAAAGAAGACGAAGAGAGACGTCCTGCACTTAAAGCAGAAGGATTTATTACCCGTGATCCTCGCGAAGTTGAGAGAAAAAAACCGGGACAAAAGAAAGCACGCAAGAAATTCCAGTTCAGTAAACGTTAATGATAACTGCAAAGAATTTTGTTTAGTATCTAAATTGTTAAGACTTCTGAACAGATTTTACGGAATAAGAAATAAGATAATAAAACATACTTATTGTTGAATAATCAATAATCTTATTTCAAAATCTAAAAGTCTAATTTAAGAACTACTTAGCGATTGCTTTTAAAGAATGTAAACGAGTTAAAAAAATTAAAATGTCGAGAGTAAATTTTCAAGATTTATTAGATGCAGGTGCTCACTTCGGTCACCTTAAGAGAAAATGGAATCCAAACATGGCTCCCTATATTTTTATGGAGCGTAACGGTATTCACATTATCGATCTTCAAAAAACCGTAGTTAAAATAGATGAGGCTGCTTCTGCCATGAAGCAGATAGCCAAATCAGGTCGCAAAATTTTATTTGTAGCTACAAAAAAACAAGCTAAAGATATTGTTGCCGAGCGTGTTAAACAAATTAACATGCCTTACGTTACCGAACGTTGGTCAGGTGGTATGTTGACAAACTTCCCAACAATCCGTAAAGCAGTTAAAAAAATGACTTCCATTGATAAAATGGAACAAGACGGAACTTTTAACCACTTGTCGAAAAGAGAAAGATTACAAATCAAACGTCAAAGAGCAAAGCTTGAGAAAAACTTGGGTAGTATTGCCGATTTAACCCGTTTGCCTGCTGCTTTGTTTATTGTTGATATTCAAAAAGAAAAAATTGCCGTTGCCGAAGCAAGAAGATTACAAATTCCTGTATTTGCAATGGTTGACACAAACTCCGATCCTAACTTGGTTGATTATGCAATACCGTGTAACGACGATGCTGCTAAATCAATCTCTCTTGTAGTTGATGCTTTGGCTAAAGCTGTAGAAGAAGGTCTTACCGAGCGTAGAGCTGAAAAAGACAAAGATGCAGCTAACAAAGAAAAAAGAGCAGCAACTAAAAAAGAAGCTAAGCCTAAAGCTAAAAAAGCAGCAGCAAAAAAAGAAGCTCCTGCCAAAGAAAAAACCGAAGAGGTAAAAGCTGAGGCTAAAAAAACAGACGAGACTAAAACAAAAGAATAAAAAAAATTTAAATATATATTGATATGGCTATTACAGCAGCTGATGTAGCAAAATTAAGAAAAGCTACCGGTGCAGGTATGATGGATTGTAAAAAAGCCCTTACCGAAGCCGACGGTGATTTTGACCGTGCAATACAAATTATCAGAGAAAAAGGTCAGGCTATTGCCAATAAAAGAGCCGACCGCGATGCAAAAGAAGGTGCAGTTATTGCTAAGATAACCGATGATGCAAAAAAAGGTGCTATTATTGCTCTTAATTGCGAAACAGATTTTGTTGCTAAAAACGAAGATTTCGTAAAACTTGCTCACAAACTTTGCGATATTGCTTTAGCTAATATGCCTGAAAACCTTGAAGCATTTCTTGCTTTAGATTTCGACGGAAAAACTGTTGAAGAAGCTGTTATTGCACAAAGCGGTATTACAGGTGAGAAAATGGAAGTTGCTTATTACGACAAAGTAACAGCTGATAAAGTTGTTCCTTATATTCACATGGGTAACAAACTTGCTACTCTTATCGGATTTAACCAAGCTGATTTTGATACTCAAATAGGTAAAGATGTAGCTATGCAAGTTGCAGCTATGTCTCCTGTTGCTATTGATAAAGATGATGTTCCCGAAGAGGTAATTGCCGAAGAGTTAAAAATCGGTAAAGAAAAAGCAAGACAAGAAGGTAAACCTGAAGAGATGCTTGACAAAATTGCTCAAGGTCGTCTTAACAAATTCTTTAAAGAAGCAACTCTGTTAAATCAGGCTTCTGTTAAGGATAATAAGGTTACTATTAAGCAAATGCTTGATAATACAAGCAAAGGCTTAACTGTTGTTGCAATGAAACGTTATGCTTTAAAATAAAGTTTAACATATAATATTTTAAAAAGAGTCCTTTCGGGCTCTTTTTTTTTGGTTAACATTTTAGTATCTTCGAATTTTAAAACAACAATAAATTATGATTAAATATAAAAGAGTATTGTTAAAACTCAGTGGCGAGGCTTTAATGGGAGATAAACAACACGGTATTGACCCTGACAGGCTTAATGAATATGCCAAACAAATAAAAACTATTGTTGATAAAGGTGTGCAAGTAGGTATTGTAATCGGCGGAGGAAATATTTTCAGAGGATTGAGTGGAGCTGCCGAAGGCTTTGACAGGATAAACGGCGATTATATGGGTATGTTGGCTACTGTTATCAACAGTTTAGCTTTACAATCGGCATTGGAAAAAATTAACTGTCCGGCAACAGTATTAACTGCCATAAAAATGGAGCCTGTAGCAGAGTTTTACAGTAAGCAAAAAACTCATAAGTTACTGAGTGAAGGAAATGTAGTAATATTTTCGGCAGGAACAGGAAACCCCTATTTTACTACTGATACAGCTTCGGCACTGAGAGGTATTGAAATGAAAGCAGAAGTTATGCTCAAAGGAACTCGTGTTGATGGTGTTTATACTGCTGACCCCGAAAAAGACCCTTCTGCTACAAAATACGAAACTATTACTTTTGATGAAGTTTATGATAAAAACTTGAAAGTGATGGATTTAACATCATTTACAATGTGTAAAGAAAACAATTTACCCATTATTGTTTTTGATATGAATAAAAAAGGTAATCTTGAAAAAGTAATTGCTGGAGAGGAAATAGGAACACTGGTTTCGAATTAAAAAATTATAAAAATTTGTTTTAACAATATAAAAATTATTATTTTAGTCAAAACAAACATTTATTAATTGTTGCTTAAACCTACAAATTATGACTGAAGATATTAAAATGGTATTAGATATGACTAAAGAGTCGATGGAAAAAGCATTGGCTCATTTAGAAGATACATTGGCTCATATTAGAGCAGGGAAAGCAGATCCTCGTATGTTAGATGCTGTAACTGTTGAATATTACGGAAATGAAACACCACTTAATCAAGTATCAAATATTAATACTCCCGATGCCCGAACAATAAAAATACAGCCTTGGGAGAAAAATATGATTGATGCTATTGAAAAGGCTATTCTTTATGCAAATTTGGGAGTTAATCCATCAAACAACGGAGAAGCAATTATTATTAATATTCCGCCTTTAACAGAGGAACGACGTAAGGAACTTGTAAAACAAGCTAAAAATGAGGGAGAAAATGCTAAAATAAGTATCAGAAATGCACGTAAGGATGCTATTGACCAGTTTAGGCAAATGAAAAAAGACGGTTTATCGGAAGATATGGAAAAAGATGCCGAAGAAGAAACTCAAAACCTTACAACAGATTATACTGCTAAAGTTGATGAAATGATTAAAAAGAAAGAAGAAGATATTATGACTCTATAGTCTTGAATTAATCAGATATAAAAAAAGCGAGTAAATATTTTTACTCGCTTTTTTAACATTCTTTTTTTTATTATCCGATAGATTCTTGATAAGCATCAGCAGATAATAATTCGTCAACTTGCGATGCATCGCTAAGTTTAATTTTTATCATCCATCCTTCTCCGTAAGGATCGCTGTTTACAGTCTCGGGAGCATCTTCTAAATTAGGATTTACTTCTAATACTTCACCTGCAACAGGCATAAACAAGTCAGAAACTGTTTTAACAGCTTCAATTGTTCCAAAAGTTTCGCCTTTATCAAAAGTTTCGCCTACTGTCTCTATTTCAACAAAAACTATATCGCCAAGTTGCTGTTGTGCATAATCGGTAATACCTACTATTGCAATGTCTCCATCTACTTTTACCCACTCGTGATCTTCAGTAAATTTTAAGTTTGAAGGAATATTCATAACGTTTATATTTTAGTAAATTAAATTTATTTTATTTTCTACAAAAGTATATTTTTTTTATCAAATATAAATTAATAAGTTATAATTAGTTAATATTATTCAACATTAATAGAAGTTACGACACTCTTTTTTGTGTAATAAGCAGAGTTTCTTACAACTCCTCTTATTTTATTTTTAGATATATCAAACAGATAGATTCTTTTATAAGTTTCAATCGGTAAATAATTTTCTTTTCCGGTAAAAACAACAAGTAATAAATATCCAACAACAGAATCGGGATAAATTGACAAATTATCTATTTTAACTGATAATTTATTAAATTCTGTTTGTTTAATATCATTTTTATAAATAAAGATAATTTTTTCAATTCTTTGTTTTTTTTGTATCAACCCGTCAACCGCATTTTTATATATCTTATACATTCTGTCGTTTGTAATGGTTGTAAGCTCTTTTTGAGCATCGTTAACTTCATTTGTCAACTTTTGTAACTGATTGTTTAAATCGTAAAGTTTTTTGCGATACAGCGAATCGTAATTTTGTTTAAGAATAAAAATACTGTCTTGAGCGGTAAATTCGGTAAATGATTTTATGCTGTCTATTTTGACTACCGTAATTTTATTATTTTCAAATTCAAAACGAATAATCTCTTTTTGTATGTCTCTTTTACATCCCGACAAGGATAATAACAGAGCATAAATACAGGCGAAAATTATTTTTTTGAGAATATTTAGCATGATAATGCTTTTAAGCAATTTGTTACTCTTCTTCCATAAAGTCCTTTGTAGGTTCGTAACCTTCTTTAACAATCTTCTTTTTTTGTGTTTTAATATTCCATAAAATACCAAACGAGCCGCTTAATTCTTTTAATCTGCTTGCATTTATTTCGTTAGGACGATCAATAAAAATATTACTTCCTCCCGCCAATTGAAAATCGTAACGGGCATCTATAAAAATACCGAGACGTTTAGTTATATTATATTTAATACCTACAATTATTTTAATACCAAAATCAAGCGGACGTATTTCTTGTTCGTAATGATTGTATGGGTTTTTTTCGTTCCAAAGGTGTGAAAAGTTTGTTGAGTCGGTAGTTTCACCAAGTTTAAAAGCTAAATAAGGTCCTAATATCAACATAGGTCTTACTTTACCAAAACCTATTTCCCAATGCGAATAAAAAGGAATTTCAAGATAATCTATTCTGCGGGTAAAATTTGAGCCGATAACAGATGTATCCTGCTCCTGCCACCCTTTTTGTGCATAGTTTATCTCAAATTGAACTCCGGCATTATTTTCATTGTTGTAAACAAACATTAACCCTGTATTATACAGTAAATAAGGAACTTGATATTTGTTTAAATCAGGTTCAAAATAAATGCCGTAAGCACCATATCCTGCTCTTGCTCCAACCGACAGTTGAGCGTATGATGAAAAGCTCAATGCCAATAGTATAAACGGTAAAATTTTTTGTAATGCTTTACTCACTAAAATATAATTTTACTAAAAGTTTGGTTTTCAACTAAACATAAATCTAAAAAAGAAGCCGTAACTTCTAAACATTGTGAAACACTATAATATTTTTTCTATAAGTGTTTTATACGACAAAACTAATTAATTTTATTCGTCGTTTTTAAAAATGCAGATTTAAAATTTATATAAAAATCTTTTAATACTCTTTTTAGGTGTTTTTTCAAATTCGGTAGGATATAGTTTAATTTTAGTTATTGCTTGATATGCTTCGAGTTCGCTGTTAATAGTTTTTCTGTTTTCTTCCATTATCTGCTCAATATCTTCTTTACTTAAATTCACTTCGTCGGCTGCTACCCAATCGGGATATACAAGAGCAACAACTCTATTGTTGCTTTCCAAAATCAGCGACTCCGACACATAAGGCATATTATTCAGTTTGTCTTCTATCTCTTCGGGATAAATATTTTGTCCGCTTGGACCAAGAATCATATTCTTACTTCTTCCTTTCAGATATAAATAATTATCCTTATCGATAATGCCCATATCACCTGTATATAGCCATCCGTCTTTAAGAACCTCATCGGTTGCTTCTTTATTTTTGTAATATCCCATCATTACATTTTCACCTCTTACAACTACTTCTCCGGGAATATTTTCAGGGTCAGGCGATTCTATTTTTGCTTCCATTATTCCTTCAAGAATTTTACCGCACGAATGTGGTTTTAATTCATAAAAATGAGCATAACTGATTAAAGGTCCGCATTCAGTCATTCCGTAACCAACTGTATAAGGAAACTTAATTTTTCGTAAAAATTCTTCAACTTCTTTGTTAATTGCAGCTCCACCCAATACCATTTGATAAAAATTATTGCCAAATACTTTCATCAATTTTTTTCGTATCTGGTCGTATATTTTCTTATCTATTATCGGAACCTTAGTTAATAATTTCATCGAAGGTTTATTAAGAACCGGTAATAACTGTTTTTTGTATATCTTTTCGAGAATAAGCGGAACCGAAAATATATTTTTTGGCTTTATGGTTTGAAAAGCATCAATAAGCACTTTCGGCGACGGAGTTTTACCTACAAAATGAACATGTGCTCCCGAAACTATCGGATATAGTAAATCAAAAGCCATTCCGTAAACATGTGCCATTGGTAAAAATGCAACAGTAGTATCATCAATACTTATTTTCAGATTTGTTTTTGCAAACAAAACATTTCCCGTAATACTGTTACATGAAAGCATTACACCTTTGCTAAATCCTGTTGTACCCGATGTATAATCAATTACCATCAATTTATCATTTGGAAAATCATCAAATTTTATATCATCAGGAGTAAGTCCGTTGGGATATTTTTTATCAAAAATAGCATCTAATGTTGAATACGATTTATATACTGTTTCGTGATTTCCTTGGAAAAGTATTCTAAAATCATTTAACGAACAGACAGCTCTTACATCTTGCATGCTTACTTCATCAAGATCGTCCCATTTATCATCAGTTGAAAACAATACGGTAGAATCGGAATGATTTACAATATGATGAACATTATTAGGAATAAAATCGTGTAAAATGGGCACTATCACCGCTCCGTATGATACTGTTGCCAAAAAAACAAGAGCCCAATTTGTTGAATTTTTACCTACAATAGCTATTTTATCACCTTTTTTTATTCCGTTTTTTTCAAAAATTATATGAAATCTGATAATATGCTTTGCCAACTCCGCATAAGTAATGCTTTTTTCACCCAAATAATCTGTCATCGCCGGATGTTCCCAATTCTCTTTGATGCTTGATTCAAGCATCTTAATAAAATTTTCTCTTAGCATTTTATAATAATTCGTGAAACATACTTTATCAATTCTCAAAATTTTAACAAACGAAATTAGTATTTTTTTTCTATTCAGTTAAATTATAAAGTATTTTTAGATTTTTTGCATTATCTCTTGCGTATTTAAGATTTACCGATATAATCGTAAAAGTTACTGTTACGTTTAATAACCAAAGTTTTAATGCCCGTTTGGCGGGCAGTTTCAGCATTTTCTTCGGAATCTTCTATAAAAAGTGTTCTTTCGGAAATTAACTTTTCTTTTTTAATTACCGTTTTAAAAATCTCGAGATTCGGTTTTATCATTTTCATCTTATGCGACAAAAACAAGTTGTCAAAAAGGTCGTGTAATCGACAATTATACTCTTTTTTTAATTTATTGTCAAAATTATCGAAATGTGTTTGATTGGTATTACTTAATAAAAATAGTTTATGCGTTTTTCGCAGTTCTTTAATCTTTTTTATCCTTTCGGGATGATAGTCCAACAGCATTTTGCTCTATGCAGCTGTAAACTCTTCTTTTGAAACAACTTTGCCTGCAATATTATTTGCTAATAAAAAAAATTCATCAAAGTCAATTAGTCCGTTTTCAAACTTTTGAGTTAAATTCTCCGAAAACAGTTTATCAACAGATTTTTTCCCGTAAATATTTATAAATGCTTGTTTTGTCAGTTCGGGATTAATATCAAGAATAACTCCTCCGAAATCAAAGATTATATTATCAAATTGTGATAAATCTATTTTTGTCATAGTTTTATAGTTTGCGTTGCAAATATAACAAAACCCATAAATAATACTAAACAGTTTAGTGTTATGTCAAGCATACTATTACCATACCAAGGTTTGTAAATTTTGTCGATATAATACACTTGACATGACATTAATAATTTGTTAATTCAAAACAAAATAGTTATCTTTGGCGTTAATAACGCAGAAGGTAAGTATGATAATTTCATTTGGTTCAAAAGATACCGAGAAAATATTTAACGGTTATCAAGTTGTAAAAATTCCTTTGGGAATTCAGAGTATCGGGCGAAGAAAACTCAGAATGATACATAATTCCCAAACTATTATCGATTTAAAAATTCCACCTTCAAATCGGTTAAAAAAACTTAAAGGAAAAGATAAAAATTTTTATAGTATAAGAATAAATGACCAATGGAGAATAGTGTTTCGGTGGGAAAATAATAATGCATATGATTTAAAAATAACAGATTATCATAAATAAAGGAGACCATTAATAATGAACAAATTACCTAATATTCATCCGGGAGAAATTTTAAACGAAGAGTTTCTTAAACCGCTTAAAATAAGTGCTTATCGTCTTTCAAAAGATACTGAAATTCCGCAAACACGTATCTCTCAAATTATAAAAGGGAAACGTAAAATAACGGCAGATACAGCATTGAGATTAAGTTCATATTTTGGCAACTCAGCTAAATTTTGGCTTGGATTACAAGATGATTACGATATTGAAGAGCAAAGAAAAATTAATGAAGAATTATTTAAAAAAATTAAATCAATAAGAGAAAAAATATCACAACAAGAAGTATAACGATTTAAATTATTTATTAAACACACGAATAATGCTTGTAAACGGTAAACAATACGAAACTATTTGGCACGATGCCGAAGCTGATGATATAAAAGTTATTAATCAACAAAAATTGCCGTTTAGTTTTGAAATACAAAGTTTAAAAACTGTTGACGATGCATTTTATGCAATAAAAAATATGATAGTTCGCGGTGCTCCTTTAATTGGCGTAACTGCTGCTTACGGTTTTTATCTTGCAATAAAAAATTGTCGTGAAATTACACAAAATTATATTGCCGAAACGGCAAAATATCTTATATCGGCACGTCCCACAGCCGTAAATCTTGAATATGCAATTGAAAAAATAAAAGTTGCCGTTTTAAATAATTTCGGGCAAACCGATATTTCTGCATTAACTTTAAAAATTGCAAACAAAATAAAACAAAAAGAGATTGAAAATTCCTCACTAATAGGCGATTACGGATTAACTCTAATTGAAAATTTATATAAAAAACATAACCGACGAATTAATATTCTTACACATTGTAATGCCGGTTGGTTGGCTTGTGTCGATTGGGGAACTGCACTTGCTCCCGTTTACAAAGCACATTTTAAAGGAATTGACGTGCATGTTTGGGTTGATGAAACACGTCCGCGAAATCAGGGAGCAAAACTTACGGCTTGGGAACTCAAAAGTGCGGGAATTCCTTACACCGTAATTCCCGATAACACCGGCGGACATCTTATGCAACACAAACAAGTTGATTTGGTAATTGTGGGCAGCGACCGCACAACACGCTCAGGCGATGTGGCAAACAAAATAGGAACTTACTTAAAGGCTTTGGCAGCAAAAGACAATAATATCCCTTTTTATGTTGCTCTACCACTATCAAGTATAGATTTTAATATCTCCGACGGACTTTCGCAAATTGTAATTGAACAAAGAGATGCCGATGAAATATTAAAAACCGATTGTTTGATTAATAATAATATACACAAAGGTTACATTATGCATAAAGATACCAATGTGTTGAATTATGGTTTTGATGTTACTCCGGCACGACTTGTTTCGGGATTGATTACCGAAAAAGGTATATGCGGAGCTAACAAAAAAGAAATAAAAAAGTTATGGACGAAGGTTATATAAAATATTCAACACAGTGGTTAAAAACCGATATTGAAATTTCCGATAATCTTTTAAATAAGATTAATTTTTATCGTTCAAAACTGATTGATGCGGGCTTAATAGGAAAAATTCCCGACGGACCGGGTTTTGGAAATATTTCCGTAAAAACACAAAATAATAACTTTATTATTACGGGAAGCAATACGGGAGGATTAAAAACTCTTGAAAAATCACATCTGTCAGAGGTTTATAAAATTGATATAAACAAAAATACTGTTTGGTGTAAAGGACATATTGTTGCAAGCTCCGAAAGCATGTCGCACTATGCAATATATAAAGTAAAACCTGTGATAAACAGCGTTATACATGTGCATAGTAGTGAGTTATGGAATAGTTTGAAAAACATATATCCTGTAACCAATCAAAAAATTGCATATGGAACTCCCGAGCTTGCACATGAAATAATTAATATTTGTAATAAAAATAATGCCGAAATTATAGTGTTGGGCGGGCATGTTGACGGTATTTTAATTTTTGGAAAAACAATTGAAGATGCATTTTTAAAAATTCCTTTCAAACATAAAATCTAAAAATACTTATTTGAAGTAAATAATTTCGAACGATAGTGAGAAATCCCTCTACAAGCAGATTATTACGAACTTCTATCTAATGATTTATTAATCTAAATTTTTACTATCACTACCGAATTTCATTTTAATCCATTTAGGGAAAAGATATACACCAATAAACAAGTAAGGATAGTAAGTAAACAGTCGCCACAGCAAAGCCATTAATACCGCAACTCCGGCAAACGGCAAAAAATCACCCAAATATTCGGTAAACACATATTCGGTAAATCCGCTGCCTCCGGGTGTAGGACTCACAAGCATCATTATCCACATTACAAGTTGACGGGCAAAAAGTAAAAAATGATTATTAACCGAAAAAAATGCCAAAAACAAAGCATTAACAACCCAATATCGTGATGTCCACGATAAAAAAGTTGCTCCAAATGATTTTAACCAAAACCCAAAAGGTTGACTTTTTAACTCTTTTGAGCTGTCAATAATATCAGTTCCGGCTTTTGATGCTCCATATCGCCACCTGCGTAATACGGGAAGTTTAAAAATAAGAAGTATTAACCATTTCAATCCTCGCGGATTAACAAATAATCCATAAGTAATTACCAAAACCCAAATAAATTTAAGCCCATAACCTACAACTGCAGCAACAAAAAACGGATTTTTAAAAGACATTCCTCCTCCTATGGCAAACAAGTCGCTGTTGTTTATAAACAACAACAAAACAGGAAACATAATTATAAAATACAACTCATCAAGCAACGATGTTGCCATTACCACTGCCGAACTTCTACCGACAGTTATACCCTCTTTATTTACATAAAGTATTGCCACACTTGTTCCGCCTATTGCCGACGGAGTAATTGCTGATGTAAATTCCCAAAGAAAAATAATACGAATAGCTTGAACCCAACTTAATCTATTTCCGGTAAGAATTTTAATACGAATAACATAACCCAAATCGCGGGTTAGCATTAAAATTGCAGCTATGGCAAGCCAAAATATCGATTTCTTAGTAAAAACTACCGCATCAAAAGCTTTTACATCAAAATTTTTAGTAAGCATCCACGCAACAACTCCTATTCCTATAAGTGTAGGTAAAATTACTCGCGATGTTTTTATCTTTTTCAAAGGATTGTTTTGTTCGCTATTCATTTTCACAGTTTCATTTATTCCGAAAGATATTAATTCTATTGTTTTTTTACAAAATTTCAATATAGGATACAATAATAGAGTGAGAAATCCCATACATAGTTGAAAGTTAAAAGTTTGTAAAGTTGAAAGTCACTTCGACAAGCTCAGTGACCAATTGCATGGAGGCTGAGCCTGTCGAAGCCGGATTTGCAACAAAGAACAGTAATAACTTACAAAAATCATTTCGAACAATAATGAGAAATCTCTTTGCGACTTTGCGACTTAGCGTGAGATAAAACAATGAGTTAAAAGTTTTATTTAAAAAAGTCATTAAGATTTGTAGTAATTGAAATCTGGTTTGAAGCTCCCGCTAAATGATATTTTGCATTGGCAAAACTAAAATGAAATTTTGATATTCTAAATCCGAAACCCCAAGAAAATCCTACTATTCCGGGCTTATTGGCTATCATAAGTTCTTGTTGTCGCATATAGTTATACCCTAAACGTATAAAAAACGATTTTGTAGGAACAAATTCTATCCCGAAAATCATGTGATTCATAACCTCTTGCATTACAGTAGCTGCTTTTTGCTCTTCGTAAGTTTGCGGCATATTTGAAGGTTCAGAATAATTTGTTTGTTTATAAGATAATTTCGGTGTTTCAATATTATGAACAATTACTGAGAATCTGAATGGTGCATGAGCCAGTTTTTGAGAAAACCCGGCTTGAATTTCAAAAGGCACAGGATAACTTTCATCAATATATTTGGTAATTTGAGCTCCCATATTTTTAAATAATACGGCAGCAGTAAACAGTCTGTCTTTCGAAGTATAAGCAGCTCCCACATCCATAACCAAACCAAAAGATTTATACTGTGCCAAATGTGAAAACACAGGTTTTACGGTTGCTCCTATCGAAAATATACTGTCAAATGACTTTGAATAACTAAGATTAATTGCTGTTTCAGATACTCCGAAACTACCCAATTCATACCCGTTTTCATCGGCTTCGGTAAATGAACCTCCATTCAAATATTCTATACCGACGGCAAATGTTCCTATATTTTTACAGCTGCGAGAATACGATGCAAAACCTAAACTAATGTCCGAAACATAGTTAAAATATTGCAATGTAATTTTTCCGTCGGTTTTATCTGAAAAAAGTGCAGGATTTTCTGTGGCAAGGCTGATGTCACCATCGTTAATTGCTATAGCAGAACCTCCAAGTGAAGCTGAACGCGGCGAAATGGGAAGTGAAAGAAAATCGTAAACATAATTACCGCCGATTTGTCCAAAACTATTTATTAAAATAACCGAAAAAAATATTGTAAATAATATCTTCATATAAAATTTTAATCTCCTTTTTATAATCTCTACTTATAAACGGCTATATTATAAAAATATTATTTATCTTACAATTTAAAACCTGTTTTTAATTTTAATTATGGATAAAAAACAAGCACTTGCCAAATGCATGAAAATTTGCAGTGTAAGAGAATATTGTGTTGACGATATTTTAAAAAAATTAACAAATTGGGAAATTTCCGATAAAAACAAAACATATATTATTAATTATCTTATTTCTGAAAAATTTATTGATAATAAACGTTATACAATAGCTTATATAAAGGATAAATTTATGTTTAACAAATGGGGAAAGATTAAAATTAAATATCATTTAAAACAAAAACACATTGAAAATAATATTATTGAAAATGTTATAAATGAAGTTATTGACGATAATGATTATTATAATACCGTTAAAAACGAAATAATAAAAAAGAGCAAAAGCGTAAAAGGGAAAAATGATTTTGAGATAAAACAAAAAATATTGAGATATATGAGTTCAAAAGGATTTGAAACTGCTATTGTTTTTGATGTTTTAAATAAAACAGATACAAATTTATTTGATTTATAAACTTTTAATTTATTTATCTCTTTTTACGGTTAAAAAATATAATTTTGCCTTTTTAAATTTATATAAACAGTTTAATGGCTTTGATACTAAATATTGAAACATCAACAAGCGTATGTTCGGCTTCACTTTCCGACGGAGATAAGATAATTGGTTTAAAAGAAAGTTTTGACGATAAATCGCATGCTTCGTTACTTACTGTTTTTATTGAAGAACTACTTTCAGAAAACAATATTGATGCAGATAAATTGCAAGCAGTAAGTGTAAGTGAAGGACCCGGTTCTTACACAGGTTTACGAATCGGTGTTTCGGTAGCAAAAGGTATTTGTTATGCTAAAAATATTCCGCTGATTGCTGTTAACACATTGCAAGCAATGGCTGTTATGACAAAGGAAAAAACAGATACCGGTGATAATATTGTTTTTTGCCCTATGATTGATGCTCGCAGAATGGAAGTGTATTCTTCACTTTTTAATTATGATATTTCAATAAAACGAGAAACTGTTGCCGAAATTATTGATGAAAATTCATATTCAAAAGAGTTAACTGAATACAAAATTGCATTTTCCGGAAACGGAGCCGAAAAATGTAAAGGTATAATTACTCACAATAATGCTGTTTTTATTAATGACATTTACCCGTCGGCAAAATATACGGCACAACTTGCTAAGCAACTGTTTGATAAAAAAGAGTTTAAAGATACGGCTTATTTTGAACCTTATTATTTAAAAGACTTTATTGCCACTATTCCTAAAAAGAAAGTTTTTTAATCAGGTTACATTCTTAGATATTTATTGAGTTTAATGCAAAGGTCTAGAAAAACAACTTTTGCATTTGCATTTCGTGAGATATGCATAAAAGCAGTATTTAATTCACCGGTAATATACGGTGAATTTTCAAATCGAATAAATGCGGAAAATTTTTCGGCAAAAGCCAATTCTTTATCCATTAGTCTTGATATTTCAGGCTGTTTTTGATTAAGCATTAAATTTTCGCGAACCATTCGCAAACCGTAAGCCAAAAATGCTTTCTGTTTTTCACGTCCTGCTTTTGCAATTTCGTCAACCCATTTAATTATTTCTATCAACTTACCCGAATAGCTCAATCGCATCATATTTACAAAATATTCAAAATTTTGTTCCGCATCAACCGACGACTCTATATATTCTTTTGCATTAGTATAATTACCTTCACTTAATCTACTTATTTGTCGGGCTTTATCTTCGGATAATTGATGTTTTTCTATAAGTCCTTTAAATAACTCTTCTTCCGATATTCTTTTGATTTTAACAAGTTGTGTTCGTGATAATATTGTTGAAATAATTTGTTGAGAGTTTTGTGAAACCAAAAAGAAAAGGGTTTTTTCGGGAGGCTCTTCAATAAGTTTAAGCAGCTTATTTGCTGTCTGTTGGTTCATTTTTTCGGGAAACCAAATAATCATAATTTTATACTCCGACTCATACGATTTAAGACTGAGTTTTTTTATTATCTCTTTTCCTTCGTCAACACGAATTATAGCCTGAGCATTTTCAGAATCAAGAGCATTAAGCCAATCGTTGTATGTTCCGTAAGGATTATCGGTTAAAAACTCTCTCCACTCTTTAATAAAAGTATCGCTGACAGGAATACTTTTATTTTTTGGTGTTACCACAGGAAAAACAAAATGCAAATCGGGATGTTGATATTTCTCTATTTTTTTGCACGATGCACATTCTCCGCAACTGTCATTTTCTTTTCGGTTTGTGCACATAATATATTTTGCGTAAGCCAAAGCCAATGGCAAACTACCGTATCCTTCTTCGCCCAAAAACAGTTGAGCATGACTTATGCGGTTTTGTTTTACCGAATTTATCAGTAAATTTTTTATTTCGTTTTGACCTATTATATCACTAAAATTCATATCATCTTTGTTTATTACAAACCTAATTTATTTATTACAATCATCCAAACATGATTAAGCAATAAAACTAAAAATATGGTGTTTGCCATAATAATAAATTACTTAGGTAGATATATGCTAAATGCTTCGACAAGCTCAGCAACCAACATGCTCTTCAAAGGTTTCCTTTGAAATAAATTCTCCGGAATTTTTCGGAGTAAACAGGAACAAGCAGGAGTAAACTAATGAACGACTGTTAAAAATTGGAAATTAATAAAAAAACAGAGTTTTGTAACTACACTCTTTTTTACATAAATTGCACAAAAATTATAGCTGATGCGGGTAAATATATTGATAATAGGAGCAGGACGCTCAGGAACCACAACACTTAGTAAAATATTGGAAAATCATTCTCAGGTGTGTTTTTCAAAAATAAAAGAGGTTCATTACTTTTCGATAGATGATTTATTTGCAAGAGGAGAAAAATATTATCATTCATTTTTTCCTTGTCATGCCGACAAAAAAATTATTGCTTCGGCTGATACTTATTTATTGCCTGCTCACAAAGCAATACAAAAAATAAAAGATTACAATCCCGATATAAAAATAATAGTAATGCTCCGAAATCCCGTTGACAGAGCATATTCTTCTTATAATTATTCAATTAACTACGGTTATCATAAAGAATATCAATTGTTTATACATTCTATAAAAAAAGAAGAAAATATAGAAAAAGAAGAAAATATTGTGCAACTGAATAATCTTGGGCATTTTTATTGCAGTCTTTATTATTTGCATCTGTCGGAATGGTTAAAGATTCTTGATAAAAAAAACTTTTTGTTTCTTCCTTTTGATTTAATTAAAAACGATATTGAAGAACTTAAAAAACGATTATCAAATTTTTTAAATATTGATATACAAGAGTTTAATAATGTTGACAATACAAAAAAACATAATGCAAACGCTGTTCCCAAATCAAAAATATTTGAGCAGTTTTTACTTAATAGAGATAATCCGGTAAGAAAATTTATCAGAAATGTTTTCCCTGAATCGTTAAAGAAAAAAATTATCCACAGTAATATTGTTGATAAAATTCATAACATCAACAGAAAGAGTTCTGATTATAAACCATTAAGCAGTGAAGAACGAAAAAAAGCCGAGGAATTTTTTAAAAAAGATTTAGAAATGCTGAAAAATATTACTAATGTAAATCTTTAATTTTTCGATTGAGCTATGCGTAGTATGGAATTTTGAAATACCACATTTTCAGTTTACTACTAATTTTATTTATTGTCAATCTTTTTAAAATAGCAATGATAAAAAAATGATATTTTATTATTTAAACCTTAATAAATCGCACATAAATAAATTTTGATGTCTCTCCGATTCTGAAAAATAGAGTAAAATATGCTCATCCAAAATTATTAAATAAAATCTTTTGGTATTTTAAATTAATATTTAGATATTTGTCTAAATATTTAAATATTATGAATTCATTATTTAAAGCATTAAATGACAAAACACGGAGAGATATTTTGGAGATGCTCAGAGAATCTGACATGACAGCCGGTGATATTGCCGATAAATTTGAAATGACAAAACCCAGCATATCACATCATCTTTCTCTCTTAAAACAAGCTAATTTAGTTGTTGACATTAAAAAAGGGCAATTTATTTATTACTCCTTAAATGCTACTGTTATTGATGATATTGTAAAATGGTTTTTAAAATTTAACTCTAATTCTAAAAAAAATGAAAACAACAAAAATATTTAAAGAATTATTAATTGGAAGTATTGTAATAGCTCCATTATTATATTTTTTCTACATATGGAATTTTTTACCTGCCGAAATTCCCATTCATTTTGATGCTTATGGAAATCCAAACAACTACGGTAATAAATCTGATATTGCCTTAACTATACTGTTCTTATCGGTTGGCACATATTTATTATTAATGTTTATTCCTAAAATAGACCCAAAAAAGAACTTTCTTGTTTTTAACAATACATTTGTAAAACTTCGTTTTATTTTAACCCTGTTTTTTTCAACTATTTGTTTTATCATTATATCTTCTGTTCAAAAAGGAGAATTAAATACATCTCTCTTTTTCATTATGTTTACTCTCTTGATTTCGCTAATAGGAAATTACATGAGCAATATAAGGCCAAATTATTTTATTGGAATAAGAACACCATGGGCACTTGAAAGTGAATCGAATTGGAAAAAAACACACTTTATTACAGGCAGGTTATGGTTTTTTTCCGGAATTTTATTAACAATATTGATAATTATTCCTTCTGCCGGTTTTAAAACATACGCATATATCGGATTTATTATTTTATTGATTCTTTTCCCGATATTATATTCATTTGCAATTTTTATTAAAGAAGAAAAATCAAAAAATCAAAACACCAATACAAAAAAGCCATCTCATAAAAAAAGCAGAAATATTTCTTTAAATGAATCTGATATGTGGTTTTATCGTTTTTATTTTAATCGTTATGATTCAAGAATTATTGTCCCTAAAAAAAATAAAATGTTGGGATTAACTTTAAATTTTGCTAATCCATATACTTACATCATTATCGCCGGAATTATTGCACTTATAATTATTTCTAAATATATAATTTAACCCGACTTATGCAGTAGGAGTTGTGAAATAGTGAACTTACGGCATTTAGTAAGGGTTAACCCCGATTTAGAAATACATCATTTTGGTTATTGTCCAAAATAGATGTAGTTCTTTATCGCTAT
>Ga0256845_1001158_pt1 | contig 21854 bp, 29 predicted proteins | sample RiftiametaG_FD_189101 | JGI IMG/M metagenome (GOLD analysis project Ga0256845, IMG submission 189101) | Tube worm associated microbial communities from hydrothermal vent at the East Pacific Rise, Pacific Ocean - Riftia | ecosystem: Host-associated > Annelida > Integument > Unclassified ... | reverse complement strand
ATCGGGCACGGTCACATCGCGAACCTTACGCATCTTGCCGAAAATCTTTAACAGCCAGTTGCCCTCATTATTACGATAGAAGTGTCCCATGACTGGAGCCCAGGCAGGGCGCTCAGACAATTCAGAAACCCTCAGGAAGTGGCTTTTTAATGTGGCTACAACAAACAGGCTTCGCTCATGCAATGAGTCGGCATCAGCCATAATTCTTGCAGTGCCCAGCACATAGTCCCACTGATCACCGGACAATCGCTTAACCTCCTGCTTATCCGTAAATTTAATCAGATGTCGGCAGTCTTTTTTCGCAATCTTTACAGGGTTCCCGAAACAAATTTCTCGCTCATACAAATGGTTATAGAAAGAGGAGAGGGCGGTGAATACGGCTTCCAAGGATTGAGCTGAAGGCCGATAGCTTTTTTTGTCGTGCTTAACATCCAGACCCGCGATTTCGATGCGCTTGCGCTTACTTTTAGAGATATTAAGGACGTAGGGACGCCAGCCAGAATTAGCGACCAGCTGCCCCTCAAACAATCGAAAACGATCAATATTTGCCGTGCCGACCCATGCACCAGAAGGACACCAACAAAAATCGATGAATTCTAAAACATCTGCTTTACGGAACTCATTAATAGGGGCGCACTTAATTTGAAATGACCACAAGAGATACCTTTCCACTTCAGTGCGGAATCTAGTGAAAGTATGCTCGGATTTGTTCCGTCCTATAAAAGATAAGAACTCTTTCCCCCAACCCCATTGGGCAAGCCACCAATCCTCGCCCTGATCGATCAGGAGCGCCACTGTCGGCAAGTCGGCAAGTGTAGTCGTAGAAAGAGAAGAGTAGGGTGGATAAAGTGGGGAGGGGGCTTTTGATAAGCGCATATTGGTTTTAGATGGCCAGCTGCGCAGCAGAGACGGCTCGCTTGCTGTCGCACATTGACTTCCAATTGTCCGAGGTTACGACCTTACTGAATCGACGTTCTTCAGCTTTGAAGCAAAACACACCCATTCTTTCAAGTACATTTGACATCACATCCATCTGCTCGAAGTAACGGACAAACGCAGTAATCCCTTGAGTCTTTTTGCTGCCAAAATCTATATCCTTCGGAGCTTTAACCAGGGCGCTAAAGGCTACATCTTTGGTTTTGTGCAGCTTACTGCAATTGTTGTGTCCGCAACCGGCCCTGAGTACAGGGTGCTTATGAATAACCACATCCTCAATCCCGATATGAACCACTCGCTCGCCGTCTAAGTGGGCGAGCCACACATTCTTAGCCTCTTCGATCTGCCGATAAAGCTCTGCTTGAGGAAAGCCACAATCGGCCTGCGGCTTATAACAGCCATACACAACCCGCAATCCAAGACCTTCTTCATAGTCATCGCTGGGCATACTTTCACTAATGAAGTTGCCAGGGTCGTCAGATTCCATAGCCCCCTGAACAGCCTGAAGTTCATTAGCTGCCATAAGGAGGTTCATTTGTTTCTCACCGCTTCCAAACGCCATCACTGCGTACTGCATCTTTAACTCCCTGTTTTTACCGCCGAATCGGCATACTTATCAGACTCAAAAATCAAAATAACAGCAACCATACCTTATGTCCAATACTAAACAGTATCGGACATAAGGCGTGTTAATCAGATTTTCTTAGGGGTAAAAAAACCTACGGTCGTAGATCTAATATTTTATATTGAGGAAATGGTCTTCTCGAAAATCATACTCAGATTCACACTCAAGCAAGCCCCACTTTTCGCACTCAGTAAAGTTAAAAAGCCAATCGTGGGCTTCTTGCGTAGTTGTGAAGTCCTTGTGAATGTCGTCGCCCTGTTGCACAACACTGACACTTGCCGTCCCACCCTCAAAGCCTGAGACGGTCACGCTCCAGCCGATTAAATCCTTTGGCGCTTCATGCAGTCTATAACTTGACTGCCATACAATAGGAGCATGACCAAACTGAGCGATTACAGCGCTCCTTAAATCAGGAAACTCAGCCGCCCAGCAGGTTTTACTTAACTCAGACTTAATTAGCTCGGGGCTCTCTTCAAGCACATCAAAACACATAGCCTTGATTGCCGTAGTCGATAGTGCGATTAACCGAAGCGCATTAACCGCCTTTATGTGACCACTATTCATAGCTACAGCTCCCACTCTTCAAAAACTTTATAAAGTCACTCACGATAAATTAAACCTCAGACAATTTATAACGGCCATTAAAAAAGCATGAGTTCATATTCACATACAACTCCATGCCCTTCTTGAAAGACATCTCGCCCAGGCACTTCGCTTTTTTATCTTTCCACTCGTCGCGGCTGCGATGTTTTTCTTCTTTCACGCTATCAGTAAATGACAAGCTAAGGCCATCCTCAGCCAGCTTACCCTCGTAAAACCAGCGGTAACGACCGTTCTTATCTTTACGGCCACCCACAAAAAGACCTGACGGCTCATCAAACTTAACAATTGAAAATGTGTACATGTCACGACTAGCCACCAGCTTATTTTTGCCGGTTAAAAATCTTTTCAGCATCGATGCCTGATCTGCTTTAACCTGCTTTGCTTGAGCCGCAGAGGCCTGCTGCTTTCGCTCTGCCGCCTCTCTTTCTGCCGCCATTTGACGCGCTGCCTCCTCACCTCTTGCCTCTTCGGCGTCTTTGGCGGCGCGCACCAATTTCAGGTGTTCTTCGCCGCCAGCCACGACAGCCATTGGGAAGTCGGTAAGAGGTCGGTAAGCCAATTCAGGCAACGTATAATGTCCAACAAAGGTGTTCGCCCAGCTGTCATTCGCTGCTGGCACCGAGTCGATGTAACCCTTCATCTTAAATGGAGCTGATGCCTCCACTTGCTTTTCAATCAAATAGACACCCTCAAACCGGCCTTTCTGGCTGTATAAATCAACCCGAGGAGCGATAAGGATCTCGAACTCAGTTCGATACCGACCAGTGCCCTCGCCAAGCGGTATGGACTCTTGAGCATCAAACTCCAGCTGCTGCCAAGCGGCTGGCAGTCGGCCAGACATTTCCTCCTCCAGCAGATCCTCGCCAGGACCTGAGCCGCCACAGGCAGATAGAAGCAGGCAGACAGCCGACAGCACAACAAAACGAATAGATTTCTTCATAAATTCACCGATCCTTCAGGCATTTTAAGAAACAAACAAAATAGTAAACAGCCAGAGGCACTGCAAGACGCCAATCACTGCCCATACCTCTCAACAAACCAATCAACACCGGCAAACCTCCCAACTCAGTAAATCCGAAGCCCACAATTTACGCGATCAACGATGCCCCACGCCTCGCATGTAGCACCAATAACCTCATTCATCATCACATCAAGAAGTTCAGAGATTTTCATCTTCCGATCAAAGCTGACCTCAAACTCTGTCACAAGCCCCGATGACTCCAGCACCAGGATATCAACCTGCCACTTACACTTCACACTCAACTTCGAGGCCGGAATTTGCATCCCCGCACTATCGCCAACCCAATACTCAATCATTGGCTTCACAATATTTAGGACTGGCTTATCCATACGCTGCTTACCGGACTCCACACCACATACAGGATCAGGGTTTCTCACACTCAGCCCCCACCAGATGCAACACCGCAGATTTTAGCCACTCTATCTGGTCACACAACTCAAGCAAATCAGCCTTTCCCTGCGCGCTTACCCGAGGACGATTTCCCGACCCCGCAACCGCACCAATTGTTTTAAGGCCAGGAAGTAAGCTTGTGCAGTCGCGGGGTAGCACTGCGATACGTCCACGCTCCAGCATCAACACGTAGATGATACCTCGAATCTATAGACTCGCCCCCCTGTCGTAACACCTTTAATTGGCGCTGCGCGCACACTGGTAACATTAAGCTCACTACTCGCCATCACGATCTCCAGCTCTTTTGGCTGCCATTCGGCATTTGGTATCGCAGAACTTCCTGCGCGATGTAACCCCGTTCAGCCGAGCTTCACAGTATTCACAATTTTTGTTATACAGCTTGCGGCCTGATGCCAGATCGACACCGGCAGCAGACAGCTGCTCCTTCTCTGATTTCGACTTCTTCACCATTCGACACTTCACCGCGATCATTGAACCCACGCAATATTATCTCAACCCAGCCATCCAGTTCCATTTTGACCCGAATAATTGCCAGTTCAAACTGCCGGATTATATTACGCTGCTTGAACCAAGAGATCAGCCCCTGCTTGGCCTCATTCTTCGCCTGCACTAGGTCGGCTCGAAGCTTGTCGTAGCGACTCAAGCCGCCAGCTACCATCACCCGAATGCCCTTGCCCCGATGACCGCCTTCCTTGGTATAGCGATCAACATTAATTCTAAAGACACCAGGGCGACTCAAGCAAAATCCTTTAACTGTTTTCATAATACTCTCCTTGTTGCTGTAACGCTTGCGTAACATTAAAAATAAAGCCTTGGCGGCTCTTTAAAGACTTAAAGCCATTAGAATTTAATATTGCCTCAATCCCTGCCAATCGTTCAGCAGCTGACTGATCCTTTTTGGCGCAGCAGTGAACCCACTCACTCATCTCCCCCATGCCATTTTCACCGGCCAGCTTATTAGCCAGATCCAACCACTCTAAAGCTTGCCCCAGAATTTCCAATACTACCGCTTTCTTCTCGATCAATACTCCAACATCTGCAACGCCTGCCACCTCACAACCCTTCATGTCTACTCCTTTGATTAAAAGCTGCACTAAACATCACAAACACCCAACCACTTACTTGGATGCCTCAATCTCCCGCTCTGCCATTTCAACAGCCATCAGGCGATCCGCCTCGCTGACTACACCCGACATTAAAGCTGCGACAACGGCCCCAGCGTCCTTAACGTCAAGAATATCCTTCAACTTGGCCACAGACAAAGCAACAGTCTTGTCCGTCCAGTACCGCCGAGGAACAAGCCCCAGATCAAGCTTCCCCTGATTAGACTTCTTGGTGGCGTTACACAATTGCTGATCGCGACTAAACCGCGATGTTTTCGGTGCCCCAGGCTTCGCCCCGAGAAGATCCGTAGTCAATCGATCGCTGCCATCCTTTGCCATGCCTTCACCTTAAAATTAAATCAGTAATGAGATAATAGCGTAAGCGCTTACGCTGTCAACCACTAATCGAGATCAATGCCTCTTTTTTCATAAAGCTTTTTTGCATGGGCCCTGACTTCAACCGCGTCATCAGAGTGCATAACAACTTTTAAATTGGAAAGACCTGCATCACTTATGCGTTTATCTCGACGCCTCATTCGGCTTGCAGCCGTGGTATCGCCCTTAGGCAAATCATTTTTATCTTCCACAAAACCTCCCCGCAAAAAAATCAATCTTTACATGGCGTTAATTATACGGCATATCTCGGTTCCAGCGTCCGTAAACACTCCAGGTACATCATCATTAAATCGACCGCGATTCTGAACGGGTCGGCATTTCCGACCACTAACATCAATATCTAGGGTCGAGCGATCGCTGCCGCGAGACAGAGAGTAGATTAAGGATTCGCCATCTGAAACATAATGACCATAGCTCGCCACACAGTGGTGCATCTCCCCAGACTCAATAAACTCGACATCATCAATCAGAATGCCGCCCATATCCCGCCGCGAGTACAGACGGAATGATACGGCGTTCTTCAACTCACCAAGGGTATCTTCACTGGTATTCCACCAGTCGCACAAGGCCAAGTGTGGATTCCAAAGATAATTAGTACTGGCGTGACCGATCTACATCGATACGCTGTACTCAGCCCGCCTACTCTCGGATTTCATCCGAAACCCGAGAGTAGAAACAGCGGTGATTTGTACTGGTTAGCCTTTTTAAGCTTCTGCCCGTTCGTATTCTTTATGGCTCAACAATTGTAAATCGCCACCATCATCGATCAAGCTTTTAAAAACTGCCCAACGAGTTGAGTTGGGAAAACCAGCCATTTGCCTATCAAGCGCCTTGCCAGCACCATCAAGGCAGTCAAACATTAAAATACATTCTTCTGCGGCTGCCACCCCATCGATGCCATTTATCCAAACCTGACCGTCTGGGGATAGGAAGTGCCAGCTGGTGCTATCCGACTGAGGGTATACGGCGACAATGAACTTTCCCGCATTAGATTCAGTGCATTTGATATTTGACTGAAGAACGGCCCTACCTTTTGGTGCCCCTCCAAACCTACTCGGAGAAGCCATTTCAAAATATAGCTGCATACTTAATATCCTTTTTAATCAGTACAAGAGGTCGACCAGATCTATGCTGGCGGCGGCCGTCAATACAAAATATTGCTGTGAATCCAAAATAGCGCTATGCAGCACTATTTAGCTTTGGAGTTCATAGCGCACTATGGCGCTCATCAAAGGTAGGCCCTATTGTGCTGTCCAGCACTTCCACCCTGCTCTGCGGGTTCAGCATCAGGATGTCGTGTATGGCTTGCCTACACGCCTCCAGCGACTCCCAGCACTGATTGGTTCGGCCGGACGTATATCGATCTTTATCGAGCGGGCAGGATATTTCGGCGCAGAAACTGTAACTGCTATCAACGGCATTTCCCGTCCTGTGGTAGGTAATGCGCCTCAGCTGACCATATTTAATTGCCAACTTCACCTGCTTAAGTGCCAAGAGGTTATTTTCTTCGCCAAGCTGGCCGCGCCGCAGCTCAACAAAGCTAGGGCCGCACTTATGGTAAAGCACTGTGACAGGCGCAATATCCTCCAGTATTTCAAGAACGGATATTAATTCATCCGCCTCAAAAGCGTCACTATCAAACTCTGAGGTATCAATCAAGACGCTCTCTTCGCCGCCAAAAAGTTCTTCCAACCAATTACTTAAGTGCCGATTGAAACCATTACTCAATGCTTTCCAGTTCATCATATTCCGCACTACTCCCAAAAACGGTCAATGGGCGGTAAATCATCACCTAAATCTATCGCCTCGGAATTATCATCAAAATACTTTTTGTACTTCGATAAATTTTCACTACAAAACTTCTCCAATTCGGCCTCGCTCAAGCGAGGTGAATAGACAATCTCAGGGGTTTCATTCTCTGCGAACTGAAAGGTTTCATCAGGAAAGCAGAGGCACCCAACGCCCCCAAGATACGACTCCACAAAAGCAGTATTTGGGTGTGTTTCACATCCATTTGGGTCAAAAGTTACTGTACTCATATTCCGTCCTACCCTTTGATTATGCTATTTCTTCGTGCGTCTCTTTGAAGCAGGTATTTAGCCGACGATCTAAGTTAATAAGTAGGTGTACTGTCACGCAATCTAGCCCTTCAGACCCCTCAGCAAGAATATCAACCTCTCTGCTTATTGGATCTCCAGAACAAGACTTCACAGAGCCGAATTCACACAGAAGTCCTCCCCAAACAACAGCACCGTATACGACACCTTCGTTTACCTTGTATGGATGCGCCGCCTTTCCAGAGTACTCCTTATGAAATTTACCAATACACGACTCTCTAACAAGATCCTTCACTTCGCTAGCTGACAACCCAGATACTGGAGTTGCGTTAACATCACGCAAATATACAACAGCCTTATTTAGGGCTAGATCATCAAAATAAAATTCAAGTATTGCCATCTTTCTATCCTTGGTTAGTTGGTAATTTAACTCGCGAAAACAAGCCTTTGAAAACTGACTTTAGCATCTCGCTGATGCGGTCTTATTATTCGATCAAAAGTTTCTTACCTTTGATCGCCATATTTCCAATCTCAATTAAGCGCTGTTACGCGCATTGATATGAACACCAGACAAGGCTTTATCTTGCAGGGCATTTTGCTCAGCGACAAATTCTGGCGTTACAGTGTCCGCATATTCTTGATTGGACTTGGCTGTTCTTTCTCTATCGTCGTCGGCTGCGTCCTCCCAGCCGTCAGACCAGTACTCCGCATCAATGCCAGAATAGGGATTGGAACATTCTTTTTGATTGTCTAAGAAGGCGTTATACCCCTCCTTGTTAATCTCTTCCTGATCTTCAGTCATATTCCGTTCCCCTATGCCACTGTCTCGCCATCAGTAATATGCTCACTGTCAGTGCCGTACTCTAAGGCACAAGCACCGCAATGCGCCCGCCCTGCAACAGTGGGCTGGTTGCAGCTCGTACTAGAACACTTCTCTACAAGGCTTGGCTTGATTGTATTGTCGTAGTGGTGTTTTTGGTTTTTTGAAAGACTATCCACCCCCTGCCCTATTATTTGACGAATGATCCCAGAGACTTTGTCTTCAGGATTGATAACACAGTCAAGCAGGTGATTTAGTGCTTCTTTATTTTGGTTCTCTGATAATTCCATATTCCGCACCTAGTCCTGTTCGTACAAATCAGAGTAACGACGATCTGTTCTAAGGTGGCCCCACTCGCGCACCAACTTGTCAAAGATGTCGTCGCCACCCTCGATAACATTCTGAGGTTCTTCCCAGACTTGAACTCTACCGCGCAACACCATCAAAGCCGCTTCAAAGTATTCGGCATCAAGATTACCCAAGCCGGTAGCATTCAGATGGTAATTATCGCCATTCCAACAACTCAGCAATACTTGAGCTGCTGCATGAGAGCCACTGCCCTTACCGCCAAGTGCGAGATCGCAGAGCGTCTTTACAGCGGCGCTATACTGAGGAGCCAGTACGGCAGTTCTATGCTCATCCTTGATAAACTTATTTGCAGTCTCGACTGCACGCGCTGCAGAACTGCTACTAAGACGCTTTAGCGTCCCGCCGTGCATAAATTTCACAGATGGCTGACCTTCATGGTCGTAAACGTCATTTTCAGAAACTAGCTTAAGTCCTGCTGCAATTAACTCTGTCATGGCCTGTCCTTAACTTGCTGATTCAGGGATCGTGTTCACAACGGTTCCGTCTTTGCTTACCACTTTAAAGAACGTGACACCGCAATCAGGGCAGGCTGCCGCAGAACTAAAATCTTCTTTATCGGGTATTAGCGTCCCGAATTTCGCATTACATGCCGGACACGCGCATTCAGCTATTTGATCTGGTAGGAACTGTGAAAGGTATTTTTCTAAATCTTCTCTAGCTTGCGTTTTCATAACCCGTCCTTAGCTTGTTGGTAGTTTGCCAATCTCGCGCAGCTCAATCTTTAACAGCTTCAGCTTGCTCGATGGCATGTTTCTATAACGTGTTGCGCCGATGGCTGAACACCACCCCTTAACTGTACTCACGGCTGATTCTGTCATGCCAGCCACTTCAGGCTGCGTCAGAGGGACGCGGCCCATCAGATCCTTCAATTCATCATTTGCGCTCATGTAACACCACTGCTATTTCGTTGGTGTTCATAGTACACCCTACGACTAGAACTATAGTGTTCTTTGAACACCACCACAAGGGATAAACGCGCCATTCTTAACTAAATTTTGGAAGATAAAGCCCAGACCATGACCGCTCGAATCCCTGCTGTATCCGCTTGTCCCACGGCTCTATATATATGAGTGTCATATCAGCGGTTTTATGACCAAGTATCTGCTGTATTAACTCTAATGAATGCCCCTTAAGCCATATTTGTTTTGGGTTTACAAAACAAATATAAGGGGCTATATCGACGACGGGCATGAGCGCATGTTTTTGAAAATGATTCGAGGAGAGGACTGGGATGGGCTGCGCGAGTATTTCCCAGATTTTAAAACGCACGAAAACTAAACAGAGAAAAAAGATCCTTGGTCCGTATGTGAATTCCAATTTTCAACAGTACAAAATATAGGTGTGAATCCAGCATAGCTGTGTTCAGTACTATTTAGCCTTGGAATTCACACCAAGATTGCCGGATGCTTTTCGGGCCCTTCCATCTCCACTGCTGGCCGGTCGGTAAAAATTCCCACCGCCTCAGTAAAACACTTTTGAGGCATACGTCTAAAAGCGCTGTAATCTATCATCCCTTTCATAAACTCATCCTTAATCAGCTGTTATTATCCACTTAAATTTCACGATAAAAACCATCTCAACTTTCTATGCTTTTCTAAACTGAGACCAAGGCTCCACAACTTGGTTCAGGCCATACACCAAATTAAAGGCGCAACTATCCATTAGCCACCAGATTACTTTTTTATTGTTGAGGTTTGGCCAAAACAGGCCAGAAGTCGGATATCACTCCCCATCAACATAAGTGAGGAGTGATTTTTTATTTCTTTAAGCTCGGCAGGTCACTCGCCAATATATACTGCCCCTACCAGACCAGCTTCCTCGATCACCTTGTCCGCGAAATCTTATGCGGGTTTGCGTGAAATCATAAATCATTGGCTCGTAGTCATCATGTATATCTGACCTACTGCTCATGTTAGTTGTTCCATTCAAAAATACTGGACACCGGCGAGGGAAATTGGCTACAACGATGTCGTACTCGCTATTTGGGCTTCTAACTTTTCCCCACATATCAATAAAGCCATTACTGAATTCGACATAGCCATCTGTGCCAAAAAGGTCCTCAGCAACAATTCCCTCCCCCATTTTCTTCCAGATACCGCCGATGCACTGCAAGTATTTCCCAGTGGATGTAGCCCCCAAATACCGAACCCCTGGACACCCTGAACCCTCAGTCGAATTCGCAGTCAGCCTGAATGAATTCGTTTCCATTCTTGACGCATCCACCAAATCGCCAACGCTTAGATCATCAGTAACATTCACATCGTCACCGATATTGGCATCAGCCGCGACGTTTAATGTAGTCGCATTCATCGTCGTGCTATTTACAGTAGTGATATTTCCGATCGTTGAATTAAGCGTTGTGATGCTGCCTATGGGTGTAGTCAAAGAGCCAGCAGCCACAGAGCCGTTGACCTGCAAATTCCCGATGTTGGTAATGTCAAAGTTATTCCAATCGTGATGATTAGTTGGCCCGGCTGTACCATCGCGAGCAATAAACTCTTGGTTTGCTGGAGCATTCGACACTACAGCCTGAACTACCGAACCTGCCGCAACACTAGCTTGAAAATATGTTTGGTTGTTTGGTGTCCAAAACGTATTGCCTGCACCATTCATCACAACAGCAATATGATCCGCAAGATAGGGTGTTACGCCCTCGCTTGTTGTAGGCGCCCCTAGAGTAAGAGTTGCAGTGACAGCGCCTGCCACATTGGTAACAACTGTAGAGTACGACATTCCGAACGGCAGCCTGTCGCTGAACGAACAGAAAAGATGCGACTGACTGCCGCTTCCACCAGTGCAGGCTGCATCCTTCAGCCAGCCCGTTCCGGTAAATGTGCCGGTAGTAATAGCAACATTATCAACCGCAACTTTGGAACGAATAGCATTAACAATCTGAGCCGCTGTTTGCGCAGCAGTCTCTGCCAACATATTTCGCTGGTCTTCCATGTATTTATCCGCCTGCACCAACGCCAACATTGACATTACTGCCAATGCCGCCATTGTCGTGATTTCGACGTAACCACCTTGTTTTTTACGAAATACCATAACTCTACACTCTACGCAATTAGCTTCTGCGGTGATATGTTTTAACAGTGTTGCTCGCGCCGGTACAGGCGGCGTTCAGTGTAGCAACAGCAATTGTTCCCGCACCCGCAGCCTTAACCTTAGCGCCATCAACTTCGATTTCCCAAGAAGTGTCGAACATGTTGTTGACGTAATCCGAGCAACCCGTTTCCGAAAAGCGTGTTTGCGCAAACCCGAAGCAATCATCAGTGCCCAAGCAATCTTCAGCCGAGAATGTGATAACGCCATCTGAATCATTCAGAATAGCCGTACCAACAACCCAGTCCAAAGGAATCAATTTACCGACAATCGCTTGTGCATTATTCAGCCCGTTAAAACTTGGGGCGCGATTGTATTTTTTGCGTGTTTTATCGACAGTGCTAATTGTTTTTGTCAACGTGGCTGATGCCGCGCCACTTTCGCGCATCTCTGACGCTATGCCGAGGCCAACAATAGATAGCAGACCAACAACAAGAAGAACCGCGCCCGTACTGATCTCCAAAAAGCCCTTACTCTTCTTCCGTGAAATACCTTTCATTTTAATATTCATATTTATAATTCCATCTTTATTTAATTTTATTGAGCTAAGAACTAGCGTCGAGCCCTAGCCTTGTACTCGCTTTGAATTACTTTTGTTAAAATTTGTCCAGAATAATTCACATACGCATTGCTGATCGTCCCCCCTATTATCAACAGGATACCAAGAGACATCCCAATAACCCTAATAAACACCAAAACCCGATCCATCGCCTGATCGCCAATATTCTGTAAAATCGCAGCGAAATTATTTTGTTGTGAGAAGTCACGTATTTTCCCCATCGTGTCACGGTCAAGAAGCCCTACATCCAAAACGTCATCAACCGACATGTTTTTAGCCAGTCGCTCGCGCATAGTCCTGACATAGGATTTCAAATAACGATCTGCCAACGGCTCAATCCGTTCTAGCGCCATAGGAACTGATACCTCTGCTGCAAGCTGCTGACCCAGAGATTCGACAAATGCGGCTCCCTGCATCTTCTTCTGCATATTCCACGGCGGCAGATAATCAAGCACCACTCTTACCCCGCCCCTGGCGAGTTTTAGCGTCACCATGATATAAAGCAACAGGCCTACCACAGCCGCCACAGTGATATACCACTTATCCACTAACACCATATACATGTAGTGCATGGGCATGGCAGAAGAGGGCCAAGAATCAACGTCCAACATTAACGTGAATGGTCTATGCGTACCTGATAGCAAAAAAACAAGCAGCACAATAGAAAATGTAAAAGAAAATATTGGGTACCCCATCACCGAAGTTAGAGTGTTTTTAATTTCATTTTTACGCTTAGCCTTTTTCATGGCCTGCATTAAACCCGTACTTATTTTATCTGCTGGCGTAGTTCTGATGATCATCATTTCATCAGACGGCAAAATAGTTGCCATCGCTTCAATGATATTCATATTGTCGCGTTCTACATGCTCAATCACACTGAGATAAAACCACGCATCACTTTCTTTATGCTCCGCTTTACGCTTGGCGATCTTGCGAAACATCCAAACTAAAGACGACGACGAACCATCCTGCACGCGACTATAATCACTCAAGAGCTGATAGATACCCATTCTACGTCCAACCGACAAGCTTCTTTTACCAACTGATTTAGCCACGATCACACCCCCTCAAACTCCTGTCCAGGTTTCCACACTCGGCAATTTTGCTCCAGGTCTATCGTATTAATGGTCGTATATTTTGACTCAAACTTCTCTGGAGACACAACGCCAGATGCAACAAGTTTTAACGAATGGTAAAAATGTGTTTCTACAGCATCGCCGTAACCATTGACCTCACAAACTTTAACCCAGGCCTTACTAAAACCAATTTGATCATGGTCTCGGACGCAAGCCAGAGCAGCCGTATCAGGTACCACGATCTCCATAGATGGAATCGCTCCTTTCGTGCCCCTGTAACCACAACTGGAACAACCTTCTGAGTTATGATGAACCACTTTACTTAAATCAACCTTAAGCAGCTTCAAGCGTTTTTTAATTGACTCATCCAAATCATAATCCGCATGATCAATGCCGCACACTGTGCAAGTCACAGGTAGGCGCTGCTGATAAATTAACGCATTGATATTGGCTGGCTGCGCAAATATCTGCCGATCAAGACCTTCCGATTCAAACCGTGAAAAACAACCGTATGCATCGTTGGCGTGTGTCGTGGTCAATACTCCGTGTCCCGACTCGGTTGCCTTGCGAAAGAAGTCCATCGTTTCACTACCGCGAACCTCGCCCACAAAGATAATATGCGGATTCATACGCAGAATCTCTTTCATTGTTTCCGCAAAAGCATGACCACTTCCGCCCTTACTCTCCCTAACGACATACTGACGAACACCAGGAATAATATATTCAGGGGGGCTCTCTGCTGAACGAATATTCAGCCCAGGGTTATTTTTAAGCATTGTCGTCAGCAACACTTTAATAGTGGTCGTCTTACCTGACGCAGTTGGCCCGATCATTACAGTCGCGCCCTTCTCGCCACGACTGACCATAAGGAGCAGGGTCTCTTGATCCGACGACACGCCAAGATCAGAAATGGAAGTGAACCCGCCACCAGAGGACATCTTAAGCAAGCGTATAGCGAAGTCTATCCCCTCAGGGAAAGCCGGTTTTGACTGGTAGCGAAGACGCAGTTTCTGCCCCTCCCAAATACCATCGCCAGTCGCGAATTGTGAGCTTTCCATGCTGAAAATCGACTCTTGCAAAGTCTCTTGGTCGGCAATTGTCTGATAGTAGTAACGCATCATACCCGTCACTTCTTTGCGGGAATAATCGCGGTACGGCACCTTTTCCGTATCGATATCAAACGATGCTTTAAAGTTATCGCCTTCATCAATTTCAATAAAGATATCCGCTGCATTTCGGTTAAGGGCTTCGGAAACCAGCCCATTTAGCAGCTTGACGTTTTTATCCTCAGACATGTCTGCTAAATCTTCTTCACTATCGACGCGCAACGACTCAATAATCGACTCGGTAGCCATACTTACTTCATATTCATAGCCGTTAGTTCGACACTCGCGCAACGCCACAAAATAACCTTGGGAGGGATAGCTGGTAGGCTCTACCAACACCACAGCTTTTTTAGCTGCCCGACTGCCTATTATTGCAATCGCTCTTGATAGACGCTTTTTAAGTGGAATTGTTTTGCCGTCTGATAGCAGCTCCCATTCGCCGCACAGAGCATCGAGATCCGACTTAATGGAAATGCTTCGCTCGCTGATATTTAGACTCCCCAGTGAAAGAGTGGTCGGATCAGTTGTCATTGTATTCATATCATCAACCTTGACAAAATTAACGGTAGCTATTCAGTAGGATCATATCTCTTTGCTTCCGAAGCTCACCGATACGCTTCACTGAAGTCAAATACATTCTCCCATGCTGAACGTCATCGATTTCAGCTGATGGCTTAATAACAGAAATCTCAGTAGTAGAAATCAATTCAATTCTTGCATCATTAGGAAGGTATTGACCTGTTTTGTACTCTCCCACAACACCCATGTAATAAACCTTGGCAACTCGCTCATTACCCTCGCGATACATACCCACGAAGTAGGGCTTTTCACCATTTTCTTTTAGACTATCCGCGAAATCAATAATGTTGTCAGCCCCCCCTGCTTCAGCAGAATCAGCCGGAGAGGACAAGCTCCCTCGCTCAGCCTCTTTCTCTACGCGAGCCTGCTGGATCAATTTCTTTACCGTGCCGGTGTAGCGCTCGGTCTCTCCATCAGCCGCACTATTAATATCTGCATCCTGTTCAGATACAGCCGACAGTGACACCAATAAAGCCACCATTCCCACAAATATATTTTTCATGCCTTAGGCCTCCGACCGACTCATGTAGTAACCACCAACAGTCCAGTTGGCGCTGACCTCACCCAGAGATCGTGAAAATTCAATTTTCAAGTTGTAACCAAAAAACACCGAGCCATCGAGCATGTTCATACTGCCGATAAGCACATCAACACCTTCGCCTCTCAACTCCCAGGGGCCATACATAAACAAAGGGTAATCCCACTCATAGTCAACAGCGATTTCGTGTGGTGGCGCGTTAACAATAGGGCTTTTCTTTGAGCGCTTAACACTGTAAGTTACACCATCAATACTCCCTATCGACTGGATAATTGAGATATGGTGGTAGTTAAAGTCATTCGCGCTAGGCAGATCGTTCAACTCTCTTCGGACATCACTCCCACCGGATTGCGATTGACGATATCCTTTAATCTTAATACTTTGCTTTACGACCGTGGACGATTTCAAATCCAAACTACCCAGTATCGCAACGCGAGATCGTAACGATTCAAACGTCCCCACACCTGAGTTCTTCCACTCAATAGTGCAGTAGCTCAAACCAGCCCCGCAATCCATAACCGAAAGATCCCAACCTCCCGCCTCCAGGGGCAGACCATCCAGTGTGCGACCCATGTTTACGATCCATCTATTCAGCGGCTTAGTCGAAGCAAGATCATTATACTTTTCAATAACAGACGCCACCTCAACCTTATTTTGCCGCTCCCATGACTCGCGCATTTCGTCTAATTCCTGCTGCTTGAATGGCATCGCCACAACTTCGGAAATAAAATCCCATCCTACAAAAACCGCAAATACAAGCGCACATAGGGGAGCGGAAAACATCACCGTTCTTTTGGCATTACCTCGGAGTCGCTTCAGTCGATAGGAATCATCTTCTGCGTCATGTTCCAGCAGTTGATCAATCCCAAGAGACTGAACACGGTCAAGACTTTTACCGGCTAAATCCCCACCCCAAAACTCAACCTCCCCTACCAACTCGAAACCAGGGAAGTCTCGTATAAGTTCTGCCGCCCTCTCCCTTAATGAGTCGTAATCGCCAACTACATCCATGCCGGATAGTGGCTGACCATCGACTACCGCAAGGAGCCACCACTGCCCAGAAGGAAGCTGGGCCGCCACCAGCGCGTTATTATATTTACTGCTGACAATCGCAGCTGCCGACTTAGCCTCCACATGCCTAATACTTTGTGCCGGAGCCCCAACCAACACACTCTTTCCTTCGCCGCCAACAAGTACCGCACTGAGCGCACCAGAATCGTATAACGACCGCTTGGTAGTTACAGCATCACTAGCGCCATTACAGTGCCACTCCAGCGAAAAAACATATCGCTGATCAATGATTTTTTCATAGAATGCTTGCTTGAATATCGTTCTTCGCGAGCCGCTGTAAGCATAATCATCATCAGAATTATCTCCAGACAAACTGGCAGAAAAATCTTTAACCTTTAGCTTCAGTTCTTGTATATACGACATGAGATCACTTCACTACAGCTGAGAGGATATAAAGAACATATTCAGTATCCTCGCCGCGAGTTCTCGCACAACCGCCAAGGCAATCAATTGCATCCGTACCAGTCATTCCTGAATCTGTAATCTCTGTTTTATTAATAGAGTATTTCAAAATAACCTTGCTTTGACCATTCTTCAGGTCAACCTGAGTCATAAGGTCTTCACCAATGGTTTGAGGTAACTTTGTTTCAAAATCGCCAATAGTGGTTGTTTCAAATTTAACCAGATCATTCTGCGAAAAGACTACATCAAAGGTGACTTTGTTCTTATTCCGAATGCGCGGATAGAGTGAAATCCCCACACCCAGAAATTCTTCACTAACCTCTGCCGACTGCTCCTGCCCCACATTCGGGGTGCTGGTACTGGATATCGTCTCGAAATATTTAACCTTTTCGCCTTTTTTCCACTGAAACATAGTGAAGTTCTTGATGGAGGATTCTTTCTCACGCACCACCGACACATCACCTTCAGTAGAAAGAGCGTCCAAGAACAGCTCTGTACTATTCCAGCGGCTGCTTGGATCTGTAATCGACAGACCCAGGGAAGACAAATTATCGAAGGCTCCGCGAGGTGAATTAAGACCCAGAAGCGCTCGGTCAACTTTGTCGTATATAGCACTGATACTGAACGTGAAGTTATCGGTTGAAGAGTGGTCAAAACGAATAACCGTTAGCTTTGTTTCGACCTCCAGCTCAAGATTACGATTGAGGAAATTAACATACTGCTCCACCTCTTCAACTACATCTGGACTATCAGTAACAACCACATGACCGGAGCGCCTATTAACATCAATCACACCGTAAGGTGAAATTAATGTTAATAGGGTTGATTCGTGAGATACCCAAAAATCAGAATCCAACTTAACCGTCAGCGTCTGGTTGGTTTCTGATGACCCGCCACCAGAATCACCCTCATCTGAACCACTCTTATTAGTGGATACCGCTTTAAACTCACGACTTATCGGACTAAATTCAACCGTCATATATTTCGTTTCATAGTAATAGAATATGACGCCTTTCTTTGCGTCATATTTCCACGAAATACCCAGAGTCTCGGATATATTGTCTAAAACCTCGGAAAATGTCGCTCCCTCAAGAGCAAACAAATAGTTACCCACTGGGACATAATTCAAACGACCAGTGTTATCAAGGTTGGCATCTTCACCACTCCCTTCATCATTCTCAACCGGCGACGAACCGATGTCAGATTTGAAATCCTGCCCTTTTTCAATCAACTCATTAGCTCGTTTAACCCTCACACCAAAACGCTTTGTTAGATACGAACAAATCTGAGCCATCGTCATAGAATCGCCTTCTACAAAATCAAATGTACGATTCGTCAGACGTTCTGGTATTTGCAAACTCACTACTTCAGCATCAGTCGAAACCCAAATTCCGTCATCCACATTGATGTAGTGCTTTTGCTCATTGAGTTCCATGCCATTTCGCTTCATGGAAGAACTAACTTCATTGATGGTCTTTTCTGTGCGCTCAATAGCTGAGCGATCAGTATCAAAAGTTGCACAGCTGGTAATAGCCAGCGCTATTACCAGCGTTAGTGTTTTTATTTTCATAATTCCTTATCGCCCCAAGTGCAGCTGCTGAACATAAACAACTTTGTTGCCATCTTTGACATCAAAATCCAAATACATAGGTTTTGGCTTCGCCGTTGCATACGCTTTTTTAATTTGGCGCAGACACTCTTTAAAATCACAACGTAATGCAGCCGTCGATCTAATAGGAATACGCAGCTCGTCACCTTCAGCATTGCGCACATCCCAGATAAGGTTGCGGTACCCCGCCTGACCGACCCAGCGCTCAAGTACCTTCTTCAGATTTTCACCGCTCTTCATGTGAAAAACATTGGCATCATCCAAGCTCTCATCTACAGACCCATCTACAGCGCGAGAAGTCGTGTGGTTAATTTTCTTTCCAGTGAATCCAGCAACAAATTTCTCTTGCCCCTTGATCTCGGGCTCAATGTAGTTGTTAACCGTGGACGACCAACACCCTTCGTCCTCAAAGCAGTATTCATCTTCATCAATACCGGAGTGAGACAGTGCGGAAAACGTCAGGATAGCGCCAAAGATGGCGGCTGAGGATATAGCTTGAATCATCGTACTTCCCTTATACTTTAGTATGTCCAATATGCGTTCAAATCGGACGTATAGTAACCTAAGCTGGCGCGTATTTCACTACTTGTCAGCAACTATCTTAACTTGCCTGCAAATCCCATAAAGCCTGCTGATACAAGGCCTGCGGCCCCTCTACGTGGTAGCCCTGAAGCAATCCTATACCTATATTTCGGACTGAATTCAATTGAACCTGAGTCTCAACGCCCACAGCGATTGGCACAGCACCGCTATCCCTGACTCGTTGCACCAACCTTGCGCACAAAACCGGATCTTCATCTATCTGTTTCTGCTGGATTTTCACATAGCCAAAATCAATGACATCCAGCAGAGATAGCGTGTTTTGACTGAGGTTCCCAAGGATAAATTTGGCACCTTTATCCTTCAGGCGATTGATCGAATACTGCAACTGCCAGCGTAGATATGAGAACTTCATATCCATAATATCCAGGTAAAAACGGCCACCGAGATCAACGCCACCAATCAAACTCTCGACGTACTCTTCAAACTCTCTATGCTCCAAGCTAAACCTAGACACATTGGCGGAATAAATCTGATTAGATGCACTACCAGACTCCACAATCGAGTCTATCGCCTTGCGAACACCTTGGGCATCAAGCCACTGGATCTGACCGCTCGACGTAAACCTCTGGACAATATCATTTGCCCCAGAAAACTGTTCGCCGTTCAACTCCTCACGCACAAGTAACTCATATCCCAAAATATCACCGCAATCAGTGTCATGCATTGGTTCCTGCACATGAGTGTAACCACTTAAAAAGCTATCCATGCTTCAATCCCTACGCAGCTTGATTCTGATTAACCCACTGAAAGAGCTTGCAGCCATATATGCTGCAATGGAAAAATTCACGACCTTTATTGGTTCCCTTTTTATCGAAGGTCTTTGTACCAACTACGCCTTTCTTACAGCATGGGCAGTCATCATCAACCTTCACACCCTGATAAACAGCGCGCTTTACTTTTGCCTTTGTGCCCTTCGGCTGGCGAGTGCTAGTACACTCTGGAAAACTACTGCAACCCTCAAACTTACCACCAATACGGGGCATGTAGTGACCATCACAGCCCTCTACTTCGCACTTGTCACGACCTTTGGCGGCATGGTTAACCAGCTTCAGGGTGCTTAATACAGCCATCTCGCTGCCCAGCTCTGCATCGATCTCAGAAACGACTTTAAGGTAGGTATCATCACCGGACAAAATATTGTCAAGGCGCTGTTCAACATCGCGAGTGTATTCAAACTCAAAGAAACTGAACTTACCACTCAGGCTCGCCACAAGAGTTTCACCTCGGGGAGTAATATCGAGCGCCAGTTTTTTTGATACCGATATATAATTGTGACGGATAGAAATTGTTTCGATGATTGAAGCAATTGTTGCAGGACGCCCTATACCGAGGCTCGCCATTTTTTTCAGGAAGGTGGCTTGATTGTACAACGATGGCGGCTTTGTTTTCTTTTTGCCAATCTCACCACCAACAGGAGTAATGGCTACGCAGCCATTCAGCTCTTCACTGAAATCCGGCAGCTGTGCTTTTGATCCAGATTTATCAGCGCCGTCATCAGCGGGCTTGTAGACTTTTCTCCAGCCAGCCGATTTAACAACCGTGCCCGATGCCACATATTTGAATTCTTCGTTCGCCGCCGCAAAGGTAATAACCGTCTTTTCATCTTTACCGGCCACCATCTGACATGCCAATGTTCTGTTCCAAATCAAAGAATAAAGCTTCTGATGATCTGCTGTAAAACGACTATTCAAACCCAATATATCCTTCACGTTCATATCGGGTGGATAAATGCCCTCATGCGCTTCCTGCGCATCCTCAGCCGCTGCATACACGTTCGGCTTGGCTGGCACATCAAAACCATTATCGACCGCATAACCGCGAATCATATCCAAGGCGACTGGGCCAAGAGCTGGCGCATCAGTACGGATATAAGTAATCAAACCCTCTTGGTACAACTCCTGCGCTATTGATGTCACTTTCTTGATACCAAGCATCAATTTAGACGTAGCCTCTTGCATCAAATCAGTCGTAATAAACGGCTTGGGGGCTTTAACTATTACAGGATTAATTTTGATGTCAGACACATTGACGCAAGTAACATTTGCTGCACGATTTGCCACAGCGATATCATTGAACTCAGTAGCTTTTGAGGCAAAACTAGATATATCGAGCTTTGCCTTACAGAACACTTCGCCCTTCTTCAGTTGCAGCTCTACTGATAAATAATCGACCGGCACATGATTGTCTATTTCATCTCGACGCTGCTTCACCAGACGAACTGACGGGCTCTGCACACGCCCACCAGGATAAGACTCGCCCAACATTTTGCGCAGTAGTGGTGAAACGCAATAACCGATACGGCGATCAAGTACCCGCCGAGCCTCTTGAGCCCGAACCATCGCCATATCTATCTGGCGCGGTTTTGCTAACGCATCAAGAATTGCCTGCTTGTTTGTCGAGTTAAACGTGATTCGATCATAATTCTTCAGCTTCAATACCTGCTGGATGTGCCAAGCAATTGCCTCGCCCTCGCGGTCAAGGTCAGTTGCGATAACCACTTTGTCACATACCTTCGCAGCATCCTTCAACGCCCGAATGATTTTGCTCTTGCCCTGTTGAGTGACATATTTGGGCGAATAATTCGGCGCTTCAACGCCCATCTCGTTGTGTGGTAAATCACGAATATGCCCAGCCGTACCAATCACAAGGTAATCAGACCCCAGGCTTTTGGCGAATTTCTTAGCTTTAGCAGGACTTTCAACTATCAGCAGCGTTTTCATGCGGCAATTCCTTTTTATTTGTGAAGAGACTATCACGCCCCTTCTATATGTGTGCTTCATACCCAATAGATGCCGTTGGGTATAACCCTTTCAATTTTTTACCCTTTGAACCCTTTGGTACTTCCTTCATATATTCTTTTAATGGATA
>Ga0256845_1001157_pt1 | contig 21910 bp, 20 predicted proteins | sample RiftiametaG_FD_189101 | JGI IMG/M metagenome (GOLD analysis project Ga0256845, IMG submission 189101) | Tube worm associated microbial communities from hydrothermal vent at the East Pacific Rise, Pacific Ocean - Riftia | ecosystem: Host-associated > Annelida > Integument > Unclassified ... | reverse complement strand
AAGCTAACCTTCGCAGTAAAGAACTTAACAAAGAAGAGATGAAAGCTCTTAAAGAATTTGTTAAGGAATCTGCTTCAAAAGAAAATGTTGAGTTTAAAGGTGTTGAGATTTCAGCTTATGCTTCTCCCGACGGACCTGAAAAACTTAATACTAAGCTTTCTGAAAAAAGGATGACAACTACTGAGAAATATTTTGCTCGTGAGTTGAAAAAATCAAAAGTTAAAGATGCTGACAAAGAAGGTTTTGTATTGGCAAAAGCTACTCCTGAAGATTGGGATGGTTTTAAAAAGTTAATGCAAGAGTCTGATATTCAAGATAAAGAACTTATTCTTCGTGTTCTTTCTATGTATTCTGACCCTGTAGTTCGCGAAAAAGAGATTAAGAATATAAGTGCAGCTTATGAAGTAATTGCTGAAGAAATTTTACCTCAACTACGTCGTTCTAAGTTAACTGTTAATATTGCTATTATCGGTTATTCTGACGAAGAATTAAAAGACTTAGCAGTTTCTAATCCTGATACTTTAAAAGTTGAAGAGTTAATGTATGCTGCTACTTTATTTACTGACCTTAATACAAAACTATCTGTTTATCAGAAAGTTGTAAGTAATTTCTCTGATGATTGGAGAGGTCATAACAATGTTGGTTATGTTTACTTAAAGCAAGGTAAAGTAGCCGAAGCAAAAGCTGCATTTGAAGAAGCTAAAAAATTAGTTCCAAGCAACACTACAGTAATGAACAACTTAGGTGTTTGTGCATTTATGGAAGGTGACTTGAAAGCTGCTAAAGAATTTTATGCTGCTGCTGCCGGAGCAGGTAAAGAAGTTAGCTATAATCAAGCTCTTATTTGCACTAAAAAGGGTAACTACGAAAAAGCTCTTAACCTATTTGCAAGTAGTAAATTTAACACTTTCAACTTTGCTTTAGCAAAAATGCTTAACTACTCAAATACTAAAAATGCAGATGTTTTTGATGCTGCTTTAGGTATTTTGTCAAAAGTTGAAGATCAAGATGCTGCAAATGTTTATTATTTGAAAGCTATTCTTGGTGCAAGAAAACAAGACAAAGACTTGTTGTTAAATAACCTTAGAACTGCTGTTGAAAAGGATGCTTCTTACAAAGAGTATGCTAAAAAAGATATTGAATTTGCTCAATATAAAGACGATGCAGGTTATAAAGGTATTGTTGAATAATTATAAAATATTATAATAAAAAAAGGCTATCCTGTCAGGGTAGCCTTTTTTATTAAAAAAAATTAATGAAATTTTATTTTTATACAGCATATGTTAAAAAACATATGTCAACTCTGATAAATCAGCTATCTCAAATGTAGGTTTTATTGAATGGTTTAATTTTTTTTCGTTAAAAAATACAGTGTCCATTCCAAATTGTTTTGCTCCGAGTATATCGTTTTCTATATCATCGCCTATCATTATACTTTCATCTTTTTTTGCATTTACTGTTTTTAGTGCATACTCAAAAATTCGGCGGTGGGGTTTTTGATAACCGGCTTCTTCCGATGTTATCATTTTTTCAAAAAAGATATTGAGTTTACTCTCTTTTATTTTAATCTTTTGAACTTCAAGAAATCCGTTTGTTAATAAAAACATTCGGTAACCTTTATTCTTAAGATAAGTTAAAGTTTCAATGGTATGAGGAAATAATCCTGTTTTGTATGGGCTGTTTTTAATATAATCTTCACCCATTTTAACAGCAATGTTGTTATCACCTATATTTAACGTTTTTAGTGTGTCTATAAATCTTTTATGACGTAATATCTCCTTTGTTATCTCTCCGTTTCGGTATTTAAGCCATAAGTCTTCGTTTATGGTATAATAAGTTTTAAGAAAAATAGAAAAGTTAGAGACAAAATCGGGTAAATATTTTTTTATAAGGTCAAATAAAACTTCTTCTGAATTAGTTCTAAAATCCCATAAAGTTCTGTCAAGGTCAAAATACAAGTTCTTATATGTTTTTATATTTCGTTTTTGCATACTGATTACCTGTGTGTTTGTAATTCTTAAATACTGTGTAAAATTTGTTAATTTTTTGTTAAAGTAAATAAAACCTTGTAATAATGCTGTAAAATTTATTGATATTTACAAATGTATGATAATTAGATTTTTAATGTCAGTAATTATAATAGGTATTTCAACAGGATTATCGTTTGCACAAATTGATACTTCACAAGTAAAACTTGCAGGTATAATTTATGCCGACGATACTGTGAAAGCTCCTCCGTATGTTCATGTGGTAAATAAACGAACGGGTAAGGGTGTTATATCCGATTCTCTCGGATTATTTAAAATAAAAATAAACAGAAACGATACTCTTATTTTTAAATGCATTGGCTTTACCGATAAAATATTTGTTCTTTCCGATACTGTTAATTCAGCAATTTTGTTTCTGAAAATCATACTTGCCAAAACATCGTATTCTCTCAAAGTAATTAATATTTTTGCTCTTACTCGTTATAAGCAATTCAGATATGATTTTATTCATTTTCCTATGCCCGACAATTTGTGGGAAAAACAGATAATAATTCCGGGTGTTACCAAATATTTGCCTGTAAGTAAATATAAAAGCGACCGAAGGGTAATACCGGAAGCTGTTATGGGTGGAGCATCGTTAATATCTGCGTTATATTATCGGTGGAATAAATATGGTAGAAGTTTAATTGAAATGATGGAATTGGTAGATAGGGAAGAAGAAGATAAAATTATAGACGAGAAATTTAATATGAAGCTACTCTTTGAATTTACGGGCTTTACAGGCGATACTCTTATTGATTTTAAGTTGTATCTTGATTATTCGAGAATATATCTTTTAAATACAAACCAGTATGATATTTTTGAGAATGTAAAAGAACAGATTCCTGAATTTAAGAAGACCTATTTCAAATAATTTTACCATAAAATATTAATAAAAACACTTTCGGGCATCAAAGCATATGCCATTGACACCCGAAAGAGAAGTTTGTTTGTTCAAATATTTAGTATAAATTATTTACAGATTTTTCCTGAAAATATATCACTATTTACTGATACATTATATAAATACATACCTTTCGGTAAATTAGAGATATTTATTTGCTCGTTATTTTTAATTGTTTTTGACAGAACAATTTGTCCTTGAATATTAAACAAATTAAATAATATTGCATCTTTTGTGTTATTGGCAAAACTAACGTTAATATAATCGGAAGCAGGATTAGGATATACTTTTATGTTTTTTGTGCTTTGTTTTTCTTGTGTTGAAACCAAATCGTGTTCAGAATAGTAAAGTGTTGTTGTTGCTATTTGACTCCAATCATTATCTGATTTTGTAAAATATTTTGATGTTTTTAATATATTTAAATATTTAAAATCAATATCATTAATAACTGATTCAAAAGGAAGTATGGTTTCAGATAGTAAATAATTAGTATTATAAGAATACTCATATTTTCTGTATTCAAGCCAATCATCGGTATCCCATTGATAATCAATTTCAATTAAAGCATTGTGATTATTGTCAAAAGTATATGTGTGTTTATAATCGTAAACAACATTGTTATCGGTATAATGATAATATATTTTTTGAATCATATCATTATTGTCATTATATGAATATTCTTTGCCGGAACTTATATTCCAAGTATCATTTGACCTAGTATAATAACTCTCCTTTACCAGATTGTTAGCTTCATAAGTATATTCATATTTTGTATTAAATTCCCAGTCGGAACCTGTGAAATTAAGATGAATCTTTGAGATTAAATTATCATTTTCATAATTATAATTTGTTTTTGTATCTAATTCCCATTCTCCGTCGTCAACACTATATTCATATTCTATGGTAAGTTGTCCATTGTCGTTATATTCATATCCATATTTAATTTGTTTTTTCCAATTGTTGTTGTTATAGCTGTATTCTTCTTTATTTATTACAAGGTTATTTTCATTATAACCTAAAACTGTTTTAGCATTAGGTTCTAAATTTCCTGATGCTTCATTATATTCATAGTAAATGTAAGAAGAAACATTTCCGTTATCATCACAAAAATATTCTGTCATATCATCTTCAACCCAAGCATTATTTTCCCATCTGTAATAAACTCTTTTTGTATTTTTTGTTATATTATCATAAAAATACACTTCCTTTTCTTTTTCTTCATTATTATTAAAAATAATACTATCGAAACGCATTTTTAAAGAATTAACGGAAGTAATAACTTGTTTGTTCAGCTTAAAATGATGATGGGTTCTCGCAATGTTTTTTAAAGAATTATTTTGACCAAAAGTAAAAACTGAAACAAATAAAAATGTTAAAAATAAAGTAACTCGTGTTTTCATGGTTTATAAATTTTAATTAAACATTTATTTTTTTCTGTTGACGATTAAAAATTATATAGGGTTGCTTTATTAATATTTTTATATTTTATTTTTCTATAAAATATAATCTAACTTTCTTTATATATTCTTTTGTATTGTTTATTTTCGTACAAAAAATAATATTTGAATAGACGTGGAAATAGTAAGCAGAATAGGGAAAATACAAGCAAACGAAGATAAAATTTTCGAAAAAATTTCGGATTTTCGAAATTTGGGAGAGCGTATTCCTCAAGATAAAGTAGAAGATTTTACGGCAGATGCTGACAGTTGCAGTTTTTCTATTGATAAAATAGGTAAATTCGGTATGAAAATTATTGAGCGTGAACCTAACAAGCTGATTAAAATTGCCAACAGCGAAGAAACGCCATTAAAATTTAATATGTGGATACAGTTAAAGCAGGTTGCCGAAAACGATACCAGAGTAAAAGTTACTTTGCGAGCTGATATAAATCCGTTTATGAAAGCTATGGTGAAAAAGCCGTTAACAAGTTTTGTGGAGAGTTTGATTACAGGTTTAGAGCAGTTTAGATAGATTTTATCATGTTGTTTTTCAGGTAAATAGATTAAAGTTTTTATTTATTGTATTTTTATATTACAACTGTATGGTAAAGATAAAGTTACTGCCTTTACCTGCTTCACTTTCAACCCATATTTTTCCACCGTGCTTTTCTACAAATTCTTTACACAAAATTAGTCCCAACCCTGTTCCTGTTTCATTATTTGTTCCTTTAGTTGAAATTTTTTCTGTTATTTTAAACAATTTTAGTTGTTTTTCTTTAGAAATTCCCACACCCGAATCTTTTACCGAAATTTTAATATAATTAATATTATCAATAGTAATAAAATCTGATGTTATTTTAATATTTCCCCCGTTGGGAGTGAATTTTATTGCATTAGAAACCAAGTTTCTTAATATTGTTGCCAATAAATTTTTATCTACTTTTATATTAATATCGGTTTTGATTTGATTTGATAAAAGAATTGATTTTTCATTTAATGTTTCTTTAAAAAGCTCTAAAGTATCTTTAACTAACAAGAATAAATTCTCGTTTTCTAATTTTATTTCAATAGATTTTTTTTGTAAAAAAGTCCATGTAAGTATATTATCAAGCAATTTATGAGTATATGTAACACTATTGTAAATTTTTTCAATATACATTTTTTGCGTTGTCACATCATATTTATCAAAGTTATCAACAAGTAATTGCGAAAAACCGATAATTGAAAAAAAAGGATTTTTTAAATCATGGGCTATTATTGAAATAAATTTTTCTTTTGTTATATTACTTTCTTTTAATTTTTCGTTAATGGCAACAGTTTCTTCAAAAAGCTGTTCGGTTTTTTGTTTCTCTTCTCTTAACAGATAATTAGATTTAAAAAGATTAAATCTTAATTTGTATTGCACTCTGTTAATTATAAAACCTGCCAAAACTATTGGGTAGATATCGGCAATAATATTAAATTCTATTTTTGATAGGTTTTCAAAAAACATTATAATTATTGTAAAAATAATTATTGGTAAAAAGTATATTAAAGCTGTGCAAAACAGATTTGCTTTTAATTCTAACGATACAATAAATATAACAAGTATGGCTCCTGTAACCGATGATGGCAAACTTATATCATGAATATGAACTAAACATTTTCCATACATCATTATTAAAGCACTTGTAAGAAAAATATAATAAATAATAGTTTTTGTTTTTTTGTATTTATCTTTTGTCAGCAACTGAAAAACTATCAAAAAAACAGCTAACAGCATGGGGATAATTCTTGTGTATGCTGCAAAAATATTTTTATGAACAAATAAATCGGCATACAGATAATAAATTAATGCCAAAAGTGCCAATCCCGATACAAGTATAATATTTCGGAGATTATTATCTAAAATAGATTGCTTAAATATTTGTTTTAATTCATTTTGGGTGTTCTGCATTCTTATTTTAATTTATTTAAATCAATATTTAACTTAATTTCATCGCCTAACCATGCCCGTTTTAATAAACCTACCGATAGCTTTTCAGAAAAATCTACAGGAGCATAACTATTAACCGGATGAATAGAGGTAAGCAACCCCATTTTTATATATGTATAAGCAATAAGCTCGCTACAAAATATGGTATCCAGTGATGTTTTCTTTTTAAAAACTCTTCCTTCTATCGGATTTAAAAACTCATGAAAAGTATCGGGGAAAGTAGATTTATGCATTATCGGTATAATATTGTTAATTATATCATACATTTTTTGATTTCTTTCAGCGTATAAATGTCGAACTGCGAATATACTGTCTTCCTTTTGTGATAAGTTATATTTCAAACGTTCAGACAGTTTAACTAACATTGGTCCCGATTTACCTCTTTTTAAAATAACATCTTTAACAGGATTCATCTCATCTGATTCCCATAATAGTATATTTTCATTGTCTGCATCAATACCAATATCACTTGCTAATACAACCATTGTAACATGCGACCACAAGCTGCCTTCTATTGTTTCAATAACATGACTGCTTGAATGTAATCCATGCATTAAAATTAAATCACCTGTTTGTAAATAATCTTTTATTTCTTCGAAATCTACTGATTGCTTTTTCATTTTATTATGTTTTAATTACTTAGAATATTTATATGAAACTAAATATGCACAGTGGATCTGATGAAAGTAATATTCTATTACAGATTTTTAAATTATCTATTTTTTTTGTAACATGCAATTAAATATCTGTTTTTAATTTCATAACATTATATTTTATAACAAAAAGACCTGACTGTTTTTTTAATAACCAATGTATATTTTACATTAATTTATTAAATAACCAGTCAGGTCTATTGATACAATTAAAACAGCCTTAACTTATATTTAATAAGTTTTTTAACCGTTTATCATCATAGGCATTAAAAGCATAAGAACATCTTCGTGTTCGTTTTCGCTTTCGGCGGGAACAAGAATCCCTGCACGCGACGGGTCAGACATATTCATTATTACATCGGCAGATGTAAGGTTTGAAAGTATCTCAATTAAAAATAGTGATTTAAAGCCCATCTCCATTTCGTTGCCTTCCAATTCACATTTTATTCTTTCGTAAGCCGAAATTGAAAAATCAATATCTTGAGCCGAGATTGTAAGCTCATTGGCTGTCATCGACAGTTTAATCAGGTTACTTGCCTGATTTGAAAAAACAGAAACTCTACGTAACGAGTTATAAAAATCAAGTCTGTCAACAATTAATTTATTCGGATTGTCTTTTGGAATTACAGCTTCATAGTTAGGATAGTTACCTTCAACCAAACGGCAAACAAGTTTATAACCGTCAAATTCGATATAAGCATTTTTTTCATCAAACTGTAAGTTTACTGCACTTTCGTCTTTTGGCAAGATATTTTTTAAAAGTCCGGCAGGCTTTTGCGGTAATATAAACGAAGCCTCTGTTTCGGCTTTTACATCGGTTCTGCGATAACGAACAAGTTTATGAGCATCCGATGCCACAAAAGTAATATGCTCGGGTGACAAAGCTACATATACACCTGTCATTACAGGGCGTAATTCATCGTCGGAAGCAGCAAATATTGTTTTGCTTATTCCTTGATTCATTATTTCGCTTGTAAGCGATATTGAGTTTACATTGTCTTTTAATTCGGGAAGTTGCGGAAAATCTTCGGCACTTACTCCGGGAATGCTGTATTTACCGTTTTCCGATACAATATCAACAAGTAAATTCTCTTTGTTGATATTAAATGTTAAAGGTTGTTCGGGAAATTCTTTTAAAATTGTTGTCAACCTTTTTGCATCAATTGCAACTTCGCCTTCTTCCGAAGAGCTTTCAAGCTGAACTTTGCTTATAAGAGTTGTCTCTAAATCTGATGCCGTAATTGTTAACTCGTTATTTGACAGGTTAAACAAAAAATTGTCGAGTATCGGCAATGTGTTTTTTGAACTGATAACACGGCTTACAGCCTGCAAATGCTGTAATAAAAGCGAACTTGAAACTATAAAATTCATATCTTTTTATTTATGTGTAAGATTAATCAAAAATATCAAAAATATTACTTATAATAAAATCTAATTTGCATTAACTCTATTTTTTATCCGGCTTAAAATCATCTATAGTTTTCAAAATAGGGTCGAAGCTATAATATTGGGCATATACAAAATCACCTTTATCCATAAGTAAGAAAAAGTTGTCGGGGTCGGTTTTCAGCTCTTCGCCAAAAAAATCAACTCTTCCCCAACCGGGCTTGTTAAATGCCTTTATCCACTGTTTTGTGCCATCCGCTTTTTCTACTGTAACTATATACATTGGTTTACTTTGTTTGATAGAATCTTGCCATTTTTCGGGAACGTCTTCAATATATTTGTTGAAATTCTTTTTTCTGAATGCCAACAAAAATTTCTTTACTTTTATTGTATCAAATTTTTCTACCTTATTTCCTTTGTAGTCAAACAGTTCGTAGTGATTATTATTGTGTGTTACCGTAAACGATTTTTTATTGTCCTTTCCGTTTTCAACGGTAACTTTTTTAATATCTCTTAATTTTATATTAAAAACATTTTGAGTTTTCCATTCTATTTCAAAGGTTGAAAAACGTGGCGACAGGTAACCTCTGAATCCGGGTATTTCCATAATAAACGGTGTTGACGAATTTTCGAGAATCATATAAGTTCCGTATGAATCTTGTGTGGGGCCGCCCACATACATAACTTTAGACAACTCTCCGTTTTGATAAATTTCAACTTTTACCGATTTTGCCGCAAGGCTTTTAATTATATTTTGTTGAGCAGCTTTGGCAACAGGTTTGTTTACTCTAATTCGGTGTAATGTTTTAAGCAAGATATTCACTAAGTCTTGTCGGGCAATATAATCATTGTTTAATGCCCAATAGCCGTCTTTGCGTTCGAGTAAAATACTGTTGTTTTGTTTATCAACAAGAAAAATTTTATCTACCGATGCGGTATCTTCAACAGCAAAATCACGCAACTCTTTTTTTATTGTTCCGTTATGATTATTTATTGTAAGATAAGTTGCTAATACTGCAAGTATTACAACTATTGACAATTGAATTATTCGTTTTTTAGTCATTTTCTGTTTTATGTTTACGATTGTTTCAAATATTTTCTTTTTCTTAAATAATTATACAGCAACCCAAATGCAATTACTAATATTATAGGTAAAATTAAGTTTATAAGTTGCCATTTAAGTCGTTCGTTCATAATTTTCGGGCGGTCAAGAAGTCGTAATTTATACTCTTTATTTCTTGATTCCAGCAAATCGTTCATCCCGCAAAGATAATTTACACAATTAATCAACATCTCTTTGTTGCCGAATGTTTGTTTGGTGTATCTGTCGTAGCCCAAAGGCAGCAATTTGGTATTTTCGCCTACTCCTCCGGTAACAAGGTTTCTGATAATATCACCGTCTGAAAAAACTATCATACTTGTTTTTTTACTTTCGGTTTTAAACCCGATATCTTTATTTTGAGCAATAACAGGAGATATTCTATTGGTAAACAACGACTTGAATTTACCTTCGAGTAATAAGCCTGTCGGCAAAAATGATTTGGTAAACACTCTTGGCTCTATTCTTTTGCTAACCATTGACAAATCAACAAGAATAGGTGCATTTACCGTTCTGCTGTATTTTGACGATGTAAGAATAATTGTTTTTTTTATGTTAAAATCTTCACCTACGGTATCTATTGAGCTTACAAATTGTGTTTTTATCAAATCAATATTTCGGGTAATAGTGCTTTTTTGCGATGGTTCAAGTATGGGGAAATAAATCCACGGTGCCGGAGCAAATTTGGGTTTTTGCCCTACCATAGCTGTATTTACCGGAATAACCGAACATCGCATATCTTGAATAAGGTTTGGATTAACTCTGACACCATATTTAAATAGCATGTCGTTAAGGTTTGTGTTATTAATAAACCCTAATGTTGATTGAGAATAAGCCAAACTGTCCATGCTGATATTAACTGCATCGACAAGCCAAAGCACTTTTCCGCCATACATTATATATTGGTCGATAATAAATTTATCTTTTTCCGAAAATTTTTCGGTTGGTTTAGCTATAACAATAAGTTTGTATCTGTTTATACCGAAAGTATCGCGTAAGCTGTATAAATTACTGTTAATTCGCACACGTTTAACAGTGTAATAATCCGAAAGGCTTTTTGCCAAGTCACCCGTTTGTAAACTATCGAGTTCGCCGTGTCCTGCAATAAAAGCTATTCGCGGTGAAAGAATTGTAGTAGTTTTATGTATTGCAAATGTAAGTTCGTATTCAAGAGCTTGTATTGATGCGTTAATATTTCCTTCGGAAGAGTAACTTATATTGTTTTTCAGAATATTTACAGGAACTTCTTTGTCGCGATACGAAACCATTATTCCCGGAAATATTATCTTTTGTTTATTACTTCCGTCTTTTTCTTTTATTGTAAGATTTGTAGGTTCAAGACCTTTTTTATACAGTTGTCTGAAAATTTCGTTTCGTGTTTTACGGTCGGGACTTTCGGCAGGGTCAATAAATTCAAACTGAATATTGTCTTTTCCGTAAACTTTGAACTCTTCTAATATTTCGCGTGTAGCTTTTTTTAATCTGATAAAGCCGGCAGGTAAGTCACCATCTAAATATACCTTAAAATATACAATGTCATCTAAATTTTTCAGCATGGTTTTAGTATGCGACGAAAGTGTAAAACGTTTATCAGATGTTAAGTCTATTCTTGTAAAAAAATAGTTTGACACTATTGTTAAAAGTATAACCGATATTAGTGTTATTACCAGTTGAAAAATATTATCTCTTTTTATCTCTTTACGTTGCATACTCTAATATTTTTTAAGATTACCATCTTTTTGATTGTAACTTAAATTTTGTAAACATTATAAAAACAAATGAAACTCCCGCAAAATATATTAAGTCGCGTGTATCGACAACTCCGCGTGATATTGACAAGTAATGTCTGTTTATACTGAATTCTTGTAGAAAAAACTCTGTTGATTTACCGTGAAACAACAGACTTAATGCATCAATTCCGTAAAACAGAGTAAATATTAAAACTACCGAAAGTATAAAAGCCACAATTTGGTTGTCGGAAAGTGATGATGCAAATATTCCTATCGAAACATAAATTGCTGCAAGAAAAAATAATCCTATATACGAACCCCAAGTACCACCTATATCAATATTTCCGACAGGATTACCCAACAGATAAACCGATAAAAAATAGATAAAAGTAGGAACTATTGCTATTACTGCTATGGTTAGTGCCGCACTGTATTTCGACATTATTATTGACATGTCGGATATAGGCTTAGTCATTAGTAATTCTATTGTGCCGCTTTTTACCTCTTCGGCAAGCATACGCATTGTAATTGCGGGTATTAAAAACATAAATACCCAAGGTGCAAGTACAAAAAACGTGTCGATATTGGCATATCCTGTATCAAGCACATTTACTTGTCCGGGAACTATCCACATAAATACTCCTGATGCTGCCAAAAATACTATTATTACTATATAACCGGTTAATGAACTGAAAAATCCGGCAAGCTCTTTTTTATATAATGCAAACATAGTTACACAATTTTTAAGAGCACAAATTTAATTGAATTTTAAGAGAAACAAATTATAAAACTTAAAAGTTAACAAAAGTTTAACTTTTAAAAATTTTAATAAAAAAGAGACTGTTCGGAAAGTAGTCGTTTTTAACAAAACAAATAATTTTTTAGTATCAGGTATTGTGCTTTTGTATTGATTACTAAACACTTTGCCTGATGATGACTTTTTTATCTTTCCGGACAGCCTCTGATATTTAGATTAAAAGATAATTGTAAAAATTTAAGCAATATTCGTATAAACAGCTTGAACATCATCGTCAGATTCCAATTTATCAAGAAATTTTTCAATATCTTCAAGTTGTTCTTCGGTAAACTCAACAGGAGATGTGGGGATCCTTTGTAATGTAGCCTTTACTTCCATTCCTTTTTGTTCAAAAGCATGAGTGAGTTCTCCAAAATGAGTATAATCACCGTAAATATAAACTGTTCCATCGTGTTCGTCTATCTCTTCCAAACCAACATCAATAAGTTCAAGTTCAAGTTCTTCAAGGTCTATATCATCGGTTTTTTCAAACTCAATAACAGCTTTTCTGTTAAACATAAATTCTAGCGAACCATTGGGCGACTGACTTCCTCCTGCCTTGTTAAAATACGATTTTACATTGGCAATGGTGCGAGTGGTATTATCGGTCATACATTCAACAAAAACCAAAACTCCGTGAGGTCCTTTTCCCTCAAAATTCATTTCGGTATAGTTGCTGGCATCTTTACCTACTGCTCTTTTTATGGCATTTTCAATATTGTCTTTGGGCATATTTTGTGCCTTGGCATTTTGAATTGCCGTTCTTAATTTCGGGTTTAATTCGGGGTCTATTCCTCCTTCTTTTGCTGCTACTGTTATTGCCTTGCCTAATTTGGGAAATATTTTCGACATTTTATCCCAACGCTTCATTTTTGCGGCTTTTCTATATTCAAACGCACGTCCCATATATTTTCAATATTTTTTTAATTGTTAATATTGCAAAAATAAATTATTTGAAAACAATTATTTATTTTTTCGCTATTTATTTTTTTTATTTAATGATTCTAATGAAAACAGATTGTTGTCAATTTTTGTGTCAAGTTGAATATTTTGTATATTCATTATTGATTCTTTTTCTGTTCGCAAGTCTTTTATATCAATAGTTGTAGCCATATTAACAGGTTTTGTTTTTCCTGTTTTTTTTATCTCTTTTACTTCCATTATTTTTCTTAAAATACCTTTTTTGTCAAAAAACTTTCCGCCTTCAACAATAAAGTTTGTTTTATTAATGTATAAAATCTGTTTGCTGTAATTTGTTTGCGAAATAGTTTTTTTTTCTTTCGGGAAACAGTAAACACTATAACATTTGTCGCCGTTTATAACAGTATCGGCAAATAATTTCAGAGTGTAATCATCAACAGAAGGTAAAGCCATGTCGGCACCTGTAAAAACTGAACCTACAAAACTTTTCGACATATTATTGCCTGCTATTTTACGGGCTTGTTTTATTGCCGGCATATATACATATTTTTCGTCGGGCTTGCCTGCATAGTTAAAAACAAAAATTACGGTTCCTTTCATATCCGACGGTTCGAGTATTTCAACTCTTCGTTTTTCTGTTTTTCCGTTGTCAAATAGTTGCGAATAAATAAGCACCTTGCTTGTTTTTTTATGTCCTGCCTTATCGGTTGTTGTTATTACCGATGTTGATTTCATATGTTGATATCTGCGTTTTTCTTTACTCTTTTTAATTATATCGGCAGCTGTTAAATTTTGGCTGTATGTTTGAGTTAAAAAGCCCGATATTATTATCATTAATATAATTTTAATTTTCATGTTAATTATTTAATGTATTAATTTTTTTATTTTCAATCTCGAATAACAAAAGTAAAAAAATTATTTATTGTTTTTAGGTTCGGTAAATTTCGGTTTCAAAAGTATAAGTATTCCGGGTATTGTTAAAAATGCACCGCCAAGACAAGCCACAATTGAAATTAAAATCAGCATACCGAAAAAACGTATCGGTGGAAATCCTGAAATAAGCAAAACCGAAAAACCTATTATTACCGACAGTGCGTTGAAAATTATTCCGCGTCCGGTTGTTGTCATTGTTGTTTTTACTGCTTGTGGAGGTAAAAGTCCGTTTTGGCGTTCCGTTTTATATCGCCACAAGAAATGAATTGTGTAATCAACACCTATTCCTATCATCATCGACGAAAGCATAGCTGTTGCAATGTCGAGTTTTACGTTGAAAATTCCCATTATCCCGAAAAGGAAAATAACAGCCATAGTAAGCGGAATCATTGATATTAATCCCGAAGAAACCGATTTGAAAATGATGCTTACCAATGCTCCGATAACCAGAATAGCAAACAGCAGCGACAGCATCTGTCCGTTGACAACGAGATGAGCCATTTCAAGATTTACATATGCTCTGCCACCTATTGTTTTAATATTGGGGTCGTTTTTTGTAATCTCTTTTATTTTATTGACAATATTTTTTATGGCAATATTCGATGTATTGTTCAGTGTGATAATAATTCGAGCATGCCGATAGTCGTAATCCACAAGTTGGTCAAGGTCAGACTCTTCGCTGTTCATTGTGTAAAGCCCTAAATATTGAGCAACAAAATCACGAGTGTCGGGTATTTTATCGTATTGGTCAGATGTTTTATCGTTTAGTACTTTACTTAATATTTTCACAACATCGCTTAGCGACATTACGCTGCCTACGCCGTTTAACTGCTTGATTTCCTTACTGTATTTATCCATTCGTTTGAGCAAATCGGGATTTTTCAAATCGCCTTCAACAAGTATTGAAATTGACTGTGTGCCTCCGAAATGTTCGTTGATAAGTTTAGTCCCCTCACGTATAATGTGATGCTTGGGGAAAAAGTTAACAACGTTGGTGTCAACTTTTAAAAATAAAATTCCCGTGCCGAAAATTACAGTCAGAGATATTGAAAATATTAAAACCTTAGCAGGATTGTTCGATACAATATTTCCCAGCCACGTAAGAAACTTATTGATAATATCGGTGTGGTGTTTTTCTACTGTTTTTGGCGATTCGGTTTTTTTCATAAAACTCAATGCCGCAGGAATAAAAAACAGACTCATCAATAATGCAACCGCAATTCCTATTGCTGCTAAAACACCCAATTGTCGTGCAGGAATCATCTTGTGCGAGAGCAAACTCAACATTCCCACAATAGTGGTAAGTCCCGTAAAAAGAATAGGTTTTTTTAAATCTTTAAAAATATAATACGAAAGTTTAAACGGTTTTTTTGTGGTATTGTTTTTTATCAATTCTTGATAATAAGCTACAAGATGAATACCGTAATCGTTTGCCACGGCAATTAATATTATGGGCAATAAAACCGATATTAACGAAAGTTGCCAGCCAAACAGCGGCACCATTCCCATTGTAATAATTATTGACATTACCACAACGGCAAAAGGAAGTAAAACACCTCGCTTTTGGCGGAAAAACAGATAAAGCATTAGTAGCATAATGACAAGTCCGGCAGGCATAAGAACAAGAAAATCTTTTGTCATTGATTTTGATACAATGGCACTCAGATAAGGTAATCCGCCGAGAAAAACAGTTTCGTAGCCCGGATTTTCAGCCAACAATTTATTTATGCTTTTTAATATCTTGTTGTTATTTAAGTCGCTGTCGAGAATCAGAATTATTGATGTCATAGTAAAATCATCGGATACCACAACACGCATCGCCGATTTATTGTTTTTTAGTTTCTCGGCTAAAACAACTGCTTCTTGTTTTGTTTGCGGTATTTCGGCAATAGCCGGCTCCACCGCTATCATTCCGTTGTCGCTTTGAATATCTTTTGCCGTAAACAGCGATATTACTCTGTTTACTCCGTCTAAATATTGAAATTCATCGGTAAGAGTTTCAACACGTTCCAGTGTTTTAGGGTTTATTACATTGTCGGTTTTAAATACAACAATCATCATTTGATTACCTCCAAATACGGAATCAATCTTTTTTGTGTTGATTCTTGATTCCATATGTTCGGGAATATAGTGTGTTACATCGGGGTCGAGAGATATTTTTGTCAGTTGAAACCCGAAAAAAAGAGTTACCAATATCGTTATTGCTATTATTCCCCACCGACATCTTACTATGCAAAATTCATCCTTCATCTGATTATATTTTATATATTTCAGACCTAACAGGTTTTTAAAACCTGTTAGGTCTTTTTATTATTCATCTGATTAATTTTTACTTTTTAGTTGCCAGATGGAATCGCCTGATGAAAAATAATCATTGTTGTGTATGTTAATAATTATTTTTATCATGCATGTTTCATCTTTTTTAAACCTATAAATTAACTATTTACTAATATAATCTTAATTCTGTAACTGCCAATATTAAACATCTAATAATCGCTATGTGCTTGTAGATTATAAGTCCTTTAAATCAGTAATTTACACCGCAACTTGCAAATTTAAGAGACTAACTCAATTCAATTTGTCTGTATCTTTTTTCAATCAGCTCTTTATATGCAATTTTCATATCAGTTGAAAGAAATGATTTTTCTATCCATTCCATTGCCTTATGTTTATTTACTGAAAACCTTTTAAATGTTCCGGTAATTTGTTTATTGTTTAAACCTAAAACTTTACCCAATTGTTCAAAATGTTGGCGTTTTAGTTTTTTTCTCTTTCCTGCAAGAGATAAAGCCAATTCCTCTGTATCATCCGGAAAAATAACAGTGACATTTAATAAATCGTATGCCGGAGACAATGTCCATCCCGAAGCACTTTCAATCATTGAAAAATTCTTTAAGTGCATATCATTATTTCCCGTAAGGAAAGAGAATACAACTATTTCAAAATAAAAAATTTTATCCAATAAAGTATTATCCGAATAGCTGTTGATAGCTTTCCCTATTTTTTCCGTTGAACTTTTATATTTATCAAAAGCCTCTGTAATTTGAAACATATCTATCATATGAATTTTGTTTCCATCGTTTGTTCTGTCAATACGTCGGGTAATATATGAAAGCTCTCCCGATGCTAATCGTATTAACGAAGATGGAACTACACGTATGCTGAATGATTCGGCTATTCGCATTGTAAGATGCTCATTTTCGGGCATTTCTTTAAATTTATCCGATGGAGGTTTGAAAATATATTGTCCTCCTAATGCTCCTACAACAGTAAGCCGTTTGTCCGTATTCTCTTTTATTAAAGACATTGATAATTTAGGTTGAACACCCGGAATCGAGATGCTTCTTTCTACCACATTTTTAGCCAATTCGCTCATTTGATTAAGAGTATATTCGATTGAAGGAGCAGGATATTCTCCGAAAAAATTTAATGAACATTTTTTATGAAAATACAGCCCTTTTTCAATAGGACTATAACAGTATAAACATTTATTCTCCATCTTGTTCAGGTATTGGTTTAACGCTTACTGCTCCTATACAATTTTGACAACAAGCCAAAAGTAATCCCATTCGGTCATTACGATTAATTTTCCAACTTTCAGATGCTATATCAAGCAACCAGCCTTCCGGAATTAAGCCTTCAAAAAACGAAAACAATCGTTTATCGGTATATGGCTTTATGGTTACAGGCATAGTAAAAGTTATAAAATCATCAGGATGATTTTTTACATATTGTTCATCATATTGAAAAATATATTCTCCTTCGTCGGTTTCTGTTATAATACCGGCAAAATAGTTTTTGTAATATACTTCTCCCTTTCTCATTTATGTAAATCTTTACTTTTGACAGGAGCTAATTCGTGACCAAACATATTAAGAACCAAATTAACCTTATCCATATTCAAATTAGTTTTCCCTTGTTCTATTTTTCGCACAACTGTTAAAGCAACACCGGCTCGCTCTGCAAACTCTTCCTGAGTGAGATTTACTTCTTTTCTCTTTTCTTTAACAAAATCAGACAACTGTTTCATTATATGTAATTAAATATAATTTTATACAAATATAACAAATTATATGCAAAAACATATAAATTAGTATTAAAATAGTATTTTATATGCAAAAACATATAATTAAAGCGTGGTGAAATTAATAGACATAAGTGATAAATAAAATTTGAAAATAATATATTTGCATAAAAAATATAGATATGGCAAAAACACTTTGGAAACCCGGAACAATGATTTATCCTGTGCCGGCTGCAATGGTAACTTGTGGCGACAACAGCGACAACTACAATATTATAACAGTTGCATGGACAGGCACAATCTGCTCCGACCCGCCAATGTGTTACATTTCCGTAAGAAAAAACCGTCATTCGTATAACATTATAAAAGAAAAACGGGAGTTTGTAATAAACCTTACTACCGAAGAGTTGGCAAGGGCTACCGATTGGTGTGGCGTAAAATCGGGCAGTAAAGTTGATAAATTTAAAGAGATGAATCTTACTGCTGTAAATGCAAAAATTGTAAAAGCCCCGCTTATTGACGAAGCTCCCATAAATATTGAGTGTAAAGTTACTGAAATAAAAGAGTTGGGCACTCACGATATGTTTTTGGCTGAGGTTGTTGCTGTGCATGCCGATAATAAATATTTAGACGAAAAAACAGGTGCTTTCGATTTATCAAAAGCAAACCCGATAGCTTATTCACACGGAAATTATTATAAATTGGGCAAACGTATAGGCAAATTCGGGTGGAGTGTGCAAAAAAAGAAAAAGAAAAATCGCAATAAGCGGTAACAATTTCTTATCTAAACTTACAAAAAATTGACTCAATCGATAAAAAGCAATATATACAAGCTGTATATAATAAAAACAGCTAAATGGTTTATGTTGATAATGCCCATTGTGGTATTGTTTTACGAAGATAACGGACTTACTCCGTTTCATATATTTTTACTGCAAGCTGTTTATTCAATTGTAATTGTAGGGTTTGAAATTCCGTCGGGATATTTTGCCGATGTGTTGGGACGCAAAAAGACACTTGTGGCAGGAAGTTTTTTGGGTTTTGCGGGATATGTAGTTTACAGTTTTTCGCACGGTTTAATCGGTTTTATGATTGCTGAAATTGTTCTGGGTATCGGTCAAAGCCTGATAAGCGGAGCAGATTCGGCATTGCTTTACGATTCGCTTGTTGTGCAAAAACGAAAAGACGAATACCTTAAACTTGAAGGCAGAGTAATATCAATAGGCAATTTTGCCGAAGCAATTGCAGGTATTGCAGGCGGACTGTTGGCTACAATTAGTTATCGCACTCCTTATATTGCTCAATCTTTTGTGGCATTTATTGCTGTTCCCGCCGCTCTTTTACTTGTAGAACCGCAACGGGTATCTTCAATGGGAAAGATGAAATTTTCGGATATTGTAAATATTTTTAAATATGCTCTGTTTGAAAACAGGCCTTTGCGACTTAATATTATTTTTTCGGCGGTAATAGGTTCTGCCACATTAACAATGGCTTGGTTTGTTCAGTTGTATTTTAAAGAAATCAGTTTGCCTGTTCCGCTTTACGGTGTTTCTTGGACATTGCTAAATCTTACCGTAGGTTTAACATCTCTTGTTGCTTATAAAATAGAGCATACTTTGGGTAAAGTTAAAACAGTTTTACTGATAACAATATTTATTGGTGGTTGTTATTTGGCTCTTGGATATATTCAGGCGTATATAGGATTGGCATTCCTTTTTATTTTTTATATGATTCGCGGTATAGCTACTCCTGTATTAAAAGATTATATAAACCGGCTGACAGATTCTGATATCAGAGCAACAGTATTGTCGGTAAGAAACTTTATTATCAGGTTGTTGTTTGCAGGAATAGGTCCTATATTGGGATATTTAACAGGGTACTACTCTTTGAGTTTTGCTTTATCGTTGGCAGGAGTTGTATTTTTATTTTTTGGTTTAGTTGCATTGTTTTTTTACAAAAAAACTTTTTCGGATTAGATTTTAATGTAAAAAGTCAAGGTTTCGCTATGTTTATAAAATTATAAGAAAAACAAAAATGTTTATATCCAATAAGTTAATAAAGCGAAACCTTGACTCTATTTTTGATAAAAATACTTTTTAGACAACTTTTTTATTAAATCGTTATCACATTACTCCCAGTTAAGAATTTTCTTAAAGTCAAACTCCTCGGGATTTTTAATATATTTTTTAGCGGCATTGTAATCTGCCTTTGTAATATAATGCAAATTATTATCAAAAATAAGTTTTGCTTTTTCGGTTTCCACATTTACCAAACGCGGTTTTACCTTACCGTTTTCATCTTCTACATCTTTCAAAAACAAAGGACTGATTGCTCCGTTGCGTGCTACGGTAACCACACAGCCTGAATCTCCTTTTTTGTATAGTTCATATACTCCAAGCCCCAAACGTGTAGCGTAATTCAAATCGTAAGCCACAGGGCGACAACAACGCAACTCGTATCCCAACTCATTGGGACGACTTTTAATTTTAATACGATGATTTTTCAACTCTTGCTGAATAAGCATATTAAAAATATGCGACTTGCTGACATTTCCAAGTTCGGGATGTCCGTGTTCGTCAAAAGTAAAATTGATATTTGTATTAATAATATCTTCTTCGCTTAAAAAGTGAAATACTCCCTCACTGATAATGGCTACACCATAATCAACACCCATAATACGGCGTTTAACCATTGACGAAATAACAAGTTTTGTTATTTTATCGAAGCTGATATCGGTTTTGTTAAACATTTCGGGAATAATAATCATAGGATAGTGGCAAGCTGTTCCGATACCAAAAGCAAGATGACCGGCTTCGCGTCCCATTGCCGATACCACAAACCAGTTTCCGCTGGTACGAGCATCTTCGTATATTGTTGTTGCTAAACGAACACCTTCGTCTTTTGCCGAGTGATATCCGAAAGTCGGAGTTCCCTCTTCCAACGGTAAATCGTTGTCAATGGTTTTAGGAACGTGAATATTTGCAATATTTAATTTTCTGTCTTTTAAATATTTTGATAATCGATTGGCTGTTGAAGCTGTATCATCTCCACCGATTGTCACTAAAAGTTTAACATTATTTTTTCTGAAAAAATCATCTCTGAATTCATCGTCTTTTGGTTTGTAGCGGCTCATTTTTAATGCCGACCCGCCTCTGCTGTAAATTAAATCGGCAAATTCAAAATCGAGATAATCAAATTCAGGTTCGTCGGCTAGTAAACTTTTGTATCCTCCGTGAATTCCCAATACATCAAATCCGTTTTGTAAGAAAATTTTAGTTACCGAGCTGATTACGGTATTAATTCCCGGTGCCGGACCACCGGCACATAAAATTGCAACTGCGTCTTTCATATCCATTAAAATATTCTTTTATATGTTATATTTATGCACAACAAATTATATTAAGATTCCTGTATTTTAGGAATCAATAAAAAATGCTTCAGCGTAATAATAAGGTGTTTTTATATTCTGATGAAGGTTTAATTTTAATTTACCATATTATCAAACAAATCTTCTTGATTGTCAAGTTCTTGATCGATAAAATCTTCAGCCTTGGTAATTAATTGCGTTATTTCTTCTTCCGAAATATTAACATTGTCTATCCAATGTAATTCTTGTTCCTGTGTGAAATCTTCATCACTTCCCTCTAAAATAAATCTCGGACTTTGTGTATGTACTACATACAATTTTCCCGGACGTTCCAAGCTATTGTCAGCTATTAAAAATTTCGGTAACATATGTTATATAATATTGTTTTACGGCACAAAAGTAGTATTATTTATTTCAAAAGCAACAGACAATAAAAAAGTTTGTGCAAACAATTATTATTTTGCATTAAAATAAACATAATAGGTGTCTATTTTTAAAAACTTGATGTTAATTAGAAATATATTAGAAGAGTTTTGTTGTTAAACCCGACTTATGCAGTAGGAGTTATGAAATAACGAACTTACGGCATTTAGTAAGGGTTAACCCCGATTTAGAAATACACCATTTTGGTTATTGTCCAAAATAGATGTAGTTCT
>Ga0256845_1001156_pt1 | contig 21916 bp, 20 predicted proteins | sample RiftiametaG_FD_189101 | JGI IMG/M metagenome (GOLD analysis project Ga0256845, IMG submission 189101) | Tube worm associated microbial communities from hydrothermal vent at the East Pacific Rise, Pacific Ocean - Riftia | ecosystem: Host-associated > Annelida > Integument > Unclassified ... | reverse complement strand
TGCATTATCGGCAATGCCCAAGCATTTATCGATAGAGGTAAGATGTCTCATGCTTTACTCTTTTTTCGGTCATATTAAGGGGACTAAAAGATAATATTGCGCTATTATCCACTAGATATAGATTAGGAACAATCATAGATTTTTTTGTATCTGTGCAGCATCATCAGGATAAAAGCCAAAACATGCCTCCCCAATCCTCTCCCGGAGAGAGGTTGGGTTAATCATAAACGGAATACAAGAATGAGCGGAAAGACCGAATTTAATGATCTGCGTCTACTAGTCAAATCAAAGAACCCTATTATTACCATTGAAACCCATGAAGAGATGCGGGCGATTGAGCTGATCACTCAATTAGCCATCCATTTTAATAAGCCGATTTTTGGTTGGGATCGGGTGGATGGGATCAAACGGGTCGATTTAGCTCATGATTTAGCAGAAATCGAGGACAGTAAAGAACCGCTTGACGCACTAAAACACATCAAATCGGTACAAAGAGCAGCAATATTTATCTTGTGCGATTTCCATCCTTATTTTGAAAATGAGCCCAAAATTATCCGTTTAATTCGAGAAATTGCGCTTGATCATAATAATAAAAACCACACATTAATTTTTATCTCTCACAAAATCGATTTGCCCGCTGAAGTCAAACGGTATTCCGCTAAGTTTCAGCTGGCTCTACCTAATGAAGTTCAGTTGGAGAAACTGATCCGTGAAGAAGCTAAAATCTGGTCGAAAGCTCATCATGGACAAAAAGTCAAAACAGATGCGGCGACTCTCAAGCAACTAGTTAGAAACCTGAGAGGAATGACCTATGCCGATTCAAGAACATTAATTAGAAACGTGATCAGTGATGGCGCAATAACCGAAGAAGAATTGCCTCAAGTCAACAAAGCAAAATTTGAATTATTGGACATGGATGGTGTGTTGAGCTTTGAATATGAAACCTCTAAATTTTCCGAAGTGGGTGGCTTAAACAATTTAAAAAATTGGCTGAAACAACGTAAGGCTGTATTTCTCGATCGTGACATCCCCATTGATCCGCCAAAGGGATTAATGTTACTTGGCATCCAAGGTGGAGGAAAAAGCTTGGCGGCTAAAGCGGTTGCAGGTATGTGGGGACTCGCTTTATTAAGGTTGGATTTTGGTACCTTATACAACAAATATCATGGCGAAACCGAAAAAAACTTACGCGAGTCACTCAAAATGGCGGAATTGATGTCACCTTGTGTTTTATGGCTCGATGAAGTTGAAAAAGGCTTGTCCAGCGGTGAGAGTGACGGCGGAACCTCACAACGACTATTAGCGACACTGCTGACATGGATGGCAGAGAATACTCATCAGGTATTTATTGTCGCTACCGCCAATGATATCAGTAAACTTCCACCAGAATTAATGCGTAAAGGACGACTGGATGAAATCTTTTTTGTCGACTTACCTGATCATCAATCGAGGCAGGATATTTTTAAAATTCATCTCAGTAGAAGAAAACAAAAACCTGAACAATTTGATTTATCGGCACTCGCCGATGCCAGTGATGGTTTTACCGGCTCCGAGATTGAGCAAGCGGTCGTATCGGCGCTTTACCGTGCTTATGGCGGCGGCAGCCCTATGACGACAATTTCAGTCGTAGAAACCATCAAACAAACGCGCCCTATTTCAGTGGTGATGGCAGAAAAAGTTCAGGCATTGAGGGACTGGGCAAAAGATCGGACGATCCTGGCAAATTAACAAACAAAGAAATTATTTTAGGATTATGGCAAGCACGATTGAAAGATTTTTCATACTTCCGTCATTCTTACCTCCGTGGTAAAAATATTTTTTAATCTTTTAGTTTTTTATTCAATTTCACCATTTCCTCTTTTAATATTTAAAATATCAGAATGAATGTTGCAAGATTCAACATTTTTATCTCTAAGCGCCCGATATACGGCCATCACCATGGCTTCTGAACCACTGATATAAAAATCTTTTTCGGTTAAAATAGGTCCACATTGTTCAATGGCTACCTCATGAGGAAAACCTGTCGCTCCTTGCCAAATCTCATCATCACCAGAAATAACGGGTATATAACGGAAATTATCCTCCTCGGTTTGCCATTGATTGATTAAGTTATGGTGATAAAGATCACTCATAAACTGAGCACCTAAATACAGTTCGATCTGCCTTTGGCAATTATTTGAAAAAGCACTTTCAATCATGCTTTTCATCGGTGAAAAGCCTGTGCCACCAGCAATAATGACCAGATCTCTTTGGCTATCTTTCAAATAACAGTTACCAAAAGCACCTTCAATATCAACACGTTCAGTACTTTTGAACAACTGGATCATTTCGTCCGCTAAAGAATATTGTTTCACCAATCGAATATGTAATTCTAAAAAGCCTTTTTCTTCCGGCGAACTAGCAATAGAAAGAGGGACTCGCTTGCCATCTGGCATGTGCAAAATAATATACTGACCGCCTTTGAAATCTAATAATGCAACGTTGTCTGGCACTAACCTGATCCGATAAATCTGGTCATTCAACTGGCTTACATCTTTGGTTGTACAGCGGTATACGGTCATATTCCTAATTCACCCCAGATCTGATCAATTTTTTGCTTGACTTGTTCGTCCCTTTCAATCGAAACCCCCCACTCTCTAGAGGTTTCACCGGGCCATTTGTTGGTGGCATCAATCCCCATTTTGGAGCCTAATCCCGAGACGGGCGAGGCAAAATCCAGATAGTCGATTGGGGTATTATCAATTAACGTCGTATCTCTAGTAGGGTCGACACGAGTCGTCAATGCCCAGATGACGTCGTTCCAATCGCGAGCATTAACATCATCGTCTGTAACGATCACAAACTTAGTATACATAAACTGACGTAAAAAGCTCCAAACGCCCATCATAATACGCTTGGCGTGACCAGGGTACTGTTTTTTGATGGTTACTACGGCCATTCGGTAAGAGCATCCTTCCGGTGGCAAATAAAAATCAACAATCTCCGGATATTGTTTTTGCAATAAAGGGATAAAGACTTCATTTAATGCCACGCCTAACACTGCTGGCTCGTCAGGCGGACGACCAGTGTAGGTTGAATGATAAATCGGGTTTTTTCGGTGGGTCATCTTTTCAATGGTAAAAACCGGAAAAGATTCGACCTCATTGTAATAACCGGTATGGTCTCCATAAGGCCCTTCGTCAGCCCTTTCATCAGGATAAATATAGCCTTCTAAAATAAATTCTGCGGTAGAAGGTACCTGCAAATGGTTACTTAAGCAGTCTGCAACGCGCGTTTTTTCTCCGCGTAATAATCCCGCGAAAGCATACTCCGATAAAGCATCAGGAATGGGTGTGACAGCCGCTAGTATGGTCGCAGGGTCGGCCCCTAATGCAACACTCACCGGAAATGGTTTACCGGGGTGTTGCTCTTGCCAATCTTTAAAATCCAGTGCACCGCCCCGATGGGATAACCAGCGCATAATCACTTTGTTTTTGCCGATCACTTGTTGCCGATAAATTCCGAGATTTTGACGTTTTTTTTGTGGCCCCTTCGTGATCACCAAACCCCAAGTAATTAATGGTGCAACGTCTCCAGGCCAACAAGTCTGGATCGGTAGTTTACCTAAATCAACTTGGTCTTTATTTATAACGACTTCTTGGCAAGCAGGTTTTTTAATTTCTTTAGTCGCCATATTCAGTACTTTTTTGAATAATGGCGCTTTATCCCAAACGTCCTTCAACCCTGCTGGTGGCTCAGGCTCTTTCAAAAAGGCTAATAACTTACCGACGTCCCTTAATTGAGAAACATCATCACAACCCATCGCTGCAGCCACTCGGCGCGCAGAACCAAATAGATTAGTTAATACAGGCGTCTTGAAGCCGACCGGATTTTCAAATAACAAGGCAGGTCCATCGGCTTTTAACACACGATCCGAAATTTCGGTCATTTCCAAAATAGGATCGACCGGATATTGAATTCGTTTGAGATCACCTTTTGATTCAAGATAATCTAGAAATTCACGAAGATCTTTGTATTTGACTGAAGGGTTTAACATAAGAAAAACAAGTTGGGAATAGAACATTGGAAGCCGCAAATTTTGCAACAACTCGCGACCAGAAAAGCTAGCATCTTATTCTAATTCTTGCCACGTTGCTTCATCGAATTGAAAAATTCATCATTGGTTTTGGTCATAGCCAGTTTATCAATCAAAAATTCCATCGCTTCAGTTTCTTGCATCGGATGCAGGATTTTTCTTAAAATCCACATTTTTTGCAGCTCTTCTGTAGAGGTTAATAAATCTTCTTTACGAGTCCCACTGCGGTTAAAGTTGATCGCTGGAAAAACTCGTTTTTCAGCAATTTTTCGATCAAGATGTAATTCAAGATTACCCGTTCCTTTAAATTCTTCGTAGATCACTTCATCCATTTTTGAGCCGGTATCAACCAGCGCAGTAGCAATAATGGTTAGGCTTCCACCTTCTTCAATATTTCTGGCTGCTCCAAAAAATCGCTTAGGTCTTTGCAACGCATTCGCATCAACACCACCGGTCAAAACCTTGCCCGATGAAGGGATCACGGTGTTATAAGCTCTCGCTAAACGGGTAATCGAATCAAGCAAAATAATGACATCTTTTTTGTGCTCCACTAATCGCTTCGCTTTTTCGATGACCATCTCTGCCACTTGGACATGACGACTAGCAGGTTCATCAAAGGTTGATGCAACCACTTCACCTCGAACAGAACGCTCCATTTCAGTCACTTCTTCTGGCCGCTCATCAATCAATAAAACAATCAACACACAATCTGGATGGTTCGCAGCAATCGACTGAGCGATATTTTGCATCATCATCGTTTTACCGGCTTTTGGTGGAGAAACTAATAGTCCACGCTGTCCTTTACCAATCGGTGAGGCTAAATCGATAATCCGTGCGGTAATATCTTCACTTGAACCGTTGCCTCGCTCCATCACCATTCTTTCATCAGGATGCAGTGGAGTCAGATTTTCGAACAATATTTTATTGCGGGCATTTTCAGGGCTATCAAAATTAATTTCGCGAATTTTTAGTAGTGCAAAATATCTTTCGCCATGCTTTGGCGGGCGAATTTTTCCAGCGATAGTATCACCGGTTCGTAAACTAAAGCGTCTAATTTGACTTGGAGAAACGTAAATATCATCCGGTCCGGCCAAGTAAGACGAGTTGGCATTTCGTAAAAAACCAAATCCGTCGGGAAGAATTTCTAAGACACCATCACCAAAAATATCTTCACCACTTTTGGCGTGACCTTTTAATATGGCAAAAATAATGTCTTGCTTTCGCATCCTAGCGACATCATCTAATCCGGCTTCTTTGGCCATTTGAGTGAGTTTAGTGGCTGAGAGTAGTTTTATTTCTGATAGGTTCATAGAGTGTACTTGTTGGTTAAAATTATTGTTGATTCAGATTGTTTGTCTGGTTCGAATTAAAGAATCTTTCAGTTAGATTTGAACAAAAAACGTCAAAGTTTTGTCTGGAATGTTTCGGGTATACCTTTTTGGGCCATTTATGGTCAAATAATTATGAGTCAATCTCTGGCTTGTGCGTCAATCTCTGGATTATTTATTTGCTGGTTTATTTTTTGCTTCTTAGCGCTACCAAATGTTTGACTTTAAACTAATCGCTTTAAACTATTGGCCAATTTATCGATTCTTAATATTTATTTAATACAGTTTAAATTTTGACCATCACTTTTAATAACAATCTTAAATCTATTAACAATCTTAAGAACAACAATCTAAAGGGTTTTATCTAGGTCGGGGAGCAGCTCGAAATAAGCAACTGAATGAAAAATAGCACTAATTTAAAATATTGTCCAGCTTTTCGCCATTTTCCAAGAATAAACTGAGTAAATATTGCTATCTATTGCTGAACATACACTCAAAAAGAGGTGTACAGAGATAATATTGACCCGGGAATCAACCGGATCAATGACAAACAGGAGTTATATATTACTATCGATAAATGCCGCTAACTGAGATTTACTTACCGCGCCAACTTGTTGTGCTTCAACACTACCATTCTTAACCAGAATCAAGGTGGGTATACCACGAACACCGTACTGGGGAGCCGTCGCCTGATTTTCATCGATGTTTAATTTGGCGACTTTTATTTTACCGGAATATTCAGTGGCAAGTTCGTCCAAAATAGGGGCTATCATTTTACAGGGTCCACACCATTCGGCCCAAAAATCAACCAAAACAGGAATATCCGACTTTAAAACTTCCGATTCAAAACTATCATCTGTTAAATGAATAACTTGCTCGCTCATTATGTTTTCTCTCCAATCGTTAAAAATATTTGGAAACAAGAGGTAACGTTTCCATGATAGGCTTTATTATTGCTAACACCGTTAGAAATCTAACATAGTTTCGGTATAGCCACTTTAATGCTACTATTTGTTTTTCTTCACAAAACTTACATATTCGCCCTATTTTGCCGTTTGCATGCGCAAGTTGCAACCCGAGAAGGCAAAAAGTCTTGTATTTTTTATAACAAATCGATGCGTCAATCTGACTGCGCCGCCTTAAGGTAGATAGCCACATTATGGTCACCCATTTATCACAGACTAAGTTTGAGTCCATGGGGTTACACCCTAACCTTCTAAAATCATTAAAAAAACTAAATTATGAGTTTGCCACACCGATCCAAGCACAGGCTATTCCATTATTGTTAAAGTCTCAAGATGTCGCAGGGCAGGCACAAACCGGCACCGGCAAAACCAATGCATTCCTATTAGCCGTTTTACATGAGCTATTAGTCTTACCGGAGGTTGAAGGACGTCGCCCCAATGAGCCACGAGCCTTTATTATCGCGCCGACTCGTGAACTAGTCATTCAAATCTATGAAGATGCAAAAACTCTAGCAGAGTTTACCGACATAAAAGTCGAAGTTGCTTTTGGCGGCGCCGACTATGTTAAACAAAAAGAAGCCATATCTACCGGAGTTGATATTTTGATTGGCACCACCGGTCGCTTATTGGATTATTTTAAACAAGGGGTGTTCAACTTTTATGCCCTTGATTGCGTGGTACTTGATGAAGCCGATAGGATGTTTGACTTAGGTTTTATCGACGATATTCGTTACTTCTTTAAACGAATGCCTAAGCCTGAAGAAAGGCTCAACATGTTATTTTCTGCCACCTTGTCAAATCGAGTGAAAGAGCTGGCTTATGAACATATGAATTCGCCCGAGCACATTCATGTCGAGCCGGATGAGGTCACTGCGGGTCAAATCGAGGAATGCCTTTATTACCCAAGCAATACTGAAAAGCTGGCGTTACTGATCGGCGTAATGCGACAACAACAACCCACCAAGTCAATTGTTTTTACCAATACCAAGCGTCAGGCGGAGCAAGTTTGGTTGTGCTTAAGAAGCAACGGTTTTAATGCAGGACTACTAACCGGTGATGTACAGCAGAAAAAAAGAATGCGATTATTAGATGAATTGAAATCAGGAAAAATTGAAATACTGATCGCTACCGACGTTGCCGCCAGAGGTTTGCATATTGACGCAGTTAGCCATGTGTTTAATTTTGATTTACCAGATGATGCAGAAGATTATGTGCACCGAATTGGTCGAACCGCCCGAGCCGGAGCTAGCGGCATAGCCATTTCTTTTGCCTGCGAAGATAACGCCTTTAATTTACCAGCCATCGAAACTTACATCGATCATCCAATACCAACAGCAGATGTTGAATCAGAGCTGTTACCGGAAATTACTCTACCCGAAAAAACTCATCGCCATCATCGAGGTCGTCCTAATAAGCATCCAAACCAACGACAAGGTAATCGGCACAATAACCGGCCACACCGATAACCTATCATTCCAATGCACGATAACGATCTAACCTCAGAGCATCTGCTCAAAGCCGAAGGACTAAGATGCCCCGAGCCGGTAATGATGATCCGTAAATCAATCAGGGAAATGAATTCTGGTGAAGTACTTAAAGTCATCGCGGACGACCCATCAACCAAGCGCGACATACCGACTTTTTGTGAATTTATGGATCATCAATTAATTAAAAAACAAGTTGATCAAATTCCTTACCAGTACTGGATCCAGAAAGGCTAATGGCCGCTTCAACTGATTTTTTAGGTTTAAACTCGCTGGTCAATTTTTCCGACAATGATAAATCTCTACAGCCAGTCGAACAATGGGATCCAGATTTTTGCTTAGGAAACGTAGAACGATGAAAATCGTTTTTAAAAAAATCCCAACAGCTGCACTGATTTTTTATCTGGTAGGATTGATCGTTATTTTGACTGCAGCGGTTAATTATTTTATTGCGGTTGCTTTTATCAGCAGTTTGCTGATACAACAGCTTTTTATTGGCGGTGCAATAATCGTCGCAATCGGCTCAGTGATTAACACGCTCTTTCAATTTTCAAAAAAAAATTAACCAGGGAATTGCGCTTTTCGGTAAAGCTTTTTATCAATAATATTAAGGTAAAAACCCACTCGTTTTTTGGCTAAGCTCAGTGTTTTGTTATCAATTTGAGTCTCAATAGACTCCACGGCTCTCGCCGAAACCTGATTGATATGTTTAGCAACAGGGCTTTGGTTGAGAGATGCAAGCTTAAACCACGCATAAGATTCAACCGTATCTGGTTTCACTCCCAATCCATTGTGAAGCATTAGCGCCAGATTATACTGAGCCGCGGCATTGCCGCGAATACCTGACTTGAAATAGTATTCGGCTGACATTTTAAGATTGGTCCTAAAGCTACTCCCTTTGGGAGGCTTGTAATAGAAATTACCTAGGATAAATAAAGCCGCGGGATCACCTAATTCTGCCTGATGCTTCAGTCGAGCCCAGTCAGATAAATAAATATTATTTCGGATACCAAATTCTTCATCACTTGCTGCATTGGCAAAATGGCAAAACAGCAAACAAAACAACATGAATATGTGGATCCCAATACGGCCAAAACGACGCAAATAGAATTCCTATAAAAGTTAGCTGCTGCCAATTAATAATAGACCACAACCTGATAATGCTCTAATTCCTGTTAAGCCTGCGTGGCTCGTAACTCAACCCAACCAGAATAGTGTTAAGCACCGATTTAAAGGGAGCGAAGGTATATACTAGGATAATCCTAGAATAATAACTGATTAAACCCCTCCTCCACAAATACACTATCATCACAATAGTAAGTGTGGCTCCCATTTATATCGGTTACAGTGTCTACCCTAGTAAGAACTAGAAGAAAAATAGCCTATTCCTCTAGTATACCCGTGTCACCTCAAAATCTCTGTGAAGGAGTACTAGTATATGTGAAATCACCTTCAAGAAATGTAATTTCTGAGCACAAAAACTGTGTAATAATTACATTAGTTGCTAAACTGCTACTATTCTGTAATTTAAGAATAATCCTAGAATAATTCAGCGAGTTACAGAACAAGAAATTTATAGGGGATAAGCATGCTAAAGCTTTCAAAATTCGATCTGTTCAATGACCTTGAAAAAAATGATATTGAAAATATATTGTCTCATGTCCATTCCCGAATTTTTCGTAAGAAGACTCAAATCATTACCGAAGGTGATGACTCGCATAGCTTATACTTCCTACTAGAAGGCGAGGTCAAGGTCTACTTAAATGATACCTCTGGCAAAGAGATAATAATAAACACTCACAAAACGGGTGAGTTTTTTGGTGAACTGGGCCTGATCAAATCAATCCCAAGAACGGCCTCAATTATAACCGTTTCTGACTGCAAGATAGGGATTATGCAGGAATTCGATTTTAAACATTGCCTATCTTCGTTTCCCGCGTTTTCGATAGCGCTAATTGAAAATCTCTCTACTCGACTAATCGATGCCACCGAAACTATCCGGCAGCTAGGTTTAATGGATGTCTATCAACGGATCGCTGTGATCTTTTTGAATTTATCGGTCGAAAAAGGAGATGTTAGAGTGATCCCAGAAAAAATGACTCAGCAAAATATTGCCAACCGTGTGGGTGCTTCTCGGGAAATGGTTGCCAGAATATTAAAAGATTTACGCTCCGGAGGTTACATTACTCAAGATTTAGACGGTATCACCATACACAAAACCTTGCCACATTCTTGGTAGCTTTGATGATCTTGCCATTCCAACATTGGGGTTTGGCTCGTTCAGAAATAGTGGCTGATTAATTTAGTTAAATAGCCATTGGGACAGGTTGTCGTTCTGAGGCCTTGTATTCATCAAGCATTTTCTGCGCCTTGGCTAAACAAAAAGTGTCCTGATGTACGACTTTACCAATTAATATGCCTGTCAATTTTTCGGCGTGATTCTCAAGCAATAATTTTAAGTCAGCCATTTTTTTGATACCACCGTTAGCAAATATTGGTATTTCAACCCCTTGAGACAGTTGATTAACACTCAAAAGATTCAAGGAATTCACATGTCCTTGTGACGGTACTTCAGTCACTAACAAACCCACGACTCCTTCTTCTTCTAATTGTTTGGCCAAAGATTTTATTTGAGAAATCGGCTCACCATTTCCCATATTAACCGTTCCCTGACGGCTACCTAATTCAACCAATACCTTGTCGGGAAACTCCACACAGATATCGGATAACAAATTCTTTTGCCGAAACGACTTACCATTTAACACCAAAAAATCCGCTCCAGCATCCATCCAGATAAATGCTGAATCAACACACTTGATCCCGCCAATCACTTGAATTTCAATCTCAGGATAGGTTTGTTTAATTTTAGTCAATAGATCAACGTTACAGGGCTCTCCAGTTTCAATCGCATCGACATCAACAAAATGAATTCGGCTAATACCTTTTTCGACCCAATTCTCGATAGTCTCAAGAGGATCTTCGCTAACGACATGATCAACAAAGCTATTTTTGTGTTCAGTGTGAACACATTTGGCGTGGCGAATTTCTAGAACTGGAACTAACTGCATAATAGATCCCCAAGAATCGTGCTAGATAAATCAGCTAAATTTGGCTAATACTGCTCTTCACTGATTTTCCTAGAAGGTTGACTGTTACTTTAACTATAGATCAGCTGGCAAAAATTGCGAACCGTTAATCCGATAAAAACTCCCGTACGAGAAAATATTTTTTAAGGGATTATAAAAATTGTAAATCTTATAACCAATGAGGTTTCAAGAGACACAGCAATCAGTTACTATCCTTGCATCAGAAAAAACGAATATCGTGAATAACTTTATGCAACAATCAAGATCTAACCAGACAAAACGACAATCTACTGGAAGCAATCAGATCCGGATCATTGGTGGTTCAATGCGCGGGCGTAAAATCAATTTTTCTTCCGGAGAAGGTTTGCGTCCCACTTTAGATCGGATCAGGGAAACCTTGTTTAACTGGTTAGCAGCCGATATTCAGAATGCCAATTGTCTGGATTTATATGCTGGTAGTGGCGCGCTCGGAATTGAAGCCGTTTCTAGAGGAGCAAAATCAGTCACACTTGTTGATGCCAACCAACAAGTTACTGAAATTTTAAGGAAAAACCTTAAAACCTTATCAATTATTAATGCTAAGGTTGTAAATCAAAAAGCAGAGCAATTCTTGACTAATAATGAACAATTATTTGACCTAGTCTTTTTAGATCCGCCCTTTAACAAAGCGATGCTCGATTTAATTATGGATAAAATTAAACCCCATCTTTCAAAACATGCTTTAATCTATGTGGAGCAAGAAAATGCGAGTTCAACCATTGATTTTAATGATCAATGGCAGGTAATAAAATCGAAAAAGACCAGCCGATTTTGCTATTCGCTAATTTGTTTGGATAACTAGTATTCGCTGGGATGGGCCCTTTTTAAGAACTACAAGATAACATCGAGCAACCCGCTTTATTTCTCGCCCACTCTGGTCTTTTGGCTGCATAGTCTTCATATTCTGATTGCTCTTCATAGGGATTTTTCATGATTTTTAGTAGTTTTTCTATTTCAGAATAATCCCCTCCATTGGCTTTATCGATTGCAATTTGTACCAAGTAATTTCTTAAAATATATTTTGGATTGGTCCGATTCATTCGATCAATTCGATCGTTATCGTTACTTTCTTGAGTTGCAATGCGGTCCAAATATTTTCTCAACCAGGCTATCAATTTTTCGGCACAACTCGTTTGATGGCTTTCAATCATGGCTGCATTATAAAAAGCGGATTCAAATAGCCTCTTGAGATTATGATCATTGTCAGTCTTTTGTATCTTAGCTAAACAGCGAAAAAAAATGGTCATATCGATTTCTGATAGTTCCAGAACTTCGAACAACTCATCGATTAATTTTTTGTCTTTTTTTCCATTGTACTCTTTAAGCCCCAATTTATTGGCATACATTTGTTCAGACAAAGCGGCATAATTATCAGCAAAAGAAGCTAGGGTTGACTCAAGATTTTCCACTCGGCCAATCAACGGTACGATCGCATTGGCAAATTGAAATAAATTCCAGTGGGCTACCTGCGGCTGATTAGTATAACAATAACGTTTGCCCTGTGCGTCAGTTGTATTAGGCGTCCATTGGGGCTCATAACCTTCTAACCAACCATAAGGACCATAATCAATCGTTTGCCCTAAAATGGACATATTATCGGTATTCATTACCCCGTGGACAAATCCAACTCTCATCCAGTGAACCATGAGCTCAACCGTTGATTGGCAGATTTCTTCAAACCATTTTTCATACACTTCGACGCCATAGGATTTAACCTTGGGTTCCCCCAAATGAGGAAAGTAATTCCGGATCGAAAAATCAGCCAGCTGTTTAAGAACTTCCGTTTCATTTCTGGAGGCATGAATTTGAAAGTGGCCGAATCGAAGAAAGGAAGAAGCCACTCGGCAAACTACCGCGCCCAGTTCTAACTCTGGATGACCATCATAAAGCATATCACGCATAATTTGGTCGCCGGTCAGTGTCAGGCTCAAGGCTCGGGTAGTCGGCACACCTAAATGGAACATCGCCTCACTACACAAGAACTCTCTGACTGAAGATCTTAAAACAGCCAGACCATCCGCAGTTCTGGAATAAGGCGTGAGACCCGCTCCCTTTAATTGCAAAGTTTGTCTATGGCCCGTTCGATCGATAACTTCTCCCAAATTGATCACGCGACCATCGCCTAGCTGCCCTGCCCATTGGCCAAATTGATGCCCTCCGTAGCACATTGCATAAGGCTGCATTCCCTGCAAAAGCGTGTTACCACTAAAAAACTTACAAAATGCTTTTGAAGACTGATCGGCTTTCGAAATATTAAGTGATTTTGCCACCTCTTGAGAGACGCAAACCAACGAAGGGTGGCTGGTTAGGGTTGGCTCAACAAAAGAATAGCAAGCGTTAAAGACTTGCCTTGGTGAGCCGTTTTTTGATTTTTCACCCGGTAGATGATCGACAAAATGATTTTCTAGGTTAAGTTTGATATTCATTCTCAAAACTCGGTTAATTTGAACATCAATCTAAACCAAATAGACATCGTATCGAAATTTTTTGGCCAATATTTCATGACTAGATTTTCGTTTAGCTAGTGACGGTGCCCCTTTAGGTCTTTTTACCACAACTCTATTAACTTCGCTCTTTAACGCATTGAATAGGAGCTGTTCTGCATCTGGATCTTCACCTGCGACACGCTTAAATAGCCGCATTTCTTTTTTGACTAGCGCTGATTTTTTTCTCTCTGGAAACATAGGGTCTAAATAGACTACGTCGATTTTTTGACTAACTTGAGACTGAAGACTATTTTTCTGATACAAGCTAAGCCGATCGATAACATCCGATTTAAAAGATGAATGAGCTTTAAGACGAGTCAGCGCATTTTCTAGAAGATGATAAATAGCAAAATTTCTTTCTTGCATTATGACCTCACAACCTAACATCGCCATAATGAATGAATCCCGCCCCATTCCGGCGGTCGCATCTAATACCTTAGGTCGATAGTGAGATTTACAACCAATGGCTTTGGCTATCACTTCATTGGACTTGCTGACCTTGCTCGCTCTGATCGCCACTTCGCCTTGCCCTAAATCGAATTTTAGGATATCGGGTTTTCCATCAAGAAAAAGATGAAGAATCAATTGCTTATCGACTCGTTCAAAAATCGCATTGTCGGGAGTCAATTGACCGATTGACAGAGTTTCAGCTAAGCCAAGTTGCTTGCTTAATGACTCCGATAATGCGGCGAAATTGACGATCATTTATTGATCTCATCGGTCGTAATTCCGGAATGGCGAAGCAATGCATCAACGGTTGGTTTTCGACCTCGAAAAGCAACAAACAATTCCATTGGGTCAGCTGAACCACCTTTTTCCAAAATATTATTTAAGAATTTTTTCCCGATCGATTGATTCATCACGCCTTTTTCTTCAAATAAAGAAAATGCATCAGCAGATAAAACTTCGGCCCACTTATAACTATAATAACCCGCAGAATACCCCCCAGCAAAAATATGAGAAAATCCATTTTGGAAACGGTTCGATGAAGGCGGAATAATGACAGCCACTTCTTTTCTAGTTTCATCAAGAACGGTTTGAATTTGATTTGCATCTAACGCATCATTGTTGTGGATGCGCATATCAAACAGTGCAAATTCAATTTGACGAACCATAATCATCGCCGATTGAAAATTCTTAGCGGCGATCAGTTTATCCAGTTTGTCTTTAGGAAGTGATCTCCCCGTTTCAAAATGCTGACTAAGCTTAGCAATCACTTCCGCCTGATAACAAAAATTTTCCATAAACTGACTCGGTAATTCCACCGCGTCCCAAGGTACATTAGCAATGCCGGAGGCTGAAAGTTCATCTATCTGAGTTAGCATATGGTGAAGTCCATGACCAAACTCATGAAATAATGTAACCACTTCATCATGAGTCAATAATGCTGGTTGACCTTTGATTGGAGGTGCAAAATTGCAGGTTAAATAAGCGATGGGAGTTTGGGTGATTTGCTCATTCAACTTAAAACGACTTTGATAATCATCCATCCACGCACCGCCACGCTTAAACTGGCGCGCGTATAAATCGAGGTAAAATTCTGCTACCAATACTCCGTTGCGGCGTAGTTTATAATGGCGAACATCCGAGTGCCAAACAATCGGTTTGTCGACCATTTCAAAACTCACATTAAAATGATGTTCGGTGATTTCAAACAAACCAGTAATCACTTTATCCACCACAAAATAAGGCCGTAATTCTGATTGGGAAATTTTAAAATTTTGTTGTTTTAATTTTTCACTAAAATAAGCAATATCCCAAGCTTTAAGGTCATCAACACCTAGGGTCAGGGCAAATTTTTCTAGATCCGCATATTCCCATTGAGCCTGTTTTCTAGCGGCTTGATTAAGGTCGGCCAAAAATTGTAAAACCTGTTCTGGACTTTCTGCCATTTTACTTTCGACCGATAATTCGGCAAAATTATTAAAACCCAATAAATGTGCTTTGTTTTGTTTGAGTTTAAGCAGTTCAGCCATAATCTCGCTATTATCAAACTGACAATCAGTCGATTGATCTGACGCCCTAGTCGAATAAGCCGTATAAACTTCTTCTCGCAGCTTTCGATCATCCGCATAAGTTATAATTGCCAAATAACTGGGGATTTCTAAAGTCACCAGATAACCTTGACGATCCCGAAGCTCTGCATTGCCTTTTAACATCGCCAACTCGGTATCAGGCAATCCGGCCAAGCTGCTTTGACTCACCAATAACTTTGTCCAGGCCATAGTCGCGTCCATTAAATTTTGTTCGTACTTGGAAGATAACTCTGCCAAACGTTTTTGAATTTTGCTAAATTCTTGTTGATCTTTGTTATTTAAGTGGAGCCCCGACAATTTAAAACCGATCAATGAATCCTTTAAAATATGCTTCTGAGTGGCGGTGAAATTGTTCGCGCCTGCGGAGTCAGACAACTCCTTAGTCACCTTATACAAACCTTGATGTTGACCTAGCTTGGTCGAATATTCAGTCAATAATGCCAAACCTTTATCATAGGCAGTCCGCCAATCATCACTATTACAGACACTATTAAGGTGAGAAACCGGCGACCAGACTTTGCCAATACGATCTTCGAGTTTTTCCAACGGCAACATAAAATCCTGCCAACGGGTGTTTTCTTGTTGATTAGCCGCCAATTCAACCAGTGATTCGATCGCCTCATTGTTTTCCTCAATAACCTTTAAAATAGCGGGTTCCACCTGATCAGGCTTGATTTGGTCGATTTTTTCGATAGGATTTTGTAATAATAAGGGGTTAATTATAGTCATAGTGAAGTGGTCATCGGCTTGAAATAAAGGCAAACTACCAGCATATACCTACACAATCAATCACTCATTGATAGAACTCAAGATAAAACAAGGCGATAGCATGACAAATACCAACAACCAATTCGATTACGACTACCTAGCCATTGGTGGCGGTAGTGGTGGCATTGCCTCAATTAATCGCGCGTCAATGTACGGCCAAAAATGCGCCATCGTGGAAGCCAAAGCCCTCGGTGGTACCTGTGTCAATGTGGGTTGTGTACCCAAAAAAGTCATGTGGTTTGCCGGACAAATCGCCGATGCATTCAAATATGCGCCAGACTACGGTTTTGATGTAGCCATTAAATCCCATGACTGGATGACTCTTATTAATAACCGTGAAGCTTATATCGGCCGAATTCACGCCTCTTACGATAGCTTGCTAGAAAAAAATAAAATTGATTTAATTAAAGGTTGGGCGACCTTAGTTGACAAACACAGGGTTAAGGTAGGCGATCGCATAATCAGCGCCAAGCGTATATTAATGGCTACCGGCGGCGAACCCTCTATTCCTGAAATACCCGGCAAAGAACACATATTGGATTCTGACGGATTTTTTGCCCTTAAAAGCCAGCCCAAAAAAGTGGTGGTTGTCGGGGCCGGTTACATTGCGGTGGAATTGGCTGGATTATTAAATGCGTTAGGCAGCGAAACACACCTAATAGTCCGCAAAGCCGATCCTTTACGAGAATTTGATGATGTGGTTCGCGAGACACTAGTAGAACAAATGATAGAAGAAGGGATCAGCATTCACCGCCACACTCAAATCACTCAAATTAACAAAAACCAACAGCAACAGTTTGAAATAAAAACCCATTCAGAAGCAGAAATACCCGTTGTTGATGCGGTTATTTATGCCATTGGCCGAGCGCCCATTACTGCTGGGATCGGAATAGAAGCCGTTGGTATTGAATTGGATGCTCGCGGTTATATCATCACCGATGAATATCAAAATACCAATGTCGACAACATTTATGCTGTCGGTGACAATACCGGACGAGCACAACTTACACCGGTTGCGGTTGCAGCTGGTAGGCGATTATCTGAGCGGTTATTTAATGGTAAAACGGATGAAAAATTAGATTATGAGTTAATTCCTACAGTCGTTTTTTCCCATCCGGCTATTGGCACGATTGGCCTGACCGAAACACAGGCAAGAAAGAAATATGGTGATGATATAACTATTTACAATTCCAGCTTTACTGCCATGTACACGGCCATCACCCAACATCGACAACCGACTAAAATTAAATTGATATGTCAGGGCGAAAATGAAAAAGTGATTGGTATTCATATTATCGGACATGGTGCAGATGAAATGTTGCAGGGTTTTGCGGTCGCAGTAAAAATGGGTGCGACGAAAGCCGATTTTGATAATACAGTGGCGATTCATCCAACTTCATCGGAGGAGTTGGTGACCTTACGTTAAAATCAGTTGGGGAAACAAACCCTATTGAGCTAAAATAATCCTATGACAAGATAAAATAATTATCAATCGAGATCATTCCACTATGAGTATACGATCATTCGAGCACCACCACCCGCAACTGGGCGACAAGGTCTTTGTCGATCCATCGGCGCTAGTTCTCGGCCAAGTCACTATTGGTGATGACAGCTCAATATGGCCAATGGCAACAATCAGGGGTGATGTACATTCTATTTCTATTGGAGCCAGAACCAGCATTCAAGACGGCAGTGTGCTCCACGTTACCCATGCTGGGCCCTACGATCCGGAAGGACATAATTTAGAAATAGGTAACGATGTCACGGTTGGTCACAAAGCGATGATTCATGGCTGTATCATTGAAGATAAATGTTTGATTGGCATGGGGGCTGTAGTAATGGACAGCGCGATTATTCATTCACAGGTTATCCTAGGAGCAAATAGTTTGGTGCCTCCCGGCAGGGAGCTTGAAGGTGGATTTTTGTGGGTGGGTTCACCCGCTAGAAAAATTAGAGCACTCACCGAAGAAGAAGTGGGATTCTTTGAATATTCTGCCAGTAATTATGTCAAACTAAAAGATCGGCATTTAATTGGTTCGCATGGTAGTTAACCCTAGAATAATCAGAATATAGAATCACTTACACTGCTGAATAATATTTTCTCTCCAGCCAAATCAAGCTAGCGCTAATGATAAACAACTGTTAATTCCCAAATTACAGCCGTCAGTTTGGTCGTTTTTCAACCAAATTAACGTCCTAATCCTATCACATCCTTATAACGCTAATCTGGGAATGTGAATTTCTCTGCATAATTTCGAAATTTCATTTGAAGTCCATTTGATAATTTTCGTTTAATGCGCGAATGAAAAGATTTTATCCCAATTTTGATCCCATTCATGCATTCACGCTTTCCCTTGATTATCATCAAAATGAACTGGAATGTGAGCATTGCTCAAAACATGACCAGTTTGTTTCTCATGGCATTATCTATAAACAACGCTCTGGTATGTTTGCTGAAAAAGTTGGCAAACGAATCTTTTGCTCTAATCGCTATGGCCGAACCGGTTGTGGGCGCACGTTTCAATTGTATGTCGCAACAGAAATCCCTGGTTTTCGATATGGCGCAGCTCATTTATTTGTTTTTATTTCGGCATTGCTTGCCAATCACTCCATTAGTGAGGCTTACATTAAAGCGACCGGTCAGACGGAGTACCGAAACGCGTGGTCGTGGCTATCTCGATTAATGTTAAAGCTTAGCGAATATCGAAGTTTTTTGAAAGTTCGTTGTGATGACAGTGTTACCCTCCCTCGCCTTAAACCCGTTAGTTTGAAACATTTACTGCCCACATTCAATCGACTATTCACATCCAACAATAACGGGTGCGTTGAGTTTCAAATAGCCCAACAACAGGCATTTTTCTGACGCAATAGATGACGTACAACTCACTATTTCTGACCACTTTTTCTCATTTTTCCATCAAACACATCATCAGTTTAACGGGTTGGTTTAATTGCTCCTATCGCACAACAGAAAAGACCATTTCGAGGCGCGTTTTAAGCCGTTATTGTCTGAGGGATCTTAATTAACCCAAGGAAACACTATGACATCCCAAAAGATACCCCTTGAATTACGATTGCGTGTTCTTAGCGCGATTGATTATGCGTCCGGCAATAGTATTCGAGCTCGGATCAAAAGCGTCAGCGAGCGACACTTTAAAGACGAGCAAACAGGCTGTGTTGATCAATTCACCTGGCGAACGATTAGTACTTGGCTTTATCGATTCAAAAAACGCGGTATAACCACTCTCGATAACAAAACCCGCAGCGATAAAAATAGTTACCGCAAAGTGCAAGTCAATGAATTGGCGGAAGTCATTAATGACATCATTCTGACCTTAAGTAAAAACAAAGTCGGCACCATTCCTAAAAAGACACTTTACCGACAACTGATGCGAAGGAATTATTTTCAGAGAACCCAACTCTCTCAAACCTCTTTTTATCGAATGGTGAGAGAGAACGACCTACTCAATTTAGAAACGACTAAAAAACTACGCCAATCATTTTGTATGCAGTTTTCGAATGAGTTATGGCAAGCCGACACCATGCATGGCCCTTCCATCAAGCAACCCGATGGCAAGTGGAGAAAGACCTTTCTGATTGCCTTTATCGATGATGCCAGCCGTGTCATTACCCATGGCGAATTTTTCTACAACGACAATACAGAGAACATGATTGATGCCTTCAGAACCGCACTATTCAAACGAGGGAAACCAGACCGACTCTATTTTGATAATGGCTCCAACTACAGATCGAAAGAAATCTTAAACGCTTGCGTCAGGCTTGATATTTCACTCTCCCATGCGCCCGTTCGAGATGGTGCGGCTAAAGGTAAAATTGAACGGTTCTTTCGTGGATTTAGAGACAGATTCTTAGTACAGCATTTGGCGTTTAAGTCACTCGAAGAACTCAACAATAAAACCCATGATTGGATTGAAAATGAATACAACCATCAAAAGCACAGTAGCATTCAAATGACACCCATTGATCGCTTTACGCTCGATCATAGTCGGACTAACTTCCTGACTGATGATGAATATACACAAGTGGTTTTTTATGTCGAAGAAACACGAACGGTAAGCAAAACCAACTTATTTAATATCAATTCCCAAAAGTGGGAATGTCCGGTCGATCGGCGAGATAAAAAGATCCAAGTACGCTTTGACCGAAATGATCGTCAACGTTACATCGTGTATTTCAACGGTAACCGAATGGGTGAAGCGAGTCCTGTCAACCTTGTTTATAACGCGAACTTACGCAAAGCTAAGCAAGGAGGCGGATCATGATAAAATCCGTTCACGCGCTGACTAAGGAGCCATTCAATCGAGTCAATTTGAATTTACTCAGTCAACAAAAACAGATATTCGATATCATTAAAATTCATTCACAACAAGGAGGATCCTCCGTTGTGATTGGTGAGCCTGGCGTAGGCAAGTCTGTACTCAGAGAGCATATTGAAAGCTTAGTAAAAGAACGTGAGAATACGGTTGTTTCTTGCTCACGAACCCTGCATACTTATATGAATATTTTGAAGCAACTGGCTGAGTCATTTAAAATTGATGTGCCAACCAAAGACATCGAAAGAGAGTTAATTACGTGTGCGTTCAATCATATCAAAGAGCGTAAAACGCTGTATATACTGATTGATGAGGCGCATCTGTTGGATATGCAGGTTTTAAGGAAGCTCCGATTATTATTCGAACGTTTTCCCAAAAAACACAATTTAGTTTTGTTTAGACAGCGCGATTTATTGCATTATTTATCGCTCAATGTAAACAAGGATATAAAAAGTAGGATCACTTATTCTGCCAATATTAAACGGCAAAACGATGACGATATGGGGCGTTATATTGTTAAAGAATTAGAAGCTGTCAGGATGGGCGTTAACACCTTTAATGAAGGCGCAACGGAACTCATCATAAGAAGTGCGCAAGGCAATTTAAGATTGTGTAGAAACTTATGTTACGGCAGCTTAATTGATGCGGCAAGAGAGGCTCAGAAAATCGTCACCATCGCACATGTGAATAGCGTATTAGTTCAGCCACATTGGCGAAGTCATGAGGAATTAATCAAACAGCAAATATCATAACCTTCAACCATTAGTTTTTACCGAGCCAAAACCATCATAAACAATGGTTTTGGCTTTTTATTATTGGGAGTTATGATGGTAAATTTTATGACGCTGTTTGGTCGAACGTATGATTTAAGTTCGGGAAGTTGATAAAAAGTTATGACCGGAGTGTGGTAAAACGGCCATAAGATCGCGAAATCGTATGACCAATAATTTGGGAAATTGTACGACGTCAAAGTGGACGGCTACACGTATTATTCTGGGGGATATAGTCAGCGGGAGATTGGTGATTACTTGGGATATCATTATAGTACCGTTAGTCGCTGGCTAAAAAAAATATGAAGAGCATAGAAAAACGTGACCCCACTAATGTTTTATGGAAAAATTCCTTGAAACACCACGTCATGTTGAGATCCAAATTTTAGCCGATAAACACGGCAATGCGATTTACCTAGGCGAGCGATGTGTGCAAGCCTGTAAAGAAATGGGTTATCGTGGTGCCGGTACTTTTGAATTCCTATATGAAAAAGGCGAGTTTTATTTTATTGAAATGAATACCCGTGTTCAAGTAGAACATCCGG
>Ga0256845_1001155_pt1 | contig 21947 bp, 18 predicted proteins | sample RiftiametaG_FD_189101 | JGI IMG/M metagenome (GOLD analysis project Ga0256845, IMG submission 189101) | Tube worm associated microbial communities from hydrothermal vent at the East Pacific Rise, Pacific Ocean - Riftia | ecosystem: Host-associated > Annelida > Integument > Unclassified ... | reverse complement strand
GATGAAAAAGAGGCTGAAGAAAAAAAATTGGAAGAAAAAAAGGTGTTGGAAAAATCAGATTCAGATGACTTAAAAGAGTCAGAAGAAAAGTAAAATATAATATAAATAAAGTAACAAAATAAGAATTACTTGGGGGAACATATGGCGAAAGTCAGAATCTATGAATTAGCTAAAGAATTTAATATGACTAATAAAGCTCTTATGGATAAGCTTGAAAATATAGAAGTTGAAGTAAGAAGTCATATGAGTTCTCTTGAGGATGATCAAGTAAGCTTTATTAAGAAAAAATTATTTGGTAAAAAAGCTATGGTATCCGAAGTTAAAGTTAAACCTTCTGTTATTCGAAGACGAAAACCTAAACCGGAACAGCCTGCTCCTCCACAAGTGTCTGAAAAAAAAGAGCTGGAAACTCCAGCTGAAGAAAAAGAGAAGAAGCTTGAAGAGACAGTAAAAAAGAAAATAGTAAAAAAAGAGCCGGAAGAAGCCGAAGAAATTGCTGCCAGGGAAAAACCTGTAGAAAAAGCTGCGAAAAAAGAGCTGTCTGAAGAGAAATCTAAAGATGTAAAAGAAGAGTTGCCTGAAAAAGAAGTTACCCATGTAAAAAAAGAGGTCAAGGTAGAAAAAGCTCCAGAAGAGGTACCAGTTGAAAAAGAAGACAAAAAAACCCTGGTAAATATTAAAAAGAAGGGGAAAAAGAAAAAATCTTCAGAGCCTGCAAAAATTGTTAAAGTTGTTGACCCTGCTGCCCTTGCCGATTTAAGAAAGAAAAAAAAGAAGGGTGAGACAAAAAAACATGCAAAACCTGTAAAAACCACAGCAAAAAAAGAGAAAAAGCTGGCTACAAAAAAGGGCTCACCTGATAAAAAAGAGATAACAAAAATAAAAGAACACTCAAAATCCAAGGCTGTTTTCCAAATTGAACCGGAAGCTAAAGATACTTCTAAAAGGGTAAAAAGAAAAAAGAAAGGTGCTAAAAGTCCTGATATAGTTGAGCAGGACATCTTTAACGATCAAAAACGAAGACAAAAAAAGAAAAAATCCATTGTTGAAGGTGCAGCCCTTTATGAGAAAAACAAATATGGTCGGAAAAAATCCAGAAGAAAAGGATCAAAATCAAAAAGAGGTGATTTTCAGAAAACTGAAATTACAACGCCCAAGGCCATAAAAAGACGTATTAAAATTGATGAAACCATAGAACTTTCAGAGCTTGCAAAAAGAATGGGTATTAAAGCAAACCAGATGATTCAAACACTCATGAAACAAGGAGTTATGGTTACATTGAATCAGACCATTGATTTTGATACTGCATCCATAGTTGCCTCGGAATTTGAGTATGAACTGGAAAAAGCCTCCTTTGAGGAAGAATCTTTGTTGAATATTCAAGAAGATGAAACAGATGAAACAAAATTGCAGCAGAGAGCTCCTGTTGTCACTATTATGGGACATGTTGATCATGGTAAAACTTCTTTACTTGATGTTATACGAAAAACAAAAGTCACATCAGGTGAAGCTGGCGGTATTACTCAGCACATAGGTGCATATAAAGTAAAAACTCCAGGCGGTGATATTACTTTTCTTGATACACCAGGACATGCAGCTTTTACTTCAATGAGGGCAAGAGGTGCTCAAATTACTGATATTGTTGTATTGGTGGTTGCAGCTGATGATGGTGTTATGCCGCAAACCATTGAGGCGATAAATCACTCAAAACAAGCCAGTGTGCCGGTTGTTGTTGCAGTAAATAAAATGGATAAAGAGGGAGCTGATCCTAAACGAATTACACGAGAACTTTCCGAGCATGAACTGCTTTCTGAAGAGTGGGGAGGAGATGTTATCTTTGTTGAAGTCTCTGCAAAAGCTGAAACCGGCATTGAGAACCTTCTTGAAATGATTCTTCTTCAATCTGAAGTGCTTGAGTTAAAAGCAAACCCTGATCGGAAAGCATTTGGCTATGTTGTTGAGTCACGCCTGGATAAAGGACGAGGTGCCATTGCAACGGTGCTTATCCAGCATGGTACATTAAGGGATGGTGAGTCTGTTGTTTGCGGGCACTATTCAGGAAAAATCCGTACAATGACCAATGACCTCGGCAAAAGGATGGAAAGTGCAGGACCAAGTATCCCTGTTGAAATTGTTGGTTTAAATGGAGTACCTGACGCTGGTGATGAGATGATAGCAGTATCCTCGGACAAAGATGCAAAGCAAATCAGTGAAAACAGGTTGCAAAAACAGAGGGCAAAAGAGCTTGCAAAAAAGAGTCGTGCAAATCTTGAAAGCCTTTTCCAGAATTTAGGCTCTGATAAAATACAAGAGCTGAAAGTGATTCTAAAGGCTGATGTCCAGGGTTCACTTGAAGCAATCAGCGATTCTTTTAAAGAGCTTGCAAAAGATGAGGTTGATTTAACCATAGTGCATTCTGCTGTTGGTACTGTAAATGAGTCAGATGTTTCCCTTGCGGCAGTATCAGATGCTATCATTCTTGGATTTAATGTGCGCCCGGAAACCCAGGTTCGCAATTTTGCCAAAGAAGAGAGTGTGGATATGCGGTTCTACGATGTTATTTATGACCTTATAAATGATATCAAATCTGCAATTGAGGGATTAATGCCATCTATTTTTGAAGAAAACATAATAGGAAGAGCAGAAGTCCGTGATACTTTTTTTGTCACCAATGTCGGAACCATTGCAGGTTCATTTGTCATGGAAGGTAAGGTTGTCCGAGGTAAAAAAATCCGTCTTCTAAGAGATGGTGTTGTAAAATTTGATGGTGAGCTTTCTTCCCTGAAACGATTTAAAGATGATGCAAAAGAAGTTCTTCAGCAGTTTGAGTGTGGTATAGGCATCAAGAATTATAATGATATTAAGATCAAAGATATTATTGAATGCTACGAAGTAATAGAAAAAAGACCAGGTGCATAAAAACAGACAATGAAGCCATACCCCAGAGCTGAAAGAATAGGCGTTAAAATTCAGGCTGCTATTTCAGAACTTTTATTAAAAAAAGTTCAGGATCCGAGAATAGAAATGGCAACAATAAGCAAGGTTGAATTAACCAGTGATCTTGCAACAGCTTTTGTCTATTTTTCAGTCTTTGGCAATGACAAGGTGGTTTCTGAAGCAAAAAAAGGGTTTAAGCGCTCAAGAAAATTTATAAAGAAATTAATTGCTCCTGAGTTAAAATTAAAATATATGCCTGATTTGCAATTTAAACATGATGAATCGTTTAATTATGGTTCAAGAATTGACACACTTCTTAATGAGATTGCCAAAAAGAAGAGATCTGGCCCGGAATGAAAAACGGAGTTCTGCCAATCTGTAAACCTGAAGGAATCTCATCTGCACGGGTAGTAAAGTTTGTGAAAAAATTTTCATGTGCAAAAAAAGCCGGGCATATGGGTACACTTGACCCATTTGCCACGGGACTTCTACTATGCGGAATTAACAAAGGAACCAGAATTTCAAGATTCCTGCTCAACAGCTCTAAAAGATATAAAGCAAAAATTTGTCTGGGGGTTGAGACTGATACATATGATGTTACAGGGACTGTTTTAAAAAAAAGCGATGGTCTGCACAATCTTTCCAATGATAAAATATTTGAGACTGTAAATAGTTTCCAAGGGAAACAGAGTCAAATACCACCAGCCTTTTCAGCTCTAAAGCATAAGGGAAAACCTCTTTACGAATATGCCAGGAGAGGCCAAAGTATAACAAAGCCTGCCCGGGACATTGAAATATTTGAGATTTTAATTGAAAAAATTGAAGTACCGTTTGTACATATAGATGTCTTTTGCTCAAAGGGAACTTATATTCGAACAATTGCCCATGATATTGGTAAAAAACTTGGCTGCGGAGCACATCTTGCATCTCTTATCCGCACAGAAACATCAGGATTTACTTTAGATAAAGCTGTTGAGTTAGATGACCTTGGGAAAATGGAACACTCTGCAATTATGGATAAAATAATTCCTTTGGCAGATGCACTCTCCTTTTTACCCTCCCAGAGCGTAGATACCAAACTTGAAAATAAAATAAAATTTGGTCAAAAAATTGGTCTTGATGATGGATTACTGCCCTGTGATGATTTTTTAAGAATTATTACCAACACAGGAGAGCTTGCAGCAATAGTTGAATATGATAAAAACCATGGCGATTTTAAATATAGTTGTGTTTTTTTAAATTAAGTGGTATCTTATTATGTTTATTGATTAAAGTGGTATTTGCCTTGATTTGATTCATATATCTGGATGGAATATTGGATTGTGCATCGACAAAAGAGAGGGAAGCTATAGAATACCAATAATATTTATTCCAAAAAAGGAGTTTACATTGAGTTTATTAGAAATGACAAAGGATGAAGTAGTTGAAAAGTACAAAATACATGAGTCAGATACTGGCTCCCCAGAAGTACAGATCGCTATTTTCTCACATCGTATCACCTATCTTACCGAACATTTGAAGATACATAAGAAAGATCACCATTCAAGAAGAGGCCTTCTGGTCCTTGTTGGAAGGCGGAGAAGTCTTCTTGACTACCTGAAAAGAAAAGATGTTGAAAGATATCGTTCAATAATAGGCAAGCTCGGGATCAAAAGATAGAAAAAATGCAAAAACAGCTGTTTTCTAAACTAACAATGGAAAACAGCTGTTTTTTTATGAAAAGGCAAAAGCCCTCCAGCAAATTTTTAAATAAATTCGTATGTTTATTATCAAAATCGCCATTAAAAGATTTTTTGATAACAAATATACGGGTTTATTATTAGAACTACAGCTGGACTGCCAGTGCCTTTATTTATTTAAGGAGTATTATTTATGGAAAAAGTATTAAAAACTGAAATCAATGGAAAAGAGTTCAGCATAAGCACAGGAAAAGTTGCAAAACAGGCTGGTGGATCCGTTCTTGTACAGTATGGTGAAACCATTGTGCTTGTGACTGCGGTATCTTCCAAAGATCCAAAACCCGAAATTTCATTTCTTCCCCTCACAGTGGAGTATCAAGAAAAAATCTATTCTGCCGGGAGAATCCCGGGCAATTATTTTCGCCGTGAGATTGGAAGACCCAGTGAGAAAGAGACCTTAACTGCCAGACTTATTGACAGACCCATCCGCCCTCTTTTCCCTGAAGGCTATAGTTATGAGACCCAGGTTATTGCAACTGTCTATTCAATGGATAAAGTAAATGAACCTGATGTGTTGGCACTTGTTGGTGCATCAGCAGCACTTCAGCTGTCTGACATACCCTTTGAAGGTCCCATAGCTGGTATAAGAGTTGGAAGAGTTGATGGTGAATTTATTGCAAACCCCACCCTGGAACAGATAGAATCAAGTGATATCAATCTGGTTGTGGCAGGTTCTAAAACTGGTGTGATAATGGTTGAAGGTGGTGCCCAAACAGTTTCTGAAGAAGATGTGATTGATGCCATCTATTTTGGTCACTCAGCAATGCAGCCGATTATTGAAATGCAGCAAGAGTTGCAAAAAGCAGTTGGAAAAGAAAAACGTGAAGTTGCTGAACCTGAAATCGACACTGAACTTTATGCAAAAATCACTGAAATTGCGAAAGATAAAGTCCATGCAGCAGTACAGGTAAAAGATAAAATGGAGCGGGGCAAAGCATTAGGCAATGTCAAAGAAGAGCTGCTTGCATCAATTGCAGAAGATTATCCTGAAAGGGAAAAAGAGATAAAAGCTCTTTTTAAAAACCTGGTCTACAGTGTTAGCAGAAATATTGTTTTAACTGAGGGAAAACGCATTGATGGAAGAAAATTTGATGAGATAAGAAACATTGAGTGTGAAGTTGGAAATTTACCAAGACCCCATGGAAGCGCCCTGTTTACAAGGGGTGAAACCCAAGTTCAAGGTATTTTAACTTTGGGTTCCGGTCTTGATGAACAACGTATTGAAACCTTAAACGGGCAAACAATGCGACAATTCATGCTGCACTATAACTTTCCTCCATTTTCTGTTGGTGAGGTTAGACGTGCCGGTGGTCCAAGCCGTAGAGACATAGGGCATGGAAACCTGGCAAGCCGCGCCCTGGAAAAAATTATTCCTGACTCTGCTGACTTTGAGTATACAATAAGGCTTGTTGGAGAAGTGCTGGAATCCAATGGAAGTTCATCCATGGGCACTGTATGTGCTGGGACCCTTGCATTGATGGATGGCGGTGTTCCCATAAAAGCACCGGTTTCCGGTATTGCAATGGGGCTTATAAAAGATGGTGATAATATGGCTGTCCTCTCAGATATCCTGGGTGATGAAGATCACTTTGGAGATATGGACTTTAAAGTTGCAGGCCCCAAGGAGGGAATCACTGCCCTGCAAATGGACATTAAAATTAAAGAACTTCCCAAAGAGGTTATGGTAAAAGCTTTACACCAGGCAAAAGCAGGCAGATTGCATATTCTTGATAAAATGCTTGGAACACTTGATACAACGCGCTCAGATCTTTCTCCCTATGCTCCCAAGATTGTACGTGTTGAAGTCAAAAAAGATAAAATCAGAGAGATTATCGGACCTGGAGGAAAGGTTATTCGAGAGATTCAGGCAGATACCAATACAACGGTTGAGATCAATGATGACGGTGTTGTTAAGATTGCCGGAGAAAATGATGATGATGTACAAGCTGCTGTTAAAATCGTTACTGATATTGCAGTTGATCCTGAACCAGGTGAAATATATGAGGGGAAAGTTGTAAAAATTGCTGACTTTGGAGCCTTTGTCAATATCAAAAGAGGCACAGACGGTCTTGTACACATATCTGAACTTGCACATAAAAGAGTTAATAAGGTTACAGATGTTCTGAACGAAGGGGATGTTATTAAAGTTAAGGTTCTTGCTGTTTCCAGGGATGGCAAGATTAAGTTGAGTTACAAGGCTCTGCTTGACAAGTGATAAAAGCTAGCGAGCTTACCATATGTCCCCTTGCCAGCGGCAGCAAGGGGAATTCTCTATTTGTATCATGGAATCAAACCTCGATACTTATTGATGCAGGGCTTTCAGGCATTGAAATTGAACGCAGGCTCCAAGCAAATAAACTATCTCCTGAGAGTCTTACAGCCATTCTCGTTACCCATGAACACTCTGACCACATAAGAGGTGTAGGCGTATTAAGCAGACGATACAATATTCCTGTTTATATTAATCAAGCTACTTATAAGAGAGCCTCAAGCCTTGGTAAACTATCAGGTCTTGAATTTTTTAAATGTGGCAGAAGCTTTATTATTGATAATATGACAATTGCTCCTTTTACCATCAGCCATGATGCCGCTGATCCTGTGGGCTTTACCCTTGAACACGACAACAAAAAAATAGGTATTGCAACGGACCTGGGTATTGCCACAAATCTTGTAAAAGAACATTTAAAAAACTGCTCTTTTTTATATCTTGAAGCAAACCACGATCCTGATATGCTGATTAACGGTCCCTACCCCTGGCATTTAAAGCAGAGAATCAAAGGAAGCCAGGGGCATCTTTCCAACAATGATTCAAAAGAACTTTTAAGGCAATTGAACAATGACAACCTCAAACATGTCTTCCTTGCCCATTTAAGCGAAGAGAACAACACTCCTGAAAAAGCATATAATGCTGCAAAAAAAGGCCTGAACAGTTCTGACATTGTAATCGAAGTTGCCATGCCCCATCAACCGGGTAAGCTTGTAACATTATAAGCTCTATTGGTTTTGTTGAAATCAGGATAGAATTTAATAGCTATAATAACTATCTGCCATATTTATCATCAAAAGAGTTCCAGAAAGTTCGGTCTTTTTCTCGCCAGCCCTTTCCAAAAGCTTTGTCAAAAAATGGTTTCAGGTTAGAAAACCAGGCTCCATAACCCTGTTTTCCCTTAGTATTGCTCTTAATAACATCTGCAATATGTTCGGCAAGATTGACAAGCTCATCTTTTGGAACATATGCATCAGCACCTTTCTCAATGGACTCTTTAAGATTCTCCGGAGTAAGTGCATGGGCTGTAAGCATTAATGCAGGGATCCCTCGGTCTTTTGCAATATCAAGCAGATCATATCCCTGGATACCCATAATATCAAGAATTGCAATATCATATGTATTGTTATTAAGAAGTTTCTTTGCAGTCTCAAAGTCCGGAGCTGTATCTAACGAGCACATGTCAAGAAGTTCTTCAATTGTTTCAATAATATCTTGCTCATCATCAACTATCAAGATTTTTTGATCCCTTAGGATATCCTCAGTTGATAAACGTGCAATGTCCCATTTTACAGTTGTAACAGGGCAAGGTGAATTAAGGATTACATAGCTTGAAGTAGAACCCAGAAGTAATTTTTGGGTTTTAGATTTTTTTCTGACTCCAAGAAAAATATGAGAAATATCCATATCTTCGGCAAACTTCACAAGGTCTTCACCCGGTGTAAGTCCACGCACTAATTGCTGGGCATCGCATTTAATGGAAGCTTCAGTTAAGAATTTATTGGCAAAATCCAAATCTTCCTGAACTTTAATAATATCAGATGGTTTTTCAGATGTTCCACCTTCCATGGAGGTAATCACATAAACAAAGGCATCAAACGTTTCAGCATAGTCTCTGGCAATAGATAAAGCTCTTCTGCCAACATTGCCGCCATTATATCCAACCATAATTTTCATAAATCTACTCCCATAATTGCGCAATTACATCCAGCGTTTACGTCGTTTATATGATTTAACATTTTTAAAAGACTTTCTGCCACCACCCTTGGTGATCCCCATGTAAAATTCCTTGACATCGGGGTTGTTCTGTAAATCTTCTGAAGAGCCTTCCAGAACAATTTTTCCAGACTCCATAATATAAGCATAATCAGCTATTGCCAATGCAATCTTTGCATTCTGCTCCACAACAAATATTGTTGTCTGTAATTCCTTATTAATACGCTGTATATTTTCAAAAATTTCCTTTACAAGCAGAGGTGCAAGACCCAACGAGGGTTCATCAAGCATGAGCATCTTTGGAGCTGCCATTAATGCCCTTGCAATGGCAATCATCTGCTGTTCCCCGCCGGATGAGTATCCTGCCATCCTGTTTGTAACATTGGAAAGCCTTGGAAAATGCTTATACATAAGTTCAAGATCATCGCGTATTTCTTGAGAGCTGTCTCTTCTTGTAATAGAGCCCACTCTGATATTTTCATTAACTGTCAGGTGTTTAAAAACCCTTCTGCCCTCAGGAACCATCACAGCACCAAGCTTTACTACATCTGTTCCCATAAGAGTTGTTGTGTCTGAGCCGTTAAATTTAATAAACCCCTCCTTAATGGCACCATTCTCCGGTTTTAAAAGACCACTGATTGCCCTCAAGGTGGTTGTTTTGCCAGCACCGTTTGTACCAAGCAGGGCTACAATAGCTCCCTTTGGTACATTTAAACTCACACCACGCAACACCTGAACAATATCATTATATACAACTTCAATATTGTTAACTTCCAGCAGATTTTCTTCAGTTGTGTTTTTCATATGCTCTTTTGTTCTATTCTGGTTTAACTAATTTTGATTTAAATACAGTGACCGGATATTCAATTCCGGTCACTGCAATTATACTCTCTGAATAAATTAAATCTTCTTAATAAATTCCGATGTAATTGGTGCTCCTACACTTTTAAATTCTCCTCCAACAGCTTTGTATATCTGTAGATAATCAACACCTGCATGATCATCTTTTGAATAGGTTACAGGTCCAACACAGGTAAGAGGATAATAAGCATTATAACCATTCATTGCCTGCATTTCTGCATAAAGAGTTTCTTTATTTATTTCAAGACCTTTAGCTTTTGCACGTCGGATAACTTCAGTTGCAACCTGGGCAACCATTATACCGTTTGCATAATTGTGAGAATTTGCAGTCTTACCATCGCGGTTATATTTTTTTGCAAGGGCAAGCTGTGCATCAGTTCCAGCACCTGGTTCGGAAGTAACAGTATAGGAAGTTGTCCAGAAATAGCCTTCTGCTGCCTCTCCGGCAAGGGCAATAAGGTCGTTTCCACCTGTATAATGTGCACCCATGAATGTGATTTTGCCTTCCTCACCAAAACTATTGGCAGTTAAACCAAGACGGCTTGCATCTTTAAGCATTGTTGCTACGGGAGACTGGATAGTCTGGCTGATAACATACTGAACACCTTTGCTCATAAGACGTTTCAGCATGGCTGTATTATCAAGATCCTTACCATGTTCAACCACTTCAACGATTTCAACATTAAGACCAGCTTTTACAGCAGCTTCTGTATCTGCAAGAGGTCCACGACCAAAAGCAGAAGGGTGTAGGAAAAGAGCAATTTTTGCTGTTCCACCATTATGGTGATTTGCAACATATTCAGCAAGACATATTACTTGTTCTGAATAAGAAGCAATGGGCAGAAAAATATAGTTTGAGTCAACCAGGTTACCTGCATGGAAAGATGCCGGAATACATGGCATCTTCACCTCTTCAAAGTCTTTTTTCAATCCAAGAGTACTTCCTGTGGAATAATTCAGATAAAAAACTATACCTTGTCCTACAAAATCCTCAAAGTTACGTTTTGTCACATCGGTTTTGTACTGATCATCTCTGATAGTACAGTCAATAGTGTCATCCCCGAGCATCTTTGTGTCATTTACATAATTAAAATAATCTTCCACACCTTTTGAATAAGGGTTCCCAGCATCTGAAGTTGGTCCTGTTATAGCAAGAGATAAGCCAAGCTTATAAACTTTTGCTTTTTCAACTTCAACTTTTTTTTCAGTCTCTTCAGCTTTTTGCCCACAACTTACAATAAATAAAAGTGAGAAAATAACTACGGCCAATACCATTAAAACTCTTGATCTTTTCACAATTGCCTCCTTTAGTTTAATAAAAATTATCACGCATTTAGTGATACAATGATCCTTTAATTATTATTAATAACGGAACGGCCACAACTTGGTGTAGGATTTTACTATTCTCCACCAGTTTGCAATGCCCCGGGGCTCAAACATTAAAAAAAGTACAATAACAAGGCCAAAAGCCAATGGTCTTAAAGCAGTAGCAAGATTCATACTTGATGGCAGGTATTGTGCTGAAACTTCTGCAAGGCTTTCAACCTGTAATTCAAGGAACTGAATTGCAACGGGTCCCCAGAATGATCCGTTCAAGGTTCCCAAACCTCCCACTATTGCCATGGCAAGATATGAGATGGAGTGATGAAGAGTAAAGGATTCAAAACCAACACCTCTGTATAAATAAGCATGCAGCCCTCCTGCTACTCCTGCTAAAAAACCTGCCAGAGCAAAGGCATAAACTTTTGTAAGTCCCGGGTGCATTCCCATGGCATCGGCTGCTCTGTCATTATCCCTCACTGCAACAAGACATCTTCCATATTTGGTTTTAAGTAAATTACGCACTCCAAAACCAGACAGCACTATTATGACAAGGATTATGTAATACCAGAAAAAATAGTGATTTTCTCTTCCAATTATTCCTGTGAACCATGACACTCTGCCTATATAAATAGTCTGTCCCTGATTAAAAAAAGTCATGAATTGAATAAACCATTCAAAAATCATTTGAAAGGAGAGTGTTGCTATTGCAAGATAAAGATGCTTTAACCGGAGTGCAGGAAGACCGACAATTGCTCCAAACACAGCACCCACAAATCCTCCAACAAGAATTAAAAGAGGCCAGAAATGGGTAATAAGAATATGGGCATCACCAAGAATCTGGGAAAAAGATGCAATGGTATAGGCGCCAATACCTACAAAAGCAGCATGCCCTATGGATATAAGTCCTGCAAAACCAGTTACCATGTTAAGACCTATTACTGCAACAATTGCAATTAGAACATTATCAATTACAAGCATATATTTATTGCTTAAAGGGAAAAGTATAGGCCATACAAAAAGCAGTAAAAGAAAAATTGAAAATATTGATCTGTCAAGGTGGGTAGAAAATGTTCTCTGCTCTTGTTTATAAGTTGTGAAATAATTTCCTGTTGCTAACCATTGATTTGTCGACATAATTTATACCCGCTCGATTTCATGGATTCCAAACAGTCCATGTGGTTTAAAAAGAAGAATTACTAACAAAACAATATAGGGCATAACATCGCCGGTACCGTTAAGTCCCCAGTGTCCGTCAAGATAACCGCTGGCAAACTGCTGTATAAGTCCCATGATTATTCCTGCAACAACAGCTCCTAAGATAGAATCAAGCCCGCCCAGAATAATGACTGGGAAAACAATAATGCCAAAGGCATGGAGTGTGTCAAAATTCAATCCTGTAACATTGCCGATAATACAGCCCGCAGCTGCGGCTGAAAGCCCTGCTGCAGCCCATGCAAGTCCAAATACCCTTGGAACTGAGATCCCTACTGACATGGATGCAAACTGATCATCGGAAACAGCTCTCATGGATATCCCAACAGTTGATTTTTTGAAAAAATAAGAAAACCCTCCTATCAAAACAAAAGTTATAATAACTCCTAAAAGCTGGGTCCAGGAGATGGAAACTCCGCCAAAAGACAATGGTTCCTGGGGAAGGAACAGAGGAAATGAGAAATTTTCACTTCCAAATGGAGTAAGATAAATCAAACCGTCCAATATTGATGCAAGCCCAATGGTTACCATGATAACTGAAATAATCGGCTCTCCTATGAGGCGACGCAGGAATATGCGCTCAACGCTCATGGCAAGGAAAAATGTAATAATCATGCTCAATAAAAATGAAAAGAAAATATGCACACCTGCCCACACAGTGAGTGCATAGGTGATAAATGCACCTGCTGCAATAATCTGACCATGGGCAAAATTTGCAACCCTGCTTGATTTATATACCAATACAAGCCCGAGAGCAGCCAGAGCGTAAATAGAGCCTACCACAATACCACTTACAACAATTTGAAAAAAATAACTCATCAGACTCCTTTCACTGAATAAAAAGCAATGCTTGTTTTCACGGTTGTTGACTGCCCGTCCTGATACTTAAAGAGTGCTTCAACTTCCATTTCATCTATTTTCTCATCATAAAGACCTCCGTAGAGGTTTTGATATTTTTCCTGGACAAATTTACGCCGGATCTTTCCTGTTTTGGTCAATTCTCCATCATCAACATCAAGGAGCTTATAGAGCAGTGCAAACCGCTTGATTTCGAAATGCTCTTTTTCAGCTCTGCTGTTAACATCAAGAACCTGCTCCATCATAAGATCTGCAACTTCAGGCTTTGAGGAAAGATCCATATATGTAGTGTAAGAAATTCCTCTGTCTTCAGCCCATTTACCAACAACAATAGGGTCAATATTAATAAGGCATCCGACGAAATCCTCCCCATTGCCATATATAACTGCCTCTTTAATATAGGGGCTGAACTTAAGTTTGTTTTCAAGAAACATGGGGGAAAACATTTCATCTTTTTTGTTATGCATAACATCTGAAATACGATCAATAACAATAAGATGTCCATTGTCGTCAATATAGCCTGCATCTCCTGAATGAAGCCATCCGCCTTCTAATAGCTCTTCAGTTTTCTCAGGAAGTTCATAATATCCAGGAGTAACAGAATCAGATTTTGACAGTATCTCTCCCTCTTCAGAAATTTTACACTCAGTGCCGGGCAGAGGTTTACCTACTGTATCAGGTCTCACATCACCATCTCTATGCATGTATGCAATCCCTACAATCTCTGTCTGCCCATAAATTTGTTTTAAATTTACACCTATTGCCTGGTAAAATGTGAAAAGCTCCGGACCAAGAGCTGCACCACCGGTATAGGCTCTTCTTAAGCGCAGAAAACCAATTTGATTGATAAGGGGTCGAAATACCAATTGGGTACCCAGCCACGCCTTAAACTTAAGACCCAAAGGCATGGACTTACCAGTCATTCTATACATGGCAGCTTTTTCGCCGACTTTTATAAAATAATTATATAAAAGTTTATTAAGCCAATAGGATTGGTCAATCTTTAACCAGATCTCCGAGCGTATTGTTTCATAAATTCTTGGAGCACCAAACATGAAATGAGGACCGATCTCTTTTAGATCAGACATGGCAGTTTCAACAGATTCAGGAAAATTAAGAGTTATTCCTGTTGCCATGGCAACTCCAAAAGAGTTCATCTGCTCACCAATCCAGGCAAATGGCAGAAAAGAGACATATTCATCTGTGGGCTCAAGATGGTCAACTTCAGTAATTTGTATACCCATGTTTATATAATTCTTATGGGTCAGCATTGTACCCTTTGGCAAACCTGTTGTTCCGGAAGTAAGACAAAGATGGCATACATCATCTGGCTTTCCTGAATCCACTGAGGATTCAAACAAACCAGGTTGTTTAAGTAAAAGTTCCTCCCCAAGCTTATAAATATCTTCTATGGAGATAAACCACTCATCTGTCATATAGTCTCTCATGCCCCGGGGGTCTTCAAAGATAACTCTTTTAACATTGGGAACCTTGTCCCGGATTTCAATTATCTTATCAACCTGTTCCTGATTATCACAAAACACAAAGCTGATTTTAAGATAATTGATTATGTGCAATATCTCATCGGGCATACTTGTTTGATATATCCCTGCTGAGATTGCTCCTAGAGAATGGGCACCAATGGCACAAAAGAGGAGTTCAGGGATATTATCACTTATAATTCCCAGGGTATCAGCTTTATCCATACCAAGTTGTTTTAATCCCAGAGCTGTCTTTCCAACATAATCATAGTAGTCTTTCCAGGTATAGGAATTCCAGATTCCAAAATCTTTTTCTTTTAAAGCAATTCTATCAGGGCTTTGTCCAACCCGCCAGCGAAGCAGTTGAGGTATAGTATACTTTAGTAATTGATCTTTGTTATCCATTATGATTTATTCTTCTCCAATATAAGCTTCAATAACTTTTGGGTTTTCAGCAATCTCTTCGGGAGTTCCTGAGCCGATAATCTCTCCAAAATCAAGAACATAAATTCGGTCAGAAATATCCATCACAACACCAAGATCATGTTCCACAAGCACTATTGTAATACCGCGCTCCTTTTGAATATCCATGACAAAACGAACGATATCCTCTTTCTCTTCCTGATTCATGCCAGCCATGGGTTCATCAAGCAATAGCAATTCAGGAGCAAGAGTTAATGCCCTGGCAACCTCTACTTTTTTTTGCACACCATAACTTAAATTTCCCACAAGGCTTTTTCTGTAAGGTTCAAGCTCCATAAAATCTATTACATCTTCCACAAAACTGCGGTTTTCAGCTTCCACCCTGGAAGCTTTACCAATAAAAAACAGGGCTTGTAAAAAACTGTACTTAAGATTTTGATGGCGTGCCAGGAGAAGATTATCCAGAACAGATAGTCCTGAAAAAAGTTCAAGGTTTTGAAATGCCCTTGCAATACCCATGTTAGATACCTGGTGTGGAGAAGAGTGGGTCAGTTTATTGTCCTTGTAAAAAATTTCCCCTTTTGTTGGATGGTAAAAACCGGAAATGCAGTTCAGCATACTGGTTTTACCTGCACCATTGGGGCCGATAATTGAAGTTATCAGACCTGGTTCGATTTCCATATTTACATTGGAAAGAGCTTTAAGTCCACCAAAGGAGAGTGTAACATCTGAAACTATTAACTGTGTCATAAAAAGATTCCAAATAATCTATCAAGTTAAGAAGATAGCCCTGCTAAATACATATCTTCATCCATATTAAATCAACCAGTCTGTGTCAAGGTAAAATAAAATCAACTCCTGGCTTTCACCTGTTCACGGTCTATTGATCCATCTTTTGCTTTTGGCAGCTCTTTAATAAATTCAACATATCGCGGTTTTTTATAGCCTGCGATTTTTGTCCCGGTAAAATCAATCAGTTCTTGTTTGGTAAGTTCCTGATCTTGATGCAAAGCACAAACAGCCTTTATTCCTTCACCAAACTTTGGATCAGGCACACCAAATACACAAACTTCTTTTATGGAAGGATGCTCTAGGATGACTTTTTCCACCTCAGCTGGAAAAACATTCTCTCCACCTGGTTTAATAAGCTCTTTTTCAGCTTTACGTCCTTTAAAGAACAGAAAGCCATCAGAATCAAGCATACCAAGATCACCTGTGTGATGCCAATCATTTCTAAAGGTAAACTTATTTAAGTCATCTGCATTCCAATAGCCTTGAAATACTAATGGACCTCTGACAACGATCTCTCCTGTTTCACCAGGGGCAGACAAGTTATCTAAATCATCTAGGATTTTAATATTTGCAAGAGTTGAAACCTTTCCTGCAGACCCGGGTTTACTAAAATATTCAGAAAAAGTGATAAGGCCTGATGTTTCAGTCTGCCCATACATTGTCCAAAATTTGGAATTTGTTAACTCTTCCCATTTTGTTACCATGTCAGGCTGTTCAATACCTGCAGCAATCCTCAAGGTTGTAAGATCATACTCGCCTTTATCTGCTGCCTCCATCAGGTTATTCAATATAGGAGGGAATGAGCCAATAAGATTAACTTTTTGACTCTGAATAAGTTCAAGTGTTACTAGAGGATCAAATTTTTCCAGTATTACATTTTTACCACCTGCCTGAAGTGTGGCAAGCCCTAAATTAACTCCCATAATATGGAAAAGTGGTAAAATATTTAAATAGGTTTGGGATTGATCTATGTTAAACTCAGATATGACTTGCTGATTTGAAAAAATAACATTTCCGTGGGATAAAACAGCACCTCTTGGTTTACCCTGCACAGCAGCAGTATGGATTATAATATAAGGATCATCCATTTTACATGGTACTCTTGATTCAAGAGTATTCAAAGAGTAAAGGTTCGAAATATTATGTTTATCAGCAGCATTATTACCAGGCTCAACAATAAAAAAATTATCAAGGCAGGAAAACTCATCTGTTAATTTTTTTGCAATATCTCTCTGGTCTGAATCTGCAATAATCAAGCTTGGGGCAGTATCTTCAATAATATACTCTATTTCTGACCCACTTAAACGTCTGTTAATTAGAACCAGAATAAGATTTAAGGCTGCTGCCGCACCAAAAAGATGAAAAAACAGGGGATCATTCTGGCATAAAACAGCAACTCTGGTTCCCGGCTCAAGTTTCAAGTCAGCAAGACCTTTTGCAAGTTTTGATGTTTTTTCAAAAAGGTTTGAATAGGTAAAATCAACTGAATTGAAGTTTATGGCAGTAAGATCACCCAGGCAACCTGAATTTCTTTCATAAATATCAAAAATATTTAAACTTTGAAGTGTATTCATACAAAAGGATAGTATTTAATAATTTTTTCAGAGTCAAGCTTTTTTTATAAAAAACGAGCGCTCGTTTGTTTTTTTATATGGAGGGGAATAATACAGAAAAGACCGTATATCCGGCTTGTTCACACTCTTCTTTTGATTCACAGAAACTGCAGTTTTCAATATTACCAGGACATGATCTCTCAGGGCTTTGTACAAGGAACATACATCGTTTAGACTCCAGCATGATTTTAAAAGCAAATCGTTCGGAAAATATTTTCATCCGTAAAAGATCTGCTCCTTTTCCTCCTGCATCAAAGGCATAGGGATTCTTTGTAGAATAAAGCAGTGTATCCTGGGTTGTGAAAAAACCTCCAAAGATACTTTTTTTATCATCCTCTTTAATACCCACACCAAAATCATGTATTTTTAATAAAACATTATCATCTTTATTCTCCAGGCTTATTTTTATGTCTCCTCCATCGGGAGTGTTTTCAATGCCATTTTTAATTAGCCCTTCGATTATTTTCAAAAGGATATCACTGGGTATATTAATCATGGGTACCGGCTTATTTTCAATAAGGGAGACATGGATATCCCTGAAAGAATATTTCTGTTTCAAACCATCAAGAAAATTCACAAGAAAAACATTAAGATCAACATTTTCACTACCGCTTTCCCTGGGACCAAATTTTTCATCAATCAATTGTTTAACAGATGCTACAATATCATCATGTCCAATATTGTTATCCACAGTTTGAGCAATAAGTGTTTCAAGCTCATCTTTACATGAATCAAGCATTTTTAATAATAATTTATGGGACGAGTACTCTTTGTTGTCCATAATATCAGCTGTTTCACTCTGTATTTCAACGATTCTTGTAAGATTTCTCTCGATTCTTTCTATTGTCTTTATCCACCTTTTATCCTCGGAAACCAGCAATTTCTTTTTAAGGGAACCTACTGATCCTGTTAAAATAGCAACCGGTGTTTTAAGCTCATGGGAAAGATGGTTTATTGCCTTGCCTTTTGCACGGTTCATAATGGCAACTTCTTTATATGCCTTTTTCACCTCTTCGGAAAATCTGGCATTTTCAATTGAAATAGCAACTGTTCCTGCAATCATCTCTAAAAGTTCAATGTCATTATTATCAAAAACAACTTGTTTTTTGTTCAAGGCAACCAGTGTTCCAATTATTCTCTCTTCACTTTTTATGGGGACTACCACAAGGTTTTTTGTTGTATAGGCAAGCTTGGCATCTCTTTGGGGATATTCAGCGCACTCGGCCTGGTTGTTTATTATAATTGGTTTGCCTGATTTGATAACTTTTCCTGCAGCTACTTCATGGAGAGGAAATCTCACCTCTTTTACTCTTTTTTCAGTGTCAGAATCATCATATGCAGCACCGAGAAAAAACAGCTCTTCTTTTATCTCATCATATAACAGTACAATGGCGCCTTCAGTATTGAGCAATGTTTTAATCTCTTTTGTCAAATAATTCATAAGTTGACCAAGCTCAGGATATTCAGGAAGTGCGGCGCTTATTTTCATTATAGTTTTATTATATGCAGTAATTCTTTTTTCTTCGGTGATATCCCTTAAAACAACAAAGTTTTGATCAGAGGTTTCTCCCTGCCTTGAAAAGGAAGTTGCCCACATGATGACATCAAGTAAAGCACCATCTTTTGTATACCTTTGAGTTTCGTATCTGGTAAGGGACCGCTCTTTTATAAACTGCCTCAACATATCCTTCATCTCTTCTTCCAGCTCTTTGGGCACAAACGGTACTTTTTTACCTTCCAGCTCTTCCAATGTCCAGCCAAAGGTTTGAGTAAATGCTGGATTCAGGTAGGATGTAAGCCCCTCACTGTCATATACAATAATAGGATATGGTACAAATTCCAGAAGCATTCTATAATGTTTTCTGGAGTTGCGTAACTTGGCTTCGGCATTTTTCTCATCTGTTATATCCTGGAGGGTTTCAACTGCGCCAATGATTTCTCCAAAATCATTCTTTATGGGTGCTGCTGAGAAATATAACCATTTGCCATTTTCACCAAGGTCAGGAAAAAAGTCTTCAGCAGTATATCTGTTCTCTGAAACTGGTGATCGATTATATTTAAAACCGTATTGTTTGACGATCTCAGCTTCCGATGCCTTATCAACTATAAAATCTGCCATGATAGATCGTCTGTTTGCGGAAAATGCTTTCCAATGATTATCCGTGCCAAGCATTTCATCCTTTGAAAATCCGGTTAACTCTTCACACGCTTTATTAAAATGAATAATTTTGTGCTGTTTATTAATAACCAGCATTGGTATGGGAGCTTCACAAATTATAGCGTGAAGTTCAGCAATTTTTTCCCCCAACTCTTTATCAGAAGAGTTATTATTATTCATAAAAAAACCTCCAAAGTGCTTTACAAGCCGAAACAATATCCCTATAACATAATATTAGTTATGATTAAGCCAAGGTAACATTACTATTATATCAGCTAAATTACAAGGAGACCTTTAAGGGCAGCATGGGCAAAAGTGAAATAAAAATAGAGCTTATGATCCATGACCTTAAAGTTCCAATTTCAGTTATTGATGCGGGAGTACAATCTCTTCTTAACCGCCCTGACTCTTATGGACCACTGACAGATAAGCAGATAAAAGTTTTAAAAAGAATACTTAGAAATACAAACAACACAAAAAGAATTGTAAATGATGTATTGGAACTTGGCAGATCAAGTGAAGGCATAATGATTTACCAGGACACCTTTGTTTCACTTATGGTATCTGAGGTCTTAATTGAGGTACTTGACCTTTCTGACACCAAAACAGCAGAGCAAATTAGAAAATCAACAAATTTACAAGAAACCCAGAATGCTGCTGACAAGAATGGCTTTAGCATTATCATTGAAAAAGAGCTATGGAATAAAAAACTTTATCTTGACGAAACTAAAATAAAGCAAATCTTAAGAAATCTTGTTACAAATGCTTTGAAATTCCGCCATGAAAGAATTGAAATTGTTTGTGAGCTTAAAGATAATCATCTGTTTCTAGCAGTTAAGGATGATGGGAAAGGCATTGCTCTGGCAGATCATAAAAAGATATTTAACTCATACTTCACCAGTGGTTCTTCAATTAACAATATAGTGGAAAGCCATGGCATTGGTCTTGCCGGTGTATTGGTTTTAATAAAAGATATGGGTGGGGAACTAACCCTTAAAAGTGATGAAGGCAAAGGTGCGGAGTTTCTTGTCAAAATTCCTTTAAAAAAGAATACCTGTAACAATTAGAACAATTTTTTCTCCATACTCATCTTTTCCTGTTTTTATCACAACAGATAATTTTAAAAAAACTTTCTGCTGTCTCATTAAACCCGCATGCAAGATTGGTGTTTCTTATTTCATCTTCACAAAACCATTTCAAACACTGACCCTCTGTTAATTTAATTTTCTTTATATCAAAATTTTCTTTTTTCCAGAAAACATACTCTGTTCTGTCGAAAAATTTAACTATATCAAATTCATTAAAACCTTTCAGGTTTATACCCATCTCTTCTTTCATCTCTCTTACAATACACTGCCTTGGTGTTTCATTGTTTTCAACATGACCCCCGGGGATATCCCACATGTTTGGATATGGTATACCTGGCTTGTCATCTCTTAAAAGAAGTAAAATCTCCCTTTGGTCATTTAAAAATATAATGCTGCAACCCCTTTTTTTCATGTCTGCTTTTTTACTCCATTGGATTCAAAAAAAAATTGCAATCTTTTGTAAGGGTGAGCACCAACCAATTTTTTTTTGTTAATAATATATGTTGGTGCTGCCACAAGTTCTAAATCCTTTGCAAGCTGCCAATCAGATTCAACCTGGGATTTATATGCCCTGCTTTCAATTTGTTTTACTGCATCAATACCTGACAACCCAATTGATTCAATAATATCAAAAAGAACTTTTTTATCTGAAATGTTCAGCCCTTTTGCATAAAAGGCTTTAAAAACAGCATCATGATATTGATCTTCTTTTTTTAAAGACCTTACCCAGAATCCCAACTCCTGAGCTAAACTGCTATTGTATATTTTTTTAAGTTTACATGATGGCAAACCATTTTCATCTGCCATCTGTTTAAACTTTTTTGCCATGATTTCAGGATCTATCTGTAGACCTGCAGCAAGGCGTTCGATCAAAATGCCTTTATCGGGGATATTGGGACGAAGGGGAAACGCCCGCCACCGGATATCAATATCATACTCTTTTTTCAATCTTGCAACACGACCTGTGCTAAAATAGCACCATTGTCATATGTAGTCTGAAAACATATCTATCTTCATAAAATTTTAACTATTTTCATTTATTATTGTTCTCTGGATACTTTTAACTCTGTTGATCAAATTTTTAATCTCTTCAAGTGTAGTTGCAGGGCTTATAATAACCACCCGTAAATATCTGATATTATTAAAAGATGTAGTTGATAAATAAAAATCACCTTTTTCAATTAATCTGTCCCTGATCATTATCTGCAAGTCATCATCTCCGCTGATGCGAAAGCAGAGTATGTTGCTTTCAGGCTGTACAGGGCAGGAAAATTCTGGCAAACATTTAATGTACTCATAGGCCCTGTGTGTAAGTTCAACCCGGTCTTCAATATAATCAGACATCCCCTTTTCACCTAAAGCTGCAAGGACCATGAACAGTTTTAATCCAAGCCCTGCTTTTGTACATTCAATGGTGCGGTGAATAAAATCAAACCCCTTTTGCTCTTTTTCATGGAACAGATAACTTGCTTCCTGCTTA
>Ga0256845_1001154_pt1 | contig 21962 bp, 8 predicted proteins | sample RiftiametaG_FD_189101 | JGI IMG/M metagenome (GOLD analysis project Ga0256845, IMG submission 189101) | Tube worm associated microbial communities from hydrothermal vent at the East Pacific Rise, Pacific Ocean - Riftia | ecosystem: Host-associated > Annelida > Integument > Unclassified ... | reverse complement strand
TGATAATTTGATAGATTCAAATTGGTTGTTTAGTTTTAATTTCGGAAAGTTTGAAAGTGCTCAGTTTTATAAGGTAACACTTATAAAATCAAATTATGCTGGAGTTTTTGACCCTAGTATTTCAAAAGTATATTAGTCACCCAAAATTTTACTTAACATGAATATATTTAGAATCAAATTTTTGATTGTTTCAATTTTCTTATCATTTTCTCTTTTTTCTCAAGTGACTATAAAAACCGTTGAGATAAGTGAACAGAAAGGTGAAGGGCAAGATGCAATGGTTGGTAATTTAGGTATTAAGGATAAGAACTACGGAACACATACATTTTTAAGTGTTTATAAGACTAGTGGAGATAATCCTACAATTTACAGATCTTTTCTTGAATTTGATTTGACAGGTATTCCTTCTAATGCTATTATAGTTGATGCTGAATTGATTTTAACACCAAAAGTGGTATTTGTTGGTCGACAATTTGATTATTTTATAAGAAGAGTTGAAAATCAATGGAAGTCTAATGAGATTACTGGTGAGAACGAGATAAGTGAGTTTTTATCGGATGAGATTAAAGTTCCTTTTGCATCTATTTCTGCGGACAGGTATAAGGAACATAATGTTAATGTAAAAGATCATGTTCAGAATATGGTCAATTATCCGTATAATAATCATGGTTGGAAAATAGCCTTGGCTGATGAAAAATTAGAAGGATATTGTGGTGTTGCTTTTCATTCTGCAAATCATGCTGATGTGAGTAAGCGTCCTAAATTAAGTATTAGCTATGTTTTACCTATAGAAATAGATATAGAAGTTTCTCATTGCACAGCCGGTAGTTCTGATGGATCTGCTGAGTTTTCAGTAAGTGGAGGGTCTGGTAGTTACCCTCAATATGTTGTCTATAAACTTGAGGAAGATTTTAGTTCAGCTAAATTAAAAGGAAAGTCCATTGGAATAGTGTTAGGTCCAGTTACAAATAATAACTCTGTAGTTATTGATAATTTGGCTCCTGGCCTATATAGGTTAAGAATAAAAGATGCTTTATTTCCATCAGTGATGAGATTCAAATACCACCATTTTTTAATTGGAAGAGAAGGGGAAGTGACTTCATGTCTTATTGCCAATACATTTCAACAAACAAAGATAGGTGTTAACTTGGGTGCAAATGCATCTACCAATGATTATGCAAATACCGCTTTTGGTGTAAGTACTACGGCAATTGGGGCTGCTACTTCAGGTACAGCTTCTTATGGCGGTTCTAATGCTTATCATATTTCAAGTTTAATTGACTTTAATTTAGATGTAGATGCTCGATTAGATATTGTTGTAGCAAATTTACATATGATGCCTTGGGCATACTATCAAGATTGGACCTCTTCTAATGAGACAGTATATAGAGCGGTTACATCTGATTGGGATATGTATAAGGTGACATGGAATAGCAGACCTAGTATTAGTTTGGAACCACAAGTTATTTTACCAAAAACACCAAAACCACATGGGTATTCTGGAGGGCTTGATACTATAAATATTAAACCCTTAATGGAATATTGGCAAACCAATCCCAATTATGGTTTAGAAATTGATTTAACGAACTATGAATATCCTAAGTCGGCGCAGCGTACGCAAAGAAAAATAGGACTTGGAAGTTATTTTAGATTTAGTTTTAGAGTAAAATCAAAATTAACGCCTACATTTAATGAAACTACAAATAGAGGAACAATTGTAGTTGATGCGCCGGAAGGAGAATTACCTTATACGTATTTAATTAATGTTAAACCAATTCCAAGTTTAGGTGTTATCTGGGATGAAATTAAAGGTTCAATTCCAATTTTAGATTCAATTCCAGTAACGGATAGTTTGACTTTCTTTAGAGGAAAAATTAATGATAAAAACTTTATATTTTCAGGTTTAAAATCAGGTGAATATTTTGTAGCTGTTTTTGATAATAATGGTCAAGAGATTTTGCAACAGTCTATTATTTTAACACCAGAGATTAGATTATCAAGTTCAGATAATATTAATTTAAGTGAGGGCGTTTATTCAAAGGGTGGAGTGGTTGAAAAAGATGGTAAGGCGACATTATTTTATTCATTCCCTAAAGAAGAGTCTAGCGGGATTACATTTAAATTAAAAGATATAGATGCTGGTATATTTGGGTTTAATTATGTTGCATCACCTTCAGCGAGAAGTTCAAGTGATTTTATATTTGGAATTGAAGTTTTGAATTCAAGTGAGTATAAAGTAATTTCTTTTGGCACCCTTCAAAATACAATTTATACTGTTGAGAACAATGATGAATTCAGAATGGGGAAAGAAAATAATGATTTTGTACTTTATAGAAATAATGTAGAAGTTTATAGAAAAGATATAACTTCAGGGTTAAGTAGTAATTTAAAGATGGATATTCTTTTTAGGGAAGATGTTGATTTTAGGCCTGAATACCTTTGGGGTAGATGGGAAAGTCCTGTTCCTTTTGTTGATATAAGATATCCAGAATGTGGTGAAACTAGGGGTGATTTGAGTATTCTTTATCCACCTTGTAATTTTAGAGAAGGCGGTTGTGTAACTGACATTGTTCCCACTTTAAACAAAATTGATGGAGGAGAAGTTCAATATCTAGGTACTGGTATGTATGCTGATTTGCCAATTGGAATTTATGTACTTACTTTACAATGGCAGACGAATGCTAATGGTTATATGCAATCTCATATGACTACTGAAGAAATATCAATTGGTTATATTGTTGATTGGACTACAACTTTGAATACTGAAATTGAAGTGAATACTATTAATACATTGAAAGCTATAGATACTGATCCTAGTTTACCCGGATATGCATTCAGTACATTCAAAACTGAATTTGATTCAGATAATTGGGTTGAATTTAAACCGGTTATAGTTGAACCTGATCTGTCTTCTCCAGGAAGTTCGTCAATTTCAAGTATATTTTATATTGGTCAATTCGGACTATCAGATAGCTACTCTCAGTCTTATACAGGAGATAGAGTTAAATTAAGTCATTTGAATTTTTTAGGGAATAATTATTTAGGACATTCTATTTTTTCATATGTAAATGGTGCTGGTTTAAGTAGTCATAATTTTTCTTTTGACAACAAATATAGAATGGAGCAAGACTTGAGTGGAACAAGAATATATAAATCTGGAGAGTCTATTGCATTTAAAGAAAGTACGAATCAGAATTCAACTGATGGTGCGCCTCTTTTTATAAGAGCATATTTGAGTGGAATTATCAAATATGAGAAAACGATTTCTTCATTTTGTCATCCCAATGAAATTCCTATTCAATTTTGTCAATTAAAAAGAAAATTAGAAGGGGGATATTATAAAGTTCAACCTGACGGGCTTTTACTTGTAGAGTACAATGAGGAATATTTAAGTTTAGATCAGAAATTAAACTATATAATTAAGGATTATAAAGGAAGTGTTGTTATGTCAACGATTCCTAATCCGAATTCTGTAAAATTTGGTGATAATCGTATAACAATAGATGTTGTTAATTTAGTATATAATACATTTTACATTTTAGAAATTTCTAATGACAAGAATGAAACATTTTATTTAAGATTTAAAAGATAATTAAATGAAAGAGCTGTCATATATTTTTATTTTAATCATTCTAATGAATTGTACTTCCAAGGATGAAGATCGACTTTTAAATAAACCTAAAAGTTTGACTTCAAGTAGCTATGTTTATGATGAAACTTTGAATGATAACGAATATTTGTATGATGGAAATAAAATTGAATTCGTTTTATCTGAAAACAAGGACCAATTTATTGAGCAGTCAATTGAAATTAAAAGGAAAAAAATTAAATATAAAGTAAGAAAAATTAATAATGGTGATTATTTAAACCATGTTGGTTTTAAAGGAAATGAATTAGAGTTAGCAAAGAAGGATTTAGATAAAGAACAAGTTTATTATTTTGAATTTGAGGAGATAGCAAAGAAAAACATATTGAAAACATATTTTGAGTCTACAGAAGTGCCTATAAAATATTTATCGTTTGAAATAATGAAGGATTTTTATTTACTAACAGAAAGTGGAGATACATTAAAGGCTTTATATGCTAACTATGAGAATAGCTCTCATATAGCACCTTATGAAAGACTTTTAATGAGTTTCCCTAAGGTTGATGATTCTGAAAATTATAAATTTTTATATAAAGATAATTTATTTGGAACAGGACTAATGGAATTCTCTTTTCCAAACAGTTTAGAATTAAATACTATTACACAACACACATTATGATATTAAAAATAAGAAATAGTTTTTTAGGTCGATCATTCAGTATTTCAATGATAGTTGTCATGTTTTTTACAATGATTGCTCCAATTAATTCTTATGGATTAACTGGTGGACCAGCACAACCAGAATTTAGTTCATTTACACCTATTGGGACATCAGATATGGTAGATTTAGCTTCAGGTGATTTTAGTTATAACATTCCAGTTATGGACATAGGAGGTTTTCCAATAAATTTAGCCTATAGTTCAGGGGTTACTATGGATCAAGAAGCATCTTGGGTTGGACTAGGATGGAATTTAAGTATTGGCCAAATTAATAGACAAATGAGAGGTGTACCGGATGATTTTGAAGGCGATCAAATGACATATGAAAATGATATGAAAGATGATTTTACGGTAGGATTAAATTTTAAGGTGACCCCAAATCTTTCAGGTGTAGAAATGTCAGCACCAAATTTTCAGGGTACGAATAATGATGCTGGAGTTGGTATAAGTGTTGGAGCGACTATGCAATACAATAGTTATAATGGAATGAGTATAACACCTTCTGCCGGTATTTCTTTTGCTATTAATGATAATATTGGAATTGGACTAGATATGTCATCTTCTCCTGATGGAATGTCTTTATCTCCTTCAGCCTCTTTAAGTCTTAAAAAGGAAGCTGAAGATAAGAAATCGGGTGTAGGTCTAGGGTTGAAAGCAGGGGTAGGCTTTAATTCTCGCCAGGGTTTATCGAATGTTAATATGTCAGCTTCTTTTTCAGGGTTTTATATAAGTGAAAAGGCTGGTGAAACTGAAGGTATGAAGAACAGTTATACTCAAAATTTAGGGAGTAGTATTAGTTATATGCCTAATCATTATACACCGCAAATTCAAGGTAATTTAATGTCTGAAGATTATACGTTTAATGTGGCATTGCTTGGAGCAGAGTATTTTGGAATTGAAGGGAATTGGCAATTTAGAGCGTTTGTTTCGAACCAATATACACCAGATTATGCAAATACAACAAAAGAAAAAGCGTATGGTTATGACAATAACCATACAGCCAGTGAAAATGATGTAAAAGATTTTAACCGTGAAAAAGATGGTAGTTTTACAAAAAACACAACAAATTTACCATTAACAAATTATACATATGATATATATAGTGTAAAAGGTCAAGGGGTTAGTGGAATGTTTAGACCATATAGATCCCAAATAGGTTTTGTGAATGATAATTATTCATCAACTTTTAGTAATGGAGGAGCTTTGGGTATAGAACAGGGGCAAGGAAACACTGTTAAGGTAGGAGCCGATATTGAAACTACAAATATTGAGGCGCATGGTGGAGCTTGGAATACTGAAGGTGGAAACAATGCTATGACTCACTTAACATCTGAAGAGAATTCAAATAAATCATATGAAGAAGTGTATTACAAAAATGTAGGAGATTTATCTGCAGATTCCTATTTGGAAACTTCAGACTATCATGATTATGGTCCAATGAGACTTCAAATCGGTCCTGAAAAATATGATAGAAAATTATTAACTACGTATGAATATAAAAATGAAGATTTGGTAAATCTGGGGACTAATTCTGACTATAAAAGATCTGAAAGAAACAAAAGAAATCAAACGATTTTAAAAGTAAGAAATGATGAAATAACTACTGCCGATGGAACTTTATTAGGCTTTACAAGTAACACTCATGCTAAAGGACATCATACTGCTGGTTTTATTGTGACTAGAAATGATGGTGCAAGATATGTGTATGGAGAGTCACTTTATAATATATCAAAAAAAGAAGTGACGTTTGCGACAAGATATGTGGGAGAGTCTAATTCAGGTTTGGTACTTTATGTTCCTAATGAGGATAACAATGTAGACAAGAATAAGAACAATGATCACTTTTATAATTCTGTAGAAACACCAGCTTATGCACATACGTATTTACTAACAACATTATTGTCTACTGATTATTCAGATACAGATCAAAGTGAAGGAAATGAAGGACCTTCAGATAATGATTTAGGATCATATACAAAATTTACGTATAGTGATGCAGGTGATTATAAATGGAGAGTGCCTTATCAGTTTTCAAAAGCAAATTATAATGAAGGACTTAGATCTAATAAAGAGGATGACAGAGGATCATATGTATATGGTGAAAAAGAAACAAAATATATAAAACAAATTGAAACAAAAACTCATATTGCAATTTTTCATACGTCACCAAGAGAAGATGGACATGGTGTTTTAGGTGAGAATGGAGGCTTAGGAACGGCTTCAAAAATGGAAAAATTGGATAAAGTATCTTTATATTCTAAGGCTGAATATTATGATGAAGATGGAGAAGTAATAACTACTGCAGTTCCAATTAAAGAAGCCCATTTTGTTTATAATTATGATCTTTGTGAAGGGATTCATAACAATGAAAACGGAGGGAAATTAACTTTAGAAAAAGTATACTTTACTTATAGAGGTTCTAATATGGGTAAGTATTCTCCTTATGTTTTTGATTATGGAACCTCAAATCCTGATTATAACTTAAAAGCTTATGATATTTGGGGGAATTATAAACCAAATACTGTAACGACAACTACAAGTAATGCCGCAGATTCTATCACAGTACCTGAATTTAATTATATTGAACAAGATGAAGATATTTTAGCAAAGAGTGATTTTGATGACTATACATCAGCTTGGAGTTTGAAAAAAATTAGTTTACCCTCAGGTGGAAATATTGATGTAGAGTATGAATCTGATGACTATAGGTATGTTCAAGATAAAGAAGCCATGAGAATGTTTAAAGTAGCTGGAGCTGGTAAATATTCAGTACCTATTAATTTTCATCCTAACAGTATTGAACATGCTAAACTGGATAGAATTGGAGGTATTGGCTTTGGTAAAGATGCAAGGTACTTGTATATAAAACTGCCTAAGCATGACGACAGTACTATTGGTACTGATGAATTCTATGATAATTATATAAAGGAAATTGCACAAAATTATGGAGGATTGGTTCAATTTAGGTTTTTACTTAATATGGATAAAAAAGGGGGTAAGAATGGTACAACCAGTGATTCTGATTTCAATTCAACTAATTTTGATTATGTAGATGGTTATTTTGAATTGGCAGATGGGAATTTTAATAACTCTGTATTTTTACATGGTAATGAAAAGTATGCTAGTATAGCCATGAAACATGTTGATATGGAAGGTGGTTTTGCAGGAAGTTCTCCAGTTAATCCTATTTCAAAAGCTGGTTGGCAGTTTGGAAGAAAAAAATTATCGAAACAAGTTTATCAATTAGGTGGAGTTGATGAAACTCAAGATGCAGGTGTAATAGTTAAAACCGTTTATCAATCATTCCAAAATATGAAAGAAATTTTTTCTGGACCAAATGGTGTGTTAAGAGGGAAAAAAGTAGCAAGACGTTTTGTTCCTAAAAAATCGTGGATTAGGCTAATGAATCCAAATAAAAGTAAAAAAGGTGGAGGCTGTAGAGTTAGAAGTATAGCAATGAGTGATAAATGGGGTGAAATGACAAAATTGGAAGGTCCTATTAATGGAGCTAACATTAGTACTATTCAAAGTGATGAAAGAGATCAGGAGTATGGACAAGTATATGACTATACAACAGAAGATGAATTAGGAAATGAATATTCTAGTGGAGTAGCTACATACGAACCTATGGGTGCTAAGGATAATCCATTCATTCAGGCTGTAATGGTTAATACTAAGCGTTTATTAGCACCAGATGATGGAAATTATATGGAAACACCTTTTGGGGAATCATTTTTCCCATCTGCCACTGTTACTTATAGTAAGGTGACGGTATCAAACCTTCCTAGAAAAGATCCAACAGATAGTAATATCGAGGTTAAAAAACATGCAACAGGTAAAGTGGTGACAGAGTTTTATACATCAAAGGACTACCCAACATTATGTGATCAAACAAAATTGGATATTATTGAAGATGGTGCAGGTGCTGGAGCACAATTATTACAAAGTTTTTTAAAGGTGAATGTAAGAAAACATTTAACCCTTTCTCAAGGTTATGTTGTGCATGTAAATGATATGAATGGTAAAATGAAGAAGCAATTGGTTTATGCAGAAGATCAACCTACGCCAATTTCAGGTGTAAGCTATTTATATGAAGGTTTTCAAGTAAATCCAAGTGGAGACTTTACTGATGATTTACAATCTACCAATGGAGGTAATATAGATAATGAAGTAGATGTTTTATATCCTGATGGAAGTTTATCTAAAACAAAATTAGGTGTTGAAATTGACATCATAAATGATTTTAGAGAAAAAACAACAGAAACGACTGTAGCTGGTATGAATATTAATACAGCGACTTTTATAGCAGGTATTCCTATTCTTATTCCAATACCATTACCTGATTATTCGCATCATGAAGAAAAATTGAATTTAGCTATTACAACAAAAGTGATTAATACATTTGGTATTCAAAAAGAAGTGATTGCTTTTGATAATGGAACATCAGTATCCACTAAAAACTTATTATGGGATTCAGAAACAGGATCGGTGTTATTAACTGAAACTACGAATGAATATGATGATAAATATTATTCATTGAATTACCCAGTACATTGGTATTATAAAGGAATGGCAGCAGCCTGTTTTAATTCTGGTGTAGAATTAAAGTTGACAGCAAGTACTTCTGGAACTTATACAGTTACAACTGGTAATGCAGAGGCTCTTTTTCATCCTGGAGATGAAGTGATAATGAAGGATGATGAAAATATTCAATTGTGGGTGAATGATGTTACATCAACAACCATTGATTTGATAACAAGAGAAGGTAATCCTTATGTTGGTGTTGGTACTAAACTTAAAATTATCAGATCAGGAAGGCGAAACCTTCAAAGTGCTTCTATGGGGTCTGTAGTGCTTCAAAAAAACCCTTTAGATTTAATAAATGGTTTACCAAACTCTAAAATTAATTTAGACTTTTTAGCTTTTTCTGCTGGAAATGCTTTAGCAAATCGTGTTATAAATTCAGGTGCGGTTGAGTTTAAAGATGATTGGGGAGTAGAATGTGTACCGGGTGATGACAACCCTACTGTTAACGAGTATGTGAAAAATAGAAAAGGGGTATGGCGCGCTGTAAAATCTTGGTTGTATTTAACAAGTAGACTTCATAATAAAGGAGTTCAAGGTGCTAATGATGCGCTATCAACTGAGAGTGATGATAAAGTAGACCCGAGAAATGATGGGTTTTATTCCACTTTCTCTCCATTTTATAAAATAATTAATGGAGTATGGGATATTGATGAAACAGATTGGACCTATACATCTGAAGTGACAGAATATAGTCCTTATGGGTTTGAATTAGAAAATAAAGATGCTTTAGGTCGATATTCATCCGCTCAGTATGGTTACAATTTTATGTTTCCTATGGCTGTTAGTGCAAATGCAAGGTACAACGAAATAGGCTTTGATGGTTTTGAAGATTATGGCTTTGAAGGCTCAGATGATGCTCATTTTAACTTTAAGAATGCCGGTGGTGAAGCAATAAAAACTAAATCTCATACGGGGAAGTATAGTTTGAAGGTTTTAGGTGGAGCATCTATTACAAAAATATATCATATAAACTGTCAAAATTAAATTATGAAAAAAATTATTTTAATTATCTTATTATCATTTAATTTTTGTGTTTTTTCTCAGATTCAAGATAGTGACATTCAAATAGGTTATTCATTTCATTTGAATCAAAGTTGTGGATTAAGTGTTAGATTTACGAATATTAATTATGAGGATTTTTCTGGTGCTAGCTCTATTTTATGGGATTTTGGTGATGGTGAAACGGCATTATATAATCCATTTCCTAATAATCCTAGTAATAATAATTGGTTACATCATAGTACACATTATTATTTGAATAGTGGACCTTATGTCGTTACGGTAACTATTACAATAAATAATGTAATTTATGCTAATTCTATTAATGTGATAATCGATAATAATGCACCAACCAATGGTTATATCACTGCAGAGTTAATTGGTGATAATGAGTTTGCTTTTCTTTTACAAAGTAATAGTAATCTTAATCTTTGGGGAGGATGTGATGTGAGTTTTGGGGATGGATTCACAAGTTCATATAGTTTATATGGAAAGGAAATTGGTGATACTTTGGTAATTCACACTTATAGTGGACAGTGTCAAAATTATCAAATTGATTATACTCTAGTTTATTATCAACACCCAGCAATTTATTGTGAATTTACTGGGTTTACTAATTTGATATGTCCTGCTTGTGATACATGTAACAAGTTTAAATTGGAAATAGAAAAAAAATACTGGCTGAGTGGCTGGGTGAATGTTGATCAGAATGATGATGAGCAAGTCAAAACATATGCAGACTTAACTACTCAAGAAAATGGAGTGAATATTGGATTAGAATTTTTAGGCACTTCACAAATAGAGAAATTTTATCCAACTGGTGATATAATTGAAGGATGGCAACGAGTAGTAGGTCAATTTACAGTGCCATTAAATACGTATGATTTAAAATTAAATTTAAATGCTGACCATAGTAAGAATACCTATTTTGATGACATACGAATTCACCCTTTTAATGCGAGTATGAAATCTTATGTTTATGATGGAGAAACGTTTTGGTTAACCTCAGAGTTGGATGATAATAATTACGCTACGTTTTATGAATATGATAATGAAGGTGGTTTAGTAAGAATCAAGAAAGAGACCGCTAGAGGAATCGTGACTATTCAAGAAACTAGGTCAGGTACTGTAAAAATAGAAAATACAACAGAAGATTAAGATGAAGTATTTAATTTATATATTTATTTTTATTTCGTTGTCTAGTTTTGGACAAAGTTATAAGGACGTTGTTAATAGAATTAATAAGAATTATTCCAATTTATCAGCTTTGCAATTGCAATTGACTTATCGCTTGTATAAAGGATATACAGATACGAAAATTGTTCATGAATACACAGGTGTTTACGAAAAAAATGGGCTAAAAACGTATCGAAAGATATCTGATGCAGAATTTATTAATTTTAAAGATTATGCCTTAAAAATTAATCATAAAGAAAAAGTGATAGTGGTGAGTAAATCAGTTAGCTTAACCGCTTTTGATGTTGATTTAGAGCAAACATTATCAGTTTGTAAGGATATTAAGATTGTAAAGAAAACAAATAATAGTACGGAAATAATTTTGATTTTAAAAAATATGAATGATATTCCTTATTCTCAAGTAAGGTTTGTTGTTGATAAAAACTTTTGGATTAATAGCATGACATTTTATTATGCTGGACAATCGAATTTCGGAACTTTTTTTGAACAAGATTTGGATTTTGCAAAACTAGAAGTTATTTATTCAAAATTAAATAAAGCAACGCCACGATTAAATACTATTGAGTTGCAAGATTATATAAGGATTACTAATGATGTAATTACACCCGCTGTAAAGTATGCATCTTATGAAATTATAAATTTAAGAAAAAACTAAGACCCTATGTTAAAGATTCGTAATATATTATTTTTAGTAGTTTTAAATCTTTCTTTTTTAGGATTTTCAACAGAAGAAACCTATAGTGTTCGTAAGGCTGTAAGTTATAATACTGTGGACATATCTGTTGAAGATGGCCGTTTTTATGAATTAAATAATTCGCCTAATTTTATAGATGCTAGTACACATTTACGGGTGAAATTAGGTATTGAAGAACGTTCTTATTTTGGATTAATAAATAATTTTGGAAACATAGAGGTTCAATTAAAGGTGACGCCCATAGACAATTCTGGTAACTTATCAACTGAGTTGGTTGAAACACTGAAAATTAATTATACTTCTAATAGTGTGACTAATACTTATGATATTAATACTTCCGTTTTTAAACACTCAAATGACTTTCATAAGTATAAAATTGAAGTTGTAGTTATTACCCCAGGTTTAACGTCAATACCTGATAATATTTATATCGAATCAGAATTAGTAATTGATAGATATTATGAAATCAGTCAAACGATAGCGCCTAGTATTGGAGCAAATTATGTGACATATAATGCTTTAGGACAGAGAAGTAAGACAGAAACTGCTACAATATCAAGTTCTAATGATAACAATGGACAAGAGTTAGAAATTTTTTGGAATTTTGTAGAAGGAGCAGAGGAGTATGAATTAGAATGGACGTGGATAGATAATTATGAAGCAAACGATTTGAATGCTGAAATCTTGTCAAGTTCAATAGATTTAAGCGAGCGAAATTTTGAATTAAATAATACAAGGATAATAACGAATAAGCAATCATATATTATACCACTTATTTATGATAAAGGGTATTTGGTGTATAGAGTAAGAGGAGTGGGTAGATGGTTAGACAATAGTTTTTTAGACGTTAAAAAAGTAAAATTTGGAGCTTGGACAAAAAGTGGTTCAAGTTTAACTAAAGTATCTAGTTGGGCACCAAATTACATTACGATAAAGGCTTCCCATGAGAGTTTAAAAAATTGGCAATTTCAATCTGTTTATGCAGAAGGTGGGAAAAAAAAGGAAATAATAAGTTACTTTGACGGGAGTTTAAGAAATCGTCAAACGGTAACAAAAATTAATAGTAATGATGAAGCGATTGTAGGTGAAAACATTTATGATAATCAAGGCCGTTCAGCTATACAGATTTTACCAACACCAGTAAATAATCCGGCACTTAAATATTATCCTCAACTTAATAAAGTGGTTGGTTCTGGTGGTTCACCAAGTAGTTTTGGTTTCCCAATAAGCCATAATGATTTTGATTGGGATGATGCTTCTTTTTCTAGTTGTAATGCAGAATCTGCAAAGTTATCGACTGTGTCGGGAGCATCAAAATACTATTCACAAAATAATCTGATAGAAAACAACTGGCAAGACCAGGTACCAAATTCAAATTTATACCCCTATGTTCAAGTTGAATATACGCCGGACAATACAGGAAGAATTAGCACCCAATCAGGTGTAGGTTCAGCCTATAAAATAGATGGAGACCGTACAACTCAGTATTTCTATGCACAAGCAAGTCAAAAAGAATTAAATAGATTGTTTGGTTACCAAGTAGGTAATAGTGCTCATTATAAGAAAAATACAGTTGTTGATGCTAATGGGCAGGTTAGTATTAGTTACCTTGATCCTCAAGGCCGTGTTATTGCAACTTCACTTGCGGGAGACAATTCTACAAGTTTAAATTCTTTAGATGATGAATTGAATACAGATCTGCATAAGTTTATTCGAAAAGACGTGTTATCTAAACTAGATAGTTTGGCTGAAGATACACCTACAGATGACAATCAATTATTTATCTCAGGATTAAATGGAGCAAAAGAAGATGGTTTAGAGGCAAATACAGTAGTTGTACCTTCAAAAGATGACAACAATCACAATTTTATTTATTCAATTCAAACTACATATTTTGAACCATGTACAACTGAAGTTTATCCATTTGCATATACATTAAATATTGATTTAAGAAACAGTTGTGGAGATGCATTGATTAGTCATGACTCAGTAAATGTAAATGGAAGATTACAAGCTCAGTTTAATACAATAGATTATGCAGGAACATATGAGTGGAGTAGTGAATTAGATATTGATAACCATCAATTATCTAAACGTTTAGTGGTTGATCCTAATAAATTAGAAGAATATGCTGAGTTCTATATAGATAGTAGTGCATGTATTGATCCTCTTGTTTATGAAGACAACGCAGATTGTGGTGATCCTGTAGTGATACTACCCTTATCATTTTCGGATAATGGACTAAGTTGTTCAGTAGTTGAATTAATGATGCATCAAGATGTGAGTCCAAATGGACAATATGGAGCTATTGATGGGAATGATCCATTAAGTGTTTTTACGCAGACGGGATATTCTGGAGGACTGCTAATTATTAATAGATTGGCTAAAGGATTTGAAAGTGCGTGGGATGAAAAAAACTATAAGTACCTAGGTATAGGTAACGATTATGTAGATTCATATGGTGCGCTATCATATATTGAAGTGGTGTATGATGAAAGTACTGAGTCGTTTACACCTTCTGTTGATTCTAGGATTGACGCAACTGCTCCTTTAAATATATCAAATTCCCCATCAAGTGCGATTCAAATTGTAGATGAGGCTAATAATTTGTATAGAGTAAAAGCCAAATATGTTGATTTAGATGGATTTATAGCAAATTGGGAATCATCATGGACAGCAGAGTTAGTAAAGCTTCATCCAGAATATGATTATTTAGATTACTATAAACAGTTTTGTGGAACAGTATCTGCTTCAGGTAGTCCTGTTGATGGGGTGTCGTCTAATGCTTATGATGTTTTATTAAATGAAATCGTTACCTATGAAGATGCGAGTACAACAACAAATAATCCTTTAGGAGTAGATTTAACTCCTATTTCAAATGGAAATAATACTGTACTGTTTTTAAATGATCCTTTAAATTATATGACAATTTCAGGATTGTCAGGTCTCTCTTTGGTATCACCATTACCAGCTGATGCTGATAACTTTATAAAGCATTTCATGCTTGACGTATTATCTAACTATAAAAGAACAAATTTACCGTTGTGGGATTTTTGCATTAGGACAGTAGTGTGTGGTTCAAATTTTTCAGGTCAATGTACAGGAGCAGGTAATTTTTACGGAATGACAGATGTTGAAAAAGATCAGGTTTGGAGCTTATATAAAAGTACATATTTGGGAGAAAAGAAAAAAGTTATGCAAGTGTTTTCTGATTATTATGGTATTGTAACTGGGTGTTACAATGGCTATATAAATGAGGAAGTAGAGCGTACGCCATCAATTGCAGGTTTTCTTCATTATCCAGAATATTATGGAACAAATTTTACAGTTCCATCTGGGGGTAATTATGTAATTGGAGATGGTAAATTAGGCTATATTTATGCAGATGCTTTGTCAAATAAACCACCTACACCATCCATTTTAGGGCTTCCATATTCGACAGATTGGAGTTCTGCAGGTCCATCTTATCAATTATTTCAAGAGAAAGAAAGACGATTTATACCAATAGACAATGATTATAATGGGAATTTACCAGAGGATATAGCTATTGAAGAAATAGCAGCAGTTGTAGATCACGATACTTATCTTGAGACAGGGCGTTGTGCGATAAGTTTTGCTTTAGAATATTTTTTAGACGCTTTAGCCCAACAGGATATATTGAGTACAACAACAAGTAATGGTACTACTAATACAGGGTCAGAAGAAGTCCCAAAATTCACAACAAGTTTATATGAAGCTTTAGGAGGAACAGTTTTGTCATCAGGTGGATTATTGGTTGATATTACTACTACATTGATGACAAGTACAACATTACAAATAAAAGTAAATGATGCCGCAGGAAGTCCTAATATGGGTAGTATAGAATTAACATTGCCAGTAACAGTTTCAGGTTGGAATTTCTCAAATATTGTTGGATTAAATACTTTGTTTTATACCGGTAATGGTATAGGAGGAAATACATTTGAAATTTTAGCAGAAGTCAACATTGGAGGAGTAATTGTAGAAAAAATAATAACAGGTGTAACTACTATTAATCTTAATTTTTGTGATCAGAGTGTAGAATTACCATGTGAAAGAGGAAATAAATTAGGAGGGTCTATATTTAATGCTTTTAAAAATGTACTTGCAAATCAAACACTAAATTCAGTAGCTAATTTAAATTGGTATGGAGGAAGTGAATTGGAAGTACAGTTAGGAGACAATAATCAGAATGCGGTAATCTCAACAAATTTATTAGCCTCAAATGCATCATTTACATTAACAGATCCAGACAATAACCTTAGTGTTATAGTAGATTTTGGAGGTACACTTAATGTCAATGTTATTAATGCTTTAATGGGATATACGATAAATGAAAATTCATCAAACTTACAAGTTACATTTTACTATTTTAATGCAAATACTGGTACAGTAGATGATGTAACTGCAATTATTCGTTATTATGAAAATACGAATACTCGTTATATGGACTTAAATTGTGGATGCGATAATGAATTAGGAGTGTTAGACAAATTAGAAGACATGATTAATGCAGCAATAGTAATGTACAATGCAGATCATACAGAAGATTTTTCATCTCCATTTCCAGAATATACTATATTAGCAGAAGCTTTAAACTTAACTTCTGATCATTTATTAGGTTTTAACATTATTCAATCTCCTTTCTCTATTTCTTTTGAATTGGTTGAAGGTTGTTTAGTTAGACTTAGAGGATATCCTAATAGTATTGATCAAACAAATATATTACAACCTATTACTAATCTTAATGCAAATATTAGTGGTAGTGGAGAAATTGGATGGATGTCGTGCACTATTAATTTTTTAGGCGGTCCTAGGTATGATATTAACACAGGAGAAGACGGGTTTTGCTTAAATATACCAGGATGTATTGAATGTGTTCCTGAACCAGTTGCACCGATAAGTTGTACCGATAAATATATTGAATTTAATAATTACACGCTACCACTGTTTATAGACACACTTTATACAGAAGAAAATTTTTGTAGTTCTAATTTCGGGTATGCTACAGATGATTATATTACGTATTTAACAACATTTGGTATTGTTGATACAACAACGGCAGACGAAAGTGAGTATTATATATCTATTGCTCAGTTTATGGGAACTCAAATGGGATCAGGTGTAGGTTTACCATCTGCAATGATGGCAGATGCTATTTCGGAGTATTATAGCTATGTGTCTAATACTAATGATAAAATTATCATGAGTTGGAATCAATATATAAGTTCAGTTTATTTGTTAGATAAGACAATATGTCCTCAATTATTACAAGCGCCTAATCTTATTTCAATAAACTATCCATGTGAACAATTTACGGCTAATGTGGACACGGTTAATGCTCATAATGCATATGCTATATATTTAGAAAATAAAAAAGAAGAATTTAAAACTAACTATATAGCACAAGCTATGAGTACTGTGATTGAAAACTTTACATACTCTTCATTTGATAAAGAATTTCATTATACGCTATATTATTATGATCAAGCAGGAAATTTGATACAAACGGTTCCACCAGCGGGAGTAAAAAGAATTTTGGCAGACCATACTACCATTAATTCTGAACGACAAATTGATAGAGATCCTGGACATGTGGATACAACATTTAATACAGAAGTTGATGTTTTACCACCACATGAATTGGTGACACAATATAAATATAATTCATTGAACCAATTAGTTTGGCAAATGACACCAGACGGCGGAGAAAGTAACTTTGGTTATGATTTATTAGGACGTTTAGTAGTCTCGCAAAATGCCAAGCAATTTGAAGATAAGCAAATGAGTTATACAAAGTATGACCCAATTGGTAGAATAATTGAAGTTGGAGAAATGACAATTGACCCTTCTTTGTACAGTTTAAGTAATGGTGTAGTTGAAATTTCAACAGGAATATTGAATCAATCAGATGCAAATTTCCCAGTACTTATGGCAGTTGGTAGTAGAGAAGAAGTGACTGTAACCATGTATGACGATTTAACAATTGCCGGAATTGCTGGTCAGTTTGAAGATTATTCAGTTGACAATACACGAAATAGAATAGTAGGCGTTATGTATTTTGACAGCTATTCTGGTGTTGAGAGTTATGATAATGGGACATTTTATGATTATGATGTGCATGGTAATGTAAAAGAATTAATTCAAGACATTAATGATGATGATTTACTAACCCTAAATATAGGAAGTAAGTTAAGTAAAAAAACCAAATACGATTATGATTTAGTATCTGGTAATGTAAAAGAAGTGGCTTATCAAGATGGTGAAGCAGACCAATTTGTACATCAATATTGTTATGATGCTGACAATAGAATAACTAATGTATTAACTTCAAATGACAGAGTCAATTGGGAGCAAGACGCTAAATACTTCTATTATGACCATGGACCTTTAGCAAGAACTGAAATTGGTGATAAAAAAGTACAAGCATTAGATTATGCGTATACGATACAAGGATGGTTAAAAGGGGTAAACTCTGAAAATTTAACTTCAACTAACGATCAAGGGCATGATGGTAAATTAGCTAATATTAATCGAATGAACGGTACAGATGTAATGGGCTATAGTTTACAATACTTTGGAGGAGATTATGACAATAGGTTAGGAACAAATAATTTTTTAGCCTACAGTAAAAGTAACGCCGCACAAGTTCAGTTGGGATCTAGTTTATTTAATGGTAATATAAGAGAAATGTATACAGCTAGTACCAATCCAAATGAAGAATACATGGGAACAAATCATACTGTTTATGGTTATGATCAATTGAATAGAATTAACACAATGAAACAGGAGTTTTTAATGACAGGAATGTCTGTTTCACATACACCTACCGGTCAATATAAAAGTAATTATAGTTATGATCCAAATGGAAACTTGACTACATTAAACCGTTGGTCAGCTAATTCAGCTCATTCACTTTCATTACATATTGATGAATTTACCTATAGTTATATTTCAGGGACTAATCAATTAGACCATGTTCATGACTCTAAAGGTATTGTAGTGGATAGTGATTTAGGTAACCAATCTGTTGGTAATTATGGATATGATGAAATTGGACAATTGGTGAGAGATGATCAAGAAGAAATAGAAAAAATAGAGTGGAAAGTGACCGGTAAAGTCGAACGTATAAATAGAACCTTGGGAAGTGCTAAATCTGATTTAGAATTTACATATGATGCTATGGGAAATAGAATCGTAAAAGCAGAATATGATAACGCACAAACTTTACTTAACAAAACATATTATATAAGAGACGCACAAGGAAATGTGATGAGTGTTTATGAATTAAAGTTAGATGACGTAAATGGTACAATTGCAGATAAAAATAATTTGTATCTTAGCGAAAGAAACCTTTATGGGAGTAGCCGAATTGGAATGGAGAATATAAATGAAATTATAGCTTCAAATGAGTCCAGTAATATAAATATTAATAGCGAAAATTTGGGAAATGTAAATGTATATAATCAGTTGATAGGCGATAAAAACTTTGAGTTGTCCAATCATTTAGGTAATGTTTTACAAGTGATTACAGATCGTAAATATACTGTAAGTGATGATGGTGTAACAGTAAAAAAATATAGTCCAGATGTTGTATCCCAAAAAGATTATTACCCGTTTGGAATGGAGTTACCTAATCAATGTTCTGATTATGATGTTGATGTAGAAGAAGAAGTCTTGACAGAGGTGTTTACAGATGATTTTCAAACCGGAACATCAAGTTGGACAGCCTTAAGTAATACAACTATAAATAATACTAATTCAGAATTAGAAGTGACACATACAAATGTTGTGGGAATTCCATGTTCAGGATGTCCACCATCTACACCATTATTAGTTAACCGTAATTTAGTAACTACAGCTGGTGGTGAATATACACTTACATTTGATGCAGACTATGTAAATCAATTTAATGGTAGTACAATCAATTTACTTAACCTAGTTCTAGTACAAAGTACAGGTAATACTAATTTCACAGTAGCGCCAGGCTCTACTACAGTTACATTTACAGCAACAACTAGTGATGCTTTAAGCTTTGTAGTTTTAGGAGGCCCACCAACAACAGGTGTACCTAACTTCACAATAGACAATGTTGTGTTAACTGAAATAACCTACCAAACTGTTACCGCCACTTTGTCTTGTAATGAAAACGATAACTACCGATACGGCTTCCAAGGTCAAGAGAATGACCCAGAGGTGAAAGGAAAAGGAAATTCTGTAAATTATAAGTACAGAATGCATGACCCAAGAGTTGGTAGGTTCTTTGCTGTTGACCCTATGGCAATTGAATATCCTCATAATAGTCCTTATGCGTTTTGTGAAAATGATGTAATATCAAGTGTTGAATTAGAGGGGTTAGAGAAATACTATGCTGCAGATGGTTCTTTTATTGGAGCTATAGGTTCTTCAACAAAAGTAATGTCGGTAAATGTAAAAGATATTGATATAGCAAAGAAATATATTACTGCTGCCACAACTAATTATGAGAAAAGTTTTGCTATTACTCGAAAAATTCACAATCAAGAAGAAGTTAGTGATGTAGAAAAATCCCAAGAGATGAGTTTCTTACTTGCTGGTGATAAGGCATATAAGAGTATTAGTAGTATAAGTACTGATGTAGGAATGAATGAAGATGAGTTATTCATACGAACATTTTTAACAGTTACACGTATTGCTGAAAACGGTAATAAGCCTAGTCAAGAACCATTAGGTTATGACGTGAATTTTGGAGGTGGAACATTTAGTGACCTCTCAAAACATCCAAATAATACTGTAACAAAATGGGGACACACTTCATCTGCTGCTGGAGCATACCAATTTCTAGCAGGTAGGTGGAGTACAATTGCTAAGCAAGAGGGTTTAACTGATTTTTCAGCTGTTTCACAAGATAAAGGAGCTTTGTATTTAATAAGAGAACAGGAGAAGTGGAATCCTCGGGCGTCAGGAGTTATGGATGATATCAATAATGGAAGTTTACTAAACGCTGTAATTAAATTAAATGGTACTTGGACATCTTTACCTGGAGGTTCGCAGGAGCAAATGCCGAAAGGAGAGTTTCAAAAAATAAAGCAACAAGTAATAGCTAAAGAATTAAAAGGAGAATCTGCTGTTGCTTCTGATAAAGGAACTTTAAAATTGTAATATGAAAAATTATTTATTTTTACTTTTATTCTTTATATCATGTTCTATAAATTCTAAAAATGCTGTTACAAACAGCAGGAATTTGAATGTTAAATATTTACTAAAGGATAATAGAAGTTTGTTATGGCATGGAGGCGGAATTGATTTACTTTGTTTTAATAAAGGACGAGTTGAATTTTACTTTACCCCGCAGTGTATGTATTCTTTTAAGACTAAATTTGAAAATAATAAATTAGAAATAATCTGGGATTATAATGTAGATTGTGTTTCTGATGTCAAATTTAAAATTAATAATGATGATTTGTCTCCCAAAAATGGGATGATTTTTGCAGAGGTAAAACTATTAGATAGTACAAATTTATTTATTGATTATCATTATGATGAATGGATTTTTAATGAAAATTTAAAGTATGAATATATTGATACATTATTTCCTGTTTCATTTGTTTTAGATAGATAATGTATTAATGCACATGTAGGTGCACACTCTATACGATTCCGAAACAAAATTGGGTAATGTCCCAAATGGCACTTTTGACAAAAAATAGAAATTTTTAATTGATATTCAGAGAGTTATGTTTTTCAGGTTTAGGGGTTGAAATAGGGTATTTTACCTAAGTTTTTTAGAAGTGCTTTAAAACAGCTTAGAAACCTTTGTTTTAACCTTGCGTACCAAATGGCACCTAAGTAAAAATAATTACTATCTTTATTACAATAAAATTATTAAAACATGGGATACTTTAAATTATTCAAATCAGATAAAAATAATGAATACTACTTTAATCTAAAAGCTGGTAATCATGAAATAATTCTTCAAAGTGAGGGTTATAAAGCTAAAGCTTCTGCTGAAAATGGTATAACTTCCGTTAAAGCTAATTCTCAAATCAATGCCCCCCCCCGCTACCGCGCGAACCCTTTCGCGTGTGTAATAAACTAAATTCAAAACTATTTTGTTATATTTGAAGTATGAGTAGGAATTATAAATTTCATAATCCTACTGCTGCTTATTTTGTGAGTTTT
>Ga0256845_1001153_pt1 | contig 21994 bp, 17 predicted proteins | sample RiftiametaG_FD_189101 | JGI IMG/M metagenome (GOLD analysis project Ga0256845, IMG submission 189101) | Tube worm associated microbial communities from hydrothermal vent at the East Pacific Rise, Pacific Ocean - Riftia | ecosystem: Host-associated > Annelida > Integument > Unclassified ... | reverse complement strand
CTAGGTGCTAGGTGCTAGGTGCTAGGTGCTAGGTGCTAGGTGCTAGGTGCTAGGTGCTAAAAAATGGTGCTTTGACGGTATTTTGTCAAGTCCATTTCCCTAGAACCTAGTCTTTATCCTAGTACCTCGCCCCTTTCTTTAAACCCTAACAGCCATTACATCACAATCAACATCATCGAGAATTTTTTCGATAGTACTGCCGATCAAACCCGAATGATAACTTGTGCCCATCACTAATAAATCGATCGAATCTCTTTTAACCAAGTCTGGCAATATTTGCTCTGGATAACCTTCTTCCAAGTGGAGATTTTCCTTTGGGAAATTAACCGCATCGATGACCTTTGTGAAAGTCTCTTCATTATCCTTTTTTAGTTGATCAATGTACTGGTCATAATTATCCTGACCCATGGTAAAATCGGCGGGTCCCATTCCTGCTCCCATTCCAACGCCGATATCAGTCCACAACTGATAGGCAATAGGATCATAGCAATGCACAGCATGTGTTTTGGCATCTGTACTGCTAGCCACCTCGCGCGCGGTTCGTAATATTTTTGGATCGAGTTCTCTTGAATGACTATGACGATTGCTCGGATCAATGGCAGCCATAATATTTGAATATTTATTTTTATTGTTTGATTTGGCCATGATCAACGGTTTTTTACAGGTTTTTAGCAGTTGCCAATCATTCGGAGTGAAGAAAATTCGATTGATAGTAGGGTGATTGTGAGTCGATTTGATCACTAGATCATAACAACCTCTTTCTGCCTTTTCATTGATTGCTTCGTAAATAGGTTTAGCCCAAACAATATCTAAATCTGCCGGTACATCCGCTTCAGCGGCTCCTGTTAAATAGGTTTCAGCCCAACGGCGCTGGGAATTAATATAGCCTTGCTTGGCCGCTTCGAGTTGTTCTGAATTAAAAAACAAATTGGAAACCAAACCACGGTTATAGACAACCATAAACAGTGTTATAGAGGCACCGTATTGCTTGGCGAGATAAATACCTCTTTGTAAGGCAGGTTGCGCTTCTTTTGTTGGATCAAGATCGACCAGAATTTTTTTAATGGAAGTCATAGCGTTATCCTCAAATTATAAATGAATGAAGATGCAATTTTCCAACTGGTTGCCCAATGCGATGCTTAATAAACGATAAGCAACCGATGTGGAAAAACCTCAGCTCTTTACCTAATTGTAGCTTATTCGAGTAAAAATAAAATTGATATGAATCATAATTTGAATTAACTTAAGCATAAAGAATTCCTTTCTCGACTTATTATTGTGAACCTGAATAACAGAACAAACAAGATTAAGGAAAGTTTCATCCACTTAATTAGTTAACTTCGAATATAACTTCAATAGTTTTTCAGGAAGTTGCTGAGCTTTTTTAACAAGGATGTAGTTATCTCTACCAAACAGATAAGGTAAATACTGATTAGCATCTTCATCAATGGTAATGCAAAAAGTTTGAAGACCTTTTTGGCGGGCTTCCTGTATCGCTTTTCGTGTATCTTCAATGCCGTACCGCCCTTCATATCGGTCGATATCATTAGGTTTACCATCAGTTAATAATAACAATAATCGCTGCCCCGACGGTTGCTTTAACAGCTGTCTAGTTGCCTGCCTAATAGCGGCACCGATACGCGTATAATAACCCGGTTCAATCGCAGCGATATTTCCTCTGATCGCATTATTAAGTTTTTCAGAAAAGGTTTTTAATTGATAATAACGAATATGACTACGCTTGACTGAAGAAAAACCACTGATCGCATAACTATCACCACTCGCTTCCAACGCTTCTGAAAAGAGAAACAGAGAATCACGTATAATATCTATCACTCGAGCGTCATTATTCACCCATGCGTCAGTCGACAAGGATAGATCGGCCAACAATAAGCAACTAAGATCGCGCATATTATGTTGCAGAGCTTTGAACAAACCCGGTGTTTGAAAGACTTGACCACGCATCACATCAGTTTGATAACGAATAATATTGTCAATATCCAACTCACTACCATCGACTTGATTTTTTAGCCAGTGTTTTTCAGGCTTTAACTGTTCGAACTGTGCCTTAAGTTTTCTGGCTTGGCTGGCAAGATGCTGGGGAATGGTCGCCGGTTTGGCTCCTTTTGGCTGCATAACTTTTAGTGCGCAGTAATCTTGCATTAATCGTTGTTTTTTAAAATCCCATTCGGGTAATAAAATTCCATCCAATAATACCGTATCATCATAATCACTGGCGGGAAGATCTAAATCGAACTTTAATCGACTCGCCATAGTTTGATCGGATTCCGAAACACTGATCACATCCATATCATCAGCTGCTTGCTGGGCCGAATCTTCGTCGTTATCGTCTGCCGTTCGATCGACATTGATAAATTCCGACCAGCTAAAATAACTCTCAAGACGAAAAGCCAATAAACCGTTTCGACCATCAGGATCATCCACAATTTCGCCTTTTCTTCGGTGTTTTTCTTTTAGTTTTTTTACACCCTGTTTTTTCTTTGGTTGATCTGGCTGAGCCGATTTGGTTTGCCTGACAATTGATTCTGATACCGTAACAGGATGCAACCAAAGCGGCACGGGCGGAAGCAATAATGGCTCTTTGATTGAATGGTTAATGCTTCCGGGATTTTCTAATGCCTGACAGATCCTCAATTCATCGTCTTTATAGTCACTTCTAACATAGGCTTTTTGCACACGATATTGAAGATGGTTCTCCAGCAATTCCTGATAGATCGGGCGGATCCCTGGGAGCGATTTTAGTGCGCGCAATACGTTAATTTGATTATCCTTAATCCAGTTTTTGGGTATACCGGAAAAGCTCAGTAAAACCAATAACCATAGATAGAGCTTTCGATTGAGCGTTTTGCTGGAAAAAACCGCTATTTCACTTGGTAGTCGAATGGACTCCGCATCTTTCCAGGCCAACTCAGTTTTATCCCCAACATTAGCAAAGCGAGACAATAAGGATGGTTTAGCCGCCCACAAGGTTCTCTGGGTGGGCATTATTTGAATACTGGCGTGTCCACCCAGAGCATGAAACTGCAACGCCAACCGATCAGAGATATCAGCAAGATAGACGGTTGCCTCAGGAAAGCGATGATCTGAAAATTTGGATATTGCTTTATGCCATATTTTCCCAACATATTCTTCCATTTAACCTTGCCTCCTTTTTTTATATTGCGAATGCTGTTTATCCACCGGATAAAAAGAAATAGGAATTGCCACCGAATTACTATCAAGTTCACTGCCCGGCTTCCAGCTGAGTACCGGATTACCTTTTTGAGCGGTATCACACGCGGTCAAACATTGAGTACACTGAGTACAGGAAAACATATGCCGTTTTAACCCTCTTGGTTTTAATCGCATTGGACAAGCATGATCGCAATAGTTATCACAAGTCTTACATTGTGCTGATTTATTTTTATCAAAATTGATCACCAGCCCTTTACGATTTCCCATCCAGGCCAAGCTTTGAAAGAGACCAAAAGCACAACCAAATCGACAAAATAAATGTCGGGCAAATAAAAACTCAAAACTAAGCACTAAAGTCGCAACAGTCAAAAAAGCTTTTTGGGGAAATGATAAGCGGTGTTGCCACAATTCCCTAAAAATATCGTGAGGGTTAATCACGTAACCAATCAGTACCACTGCCCATAAAAAAGCCATACTCACCGCTAAGGGTACTACCACCAGCCACCAGAGTTTATTTTTGTGCCTTAAACGGCCATCCACTTGAATTTTGGGTAGTGGCTGTTTATCCCAAATAGAAAGCTTTCCAATCGCTTTGCTTAAGTTTTGATTAACCATTTCAACCACACTAAAATGCGGACATAACCAGCCACAATAGAGCCGACCATATTGATAAAATAGATAAAATCCAGTTGCAAGCAATGCGACAATTGGAAGCAATCCATAAAGTAATAAATTTTTAGCGAGTTGCCCGGCAGGCAGATCTTCACCAATACCTATTGACCAATGAAAAGTTAATAAATAAAAATGTCCCTCATCAAGATCAAAACGAAACAAATTGAATAACGGTGCAATGCAAAACAAAACAAAGAAAAAACTTTGCGTTACTCGTCGAAATTTTTGTAAATTTTGTGGTTGCATGATTTTATCAAAAGCCCCTCGCCCTTAAGGAGAGAGTCTGGAGTAAGGATGAATTAAAAAATAGAGACTACAACTTCAATGAAATTACTTCATACAGTGCGTCAATAGTATTTTGATCATCGCTCATCGGTTCTAACATGGCTGATTTTACCGCTGAGGGAATGTCGAGGCCCGCTTTTATAAGTGTCGCCGCATAAATTAATAATCGAGTAGAAACCGCTTCCTCTAAATCATGATCTTTTAATTGTCTGAGCATTAATGCCATTTCAACCAATCGAGTCGCCATGGGTTTATTAATTCCTGTTTGCCGACAAATCACGTCAATTTCAACATCAGGCTTTGGATAATCAAAACGGAGTGAAATAAATCGTTGTTTAGTTGAAGGCTTCATTCCTTTTAATAAATTTTGATAACCCGGATTATAGGAAACAACTAGCATAAAATCATCTGGTGCATTTAATAATTCACCCGTTCGATCGATAGGTAAGATCCGTCGATCATCGGAAAGCGGATGTAGTACCACCGTGGTATCTTTACGCGCCTCAACAATTTCATCGAGATAACAAATACCACCTTCTCGCACTGCACGAGTTAATGGACCATCTTGCCAAAATGTCTGCCCACCTTCCAGCAAGTGACGACCGACCAGATCTGCTGCAGTTAAATCATCATGACAAGCAACGGTGTACAAAGGAAGCTTTAATTTTTCGGCCATGTAACTAATAAAACGAGTTTTTCCACACCCCGTCGGGCCTTTTATTAAGATCGGTAAATGGTGATTAAAGGCATGTTCAAAGATCTGAATTTCATTATCTTGAGGAAGATAAAAACATGATTTATCCTTGATGATTGAAGTGACTTTTGTATCCATGGAAAATACTCAAAAACATAAAAACAAATAACAAAATTCACCAAGGAGACACAGGGAAACGGAGAAAATTAGTAGTGGTAAATAGCCGAACCTGCTTGGCAGTAGTCGCAAGTCAGATATTTAATAGTTACCACTTTGTCTTTACTTCGTTTCTCCGAGCCTCCGTGGTGAATAATCTTTTAACTGACCGAATTCACATCCGGCCCTATTCAGATCAGTCCTGCTGGTTAGGCCACTGAAACCTCATCATCACCTTTAACAAAAAAACTCCAGACATAAACAATTAATCCAATCATAAAGATAGTGCCTGAAACGGTTCTTAGCCAATAAAATATTTCCAGTTGATCCTGGACCTGCATAAATGGTAACCCTTCGCCCATTCTTTGCAACCAAACCTGCAATATACCAGCCCCTGTTAAGAACAGAGTAATAAAGACCATCGAGACACTCATTAGCCAGAAAGACCACATTTCAACAACTTGCGCTTTTCGACTATTCGCTTCTCGCCCGCGCATAATTGGCATTGCGTAAGAAATGATCGTTAATACAATCATGACATAAGCTCCGTAAAAAGCCATATGTCCATGAGCCGCAGTAATTTGAGTTCCATGAGTATAATAGTTGACTGGAGCGAGAGTATGCATAAAACCCCACACGCCAGCACCTAAGAAAGCTAATACACCAGTCCCCATTGCCCATAAAACAGTGGCTTTGTTGGGATGGTCTCGACGGCGTCTGTTAACCATATTAAAAGCAAACAAGGTCATCATGAAAAAAGGGATCGGTTCCATCGCAGAAAATATGCCACCAATCGGTTGCCAATACTCTGGCGTTCCAATAAAGTAATAATGATGCCCCGTTCCTAGTATTCCGGTAATTAACGCCGCAGCGACTATCACATACAGCCACTTATCAATGACTTCGCGATCGATCCCAGTTGTTTTAATTAAAACAAAAGCCATAATTGCCGCCAGAATTAATTCCCAAACACCTTCCACCCATAAGTGAACAACCCACCACCAGAACATTTTATCGAGTACCAAATTTTCCGGGTTGTAGAATGAGAACAGAAACATCACCGCCAATCCAATTAGGCCAGTTAGCAATATGATATTAACCACCGTTTTACGACCACCTAAAATCGTCATGCCAATGTTGTATAAAAAACCCAAAGCGACGATGACAATACCTATTTTAGTAATCGTTGGCTGCTCTAGAAATTCCCGTCCCATTGTCGGCAATAATTCATTACCTGTTATTTCTGCCAAGGTTGCATAAGGAACTAACAGATAACCTAATATGGTTAAAGCGCCTGCAACCAGAAAAACCCAAAACAATGCTATCGCTAATTTGGGACTATGCAGTTCTCGCTCAGCTTCTTCCGGTACCAGATAATAGGCTGCACCAAAAAAACCGAAAAGCAACCATACAATTAGCAAGTTTGTATGAACCATTCTGGCGACGTTAAAAGGGATTTCTGGAAATAAGAAATCGCCCCATACATATTGAAGTCCCATAATTAAACCAAATAGGATCTGTCCAATGAATAATCCAATCGCCGCAATAAAATAAGGTTTAGCGACCAATTGAGATTGATATTTTACTAATGTTGTCATGATCCCCTCCTACCCTTGAATATTTGGTGGCCAGTTAGCGGTATTGATCTCGCTAGTCCACTTTAAAAAGTCCGCAATACCATCTAATTCTTCTTCAGTTAAGTTAAACTGAGGCATCGAACGTCGACCAGGAATACCATTTTTGGGTCGGCTTTTTATGAAAGCTTTAATCGCTTCTTTTGAGTTCCCAAATCGGATATAGACATTCCCTAATTCCGGTGCAAAATAGGCACCTTCTCCCAATAAGGTATGACAACCCACACAATTATTGACTTCCCAAACGCGTTTTCCTAAAGCAACGGACTCAGTGATATTTTCACGATGATCCCGCTCAGGTAAGCGTTGTACCGTATCGAATGTTAATGCAAGAAATACGAGAATAAAGAATACACTCCCGCCGAAATAAATATTTCTTGCCATGCCTTTGGTAAATTTTTCGCTCATGGCTTTTCTCCTAATTTGTTATCTCGAATTAACGATTTTAACCCTCACCTATAATGCCTCTACGACCAGATCAAAGATTGATCTGAATCAGTATTTGACAAGAAAGCTTATGATAAATCCATTGCCTTTGTAAGGTTTTAGCCCTTTCTCTCAAAACCAAAGACTGTAGTGAATTTTCGAGAATTACCAGTAGACTCTCAACTGTATCGACCCATTGATCCCACTTGCAGACAACGTATCAATCACCGGATCGCCGACCAATAAACCATTCACATCAGACCAACGCCAATACCGTTTGTCTCCAAGGTTGTAGATTGCTGCCGACAATAGGGTTTTATCATTGACTTGATAATTAGCAATGAGATCAATAACACCGTAGCCCGATGTTGTATATAAAGCATCTTCCCGATCGTCTAATTCATCAATATCATCTTTTGCCGCATAAATAGAAGTATGGAGTGCTACGTTCCAATTTTGAGAAGGACTTCGCCAATTAACACCTAAGAGCAAATGGTTAGGATCAATGTTATTTAAGGGCTGATTAGTTTCTTCATTTTGACCTTTACTCCAAAACAAGTTGGCATAAGCTTTCACTGAATCCTGTTTGTTAAACCAGCCAGTAGCGTTAAAACTATATTGAACTTCACCACCATAAATTTTTGTGGAGTCGATATTTTGTGATTGAAACAAAAGTCTCCCAGCAACCGGATCAAATCCAAGATTGACCTTTGTCTGAATAAAATCTTTATAATGAGTATAGAAACCAACCATATCAAATGTATACCGGTTGTCTCGATAACGATAACCTAGCTCATATCCAGTTGATGATTCCGATTTTAAGTCTGAGTTAGGGATGGCTCTTATGTTAAACAAAGGTATATCCAGACCAATATTAGCGTCTTCAAAAGGCGGCGCTCTAAATCCTTCAAAATATTGTAAAAACCAACGACTATTGCTCTCAGTCTCATATTGAAATCCAAGTTTGGGGGACACATTACTTTCCTTAATGCTAACCACAGATGTTGCTTGATTATCTTCCAGATAGATCGCATCTGGCATTGGCTTGAGACGATATTGATCAAATCGTAACGCAGGAATAATGCTAAAACCGGTACCTTCTATTTCGATTTCGTCATTGATATAGATACCCCGCTCTTCGACTTTTGAAATTGGAAAATCTCTAAGTGGAAATTGCTCGGACAAAATAATATTAGTACTGCTATTATCATCCAGATTAGTCTGTAACGCGTTTCTCAACTCAGTGATTTCTCGTTGGCTCCATTCGATACCATAACCTATTCGATGAAATATATTCCCTGATGAGACATTGGTGTAAAAATTGAATCTCAGCCCGTCGATATTTTGCTCATAGAAAAAATCTCGATCGTAGAAAAAAGAGGTTCCCCGAGAAAATCGGGTTTCATCGGTTAGTTGCTCGGTTTCAGTCTTTTGTTTGTAAAGCCTGACCACTCCACCTTCGAGCCAGACACTATCACTAATAAAATCATATGTTAGAGAAAAGTTTTTTCTTGTTGATTCATCATCGCCATATATTCCGGTAGTGCTTCTAAAGCGGCCTTGTCCTAATAAAGATCTAACGTCTGTTACTGACTCTCTAGTAAAATAATCCAAACTAATAGTCAGCTGATGATTATCTGAAACATCAAAAAAATATTTCGCCAAGATAGATTGAGTACTCTTATCTTGCTTGTCGATTATTGTCGTGTTTGACGCATGATTATCAAACTCGTGTCCATTGGTGCTAGTCAATGAAATTAACCCACTTGAGTCACCTTGAACATATGCAGTATTAACAGAAAAAAGAGAACGGTTATCCACACCATAATAACCACTTTTTAATCCGACATAATAATTCTTGCCAGTTTTTGAAAGTAAATCAATCGGCTTTTTAGTGACAAAAGAAACAACCCCTCCAATAGCATTACTTCCATAAATACTGGAAGCAGGCCCTCGTAATATTTCAACCTGTTGAACTAGATCGATATCAATAAAATTACGTCCTGAATTTGAATAACTACCGATACCAAATTTATCCGCCACAGGTATACCATCGATTTCAGTGGCAACTCGGTTGCCACCGATACCGCGGATAGTAAAACCTGATAAGCCAAATCGAGTACCTGAATTTTCAATACTGATACCCGCTTGATATCTGGCAAGGTCAGCAATATTATGCATTAGTTCTTTTTCAATTGTTTCACGACTAATCACAGAAGCGGCACCAAAAACATCATTAATCGGACGAGGAACTTTACCAAGAATAACCATGGTTTGCTCCACACTTTTTGGCTCATCTTTGACTTGCAGATTATCAACCTCTTCAGCATTTAATGAAAAAGCAAAAACAAGCACACATATGGCTTGAATAGAACGACGATAAAACACTGTTTTATCTCCTTTGGGTTCGCTTAATAAGAGGATTATGTACCCGACTATTTTAGTAGGTTATTATTAGATTTTTGTTGATCTCAATCATCAACCAGCGGTATTTTTGGCGTTTAATCGCAGCTTATTCTACAAGGATTGTACCGATCATTTCCGGATGAGGGCCACATCGATATGGATAACTTCCAGGCGTTACGAATTTTTTTTCCAGACTATCTTCGGGAAATAAATAATCCGACTCCTGTTCACCTTGCTGCTTAAACCAAACGCTGTGATATTGACGTTTTTCTTTATTGATCCAACGGACTGTTTGCCCGACCTTGATATGTAAGGTTTTGGGGATGAACTCAAATTTTAACAGAGTGACTTCAATGGGTGATTCTGATAGTTGGCTGTTGAAGTTTGCGCCAGTGGAACGACACGATATGACTGATAAAATAAAGATGACGCAGGCAATCAATCGAATGAATATTTTGAAGTTCATAAAATATGCCCTAGACTGGCCTCCGGCAACTAATTATCTGGTTATTGTTTTTTCGCATTCAATTCGACTTCTTCATTGTCAAATCCCAGCTTGTAACCCAGTGACACATGATGAAAACGGGAATTAGAATAATCGTCATGAATGGCAAAACCAAAGTTATAAATCTTATCCAAGGACAAGTCGATATCACCTGACTTATCTGAAATAAGTTTACGTTTCATCATCACCGTCCATTTACCGGATTTCAAGACGGCTTCAAATTCAGCACCTTGACCGCCGGTCATATTTCTCTGTGCAAGAATATGACCATCTTCGACAATATGACTACCTGGTTTAAATCGAATAATATCCATAAAATGCTGGCTATCCATTTGGTCGGTTAATTGATCCGAGGTGACTAACTTATTCCATCCACCTCGTTTTTTTCCGCGTCGACCTTTAATTTCAATCTTAGTCCGGCTTTCCTTGATGTACTTACTCACACCAGTAGACAAATTAATTTGATCGTTAAACTCACTAGCATCTAAAACCGATTGTTCTGGCGCATCGGGCATATTTTTGGCGTCATGGTGGCATGCTCCCCAACAACCGGAACGATCGGCAAACTCAACTTCATCTGTTGACAACATTAAAGCCAGTTTTACCTTGTTGTCTGGGTCCATTTTCCCGCCATCAACAAAATCAACCGGTACATGTTTTGTATCGGCCCAGCTAAATTTCATATAAAGATATTCGCCATCATGAGTTGACTCCACCTTCACCGCAATACTACCTCGTTTACCAGGGATCGGTGTAGATTCGGCTTTTTCACCGCTGACCATTTTTTCGCCCATATCAGCCGTTTCACTATCATGACAAGTGATACAGCGATCTCCTCCCTTACTAAAAGGTCTCGCACCACCATGATCTCGCCCATTTAATACCCACTCTATCGAAGTTTCTCCAGGATAAAATATAGTAATTTCTCGCTTTGCAGATTTGCTCCAGTCGACTTTAATATTACCACGACTCTTATCCAGTTTTTCGACCATTTGACTGGTGACCATTTTATTCAATTTGCTAGGCTTATTTTGTACTTCATATTTTTTTAAGGCTTCTTCGACTGCCAGCTTTACCCTCTCAGATTCAGCTTTTTCTGCCAACTCTTGCTCTTCTAATAATTTTTGTTTGGCAATTTTTTCCTGTTCTGCGACCAGCTCAAGACCTTCCAAAAACATTTTCGGCACTTCACGAATAAATTTTGGATTCGGCGCTTCTAACTCCTCTAACTCTTCATCTGTCAGCATATGTCGAACATTATTGTGAGCAATACCTTTATGACAGTCGATACAGGTTTGTCCATTTTTAAATGCATTTAAATGTTGGTTTCTAGCTCGTGATTGTTGAAATTGGGGGGCCATCGATTCAAAGTTATGACAGTTTCGACACTCTCTTGAATCCGTTTTTTTCATAGTTTTCCAAACCCGCTTAGCCATCGCCAAACGATGTTGATCAAATTTTTCCGGAGTATCAATAGTTCCCATAGCTTTGTGATACAGCTCGTTGGTAGCTTGTATTTTTCTAACGACTTTATGCACCCAAGGATCAGGCACATGGCAATCAGGGCAACCGGCTCTTACACCCGTTCGATTAGAATAATGAATGGTTGGTTTGTATTCTTCATAAACATTTTCTTCCATTTCATGACAACTAATACAAAATTCTAAGGTGTTGGTTGCTTCCATTGCGGTATTAAAACCACCCCAAAAGATAATACCTGCAATAAAAAATACGGTACCGGCCGCAACCGTCGCACCCATTAATATTTTTTTGTTAAGCAGTTTTTTTAGTCTTGATTGTTTTTCTGACATTATATTAATCTCGGGAAAATGAGAGGTTTTAAGTTCTAGGAAATTTATCGATCAAAAGTAAGGTGCAGCGTTCACTGCACCTTTTTCTCACTTTGTTAAGGCATTCAACATCTATGTCTTATGGTTTACTCGGTTATACACATTGAATTTACCGGTTGGAGTCGTTAGTCCTTTAATACGTTTAATCTCTTTAAGAGTCTTCGCATCATAGATAACGATTTCACCCGTTGGGTTTTTATTGTCTGTACGATTCCAGACAGAAACCCATACTTCAGTACCGCCTTTATTAAACTCCATATGTAGTGCCACTTTGCCTTTATCTTCGGTGACTCGTATAGTTTTCACAATTTCATGTGTTTTCTTATCAAATACCTGAACACTCTGTTGAACTTCAGCTTCAGGGTGCTTCAACTGATCCGCCCAAACATATTGAGAGTTTTCATGAGTTCGAATAAAGGCTCCGGGACCATCCGTTTCGACTTCATAACAAAGTTTCCATGCTTGCTTAGGATGACCGATAGGATCGTTACCCCAAACAGAGACCAAGCCAACCCCCAAATGGGTTGTTCCACCGACAGGTCCGCATTTTTTATCGACCCAATTGGCACCTGGACCAGGGTGTGGCAATTTATCGACATCGATCATTTTTTCCAGCTTGCGTTCTTTAGTATCAATAACGACCATTTTATTGGAAGCATTTGCCGCAATTTGGAAATAGCGCCCGGTAGGGTCGAAGAAACCATCGTGCAAAAATTTGGCTGAATCGATTTGATCAATGCGTAAGTTGTCGATATCAGAATAATCAACTTGCCACATTTGGCCTAACTCTTTTGCAGCAACCATAAAGGTAGATTCGTTTGGTGTGGTATAGATTGCGGCAACTCTTGACTCATTGATGTACTCCCCATCTACATTCACGCCACGAGTCGAAATGACTTTTAGTGGCTCCAGAGTTTTGGCATCCATAATCACAAAATGTGGAGGCCAGTAACCACCTGCAATAACATATTTTCCATCACCGGATACCGCAATATCTCGCGCATCATAAGCCATTTTTGTTTCAGCCACTAACATTTTATCAGGCATTTGCCAGAGGTCAATTTTATTGACTTTACCGTCGCGACCGATGGTATACCAGAATCGTCCAACCGTTTCTTTGGGATGGTCAGTATTATGATGCTCCAAACCTTTAATGACATGAACCGCGTAACCAGTATCTAAGTGTGCAACGATTTTTTTGGTATCACCGTCAATGATTGCTGCTTTCCCCGCATCACGTTCAATCACCACAAAGAAATTTTCCCAATTAAGACCGTGCAAAGGCTTTGTTGGATAGTCTTTTAATGCGACAAATTGTTTGGTCGCATCTTTCATCATTTGCAGTGACATTTCGGGTGGAATGGGTGGCTCCATTTGAATATAGGTTGAAACCATTCTGATTTCTTCTTTTGAGAAAATATCGTCGAAATTATTCATACCTCCCTCAGTTCCCCAAGTAATAATTTTTTCTAATCTTGCCTGACCTTTTTTCAAGGTATTTTTGGGTTCTAGGTTTTTACCTGTCGCACCTTTACGCAAAACACCATGACAACCTGCACAACGTTGAAAATATAATGTTTTAGCTTTTTCGAATTCAGCCTCAGATAAAGTGGGCTCAGCGGCACTAAGATTTAATGCAAAACTTGATGCGAATAAACCAACGGTCAGGCCCAATACAGAGAGACCTACTTTTGCCTTTTTCATAACTCTTTCCCCTCGTTTGTTTGGAGTGTGTTTGAATTAATCGACAAGCTAGACGACTAATTCGCCTGCGATACTACGCTTCAAAAAAGGGGAAAACCTGATCCGGATCAATAAACACGGGGTTGTTAATCCTTTATATTTTTAGGGGTTTATATTTCTACCACCATAGTGGTAAAAGCTTGTATACCCTAAAGACTAAACTCTATTTTCAATCCATTTTCGTACGAACTATTTTGATCTGGATCAATACCATTGGCCTCGGTTAGGTAGATTATCCTTACCGCCCGTAACCATTCATCGCAGTCGATTATTTAAAAAAATAGGTCAACCCAAGGTAGGAAATGCTCACTTTTAATCAATGCTTCAGAACTTTAGTCGCTTTTTTGTTATTGGTTTTGTCCATAAACCTGTTTGCAACACCTGATTCCAAAAACCCTAAATTTTCCAGGGACATTCAACAACAACTGATCCACCACTTTTCTGAAAATACTCATTTTGGAATATTTGATGAAGAAACGAAAACATGGCAATTAGTTGAAGATAAAAATATTATTGGCTATGTTTTTGAGACAAATTCACAAGTATCTATTCCAGCTTACTCGGGAAAACCCGTTAATTTAGCTATCGCAATTGATGTTCAAGGGATCTTCAAGTTTGCATGGGTACTTGAACATCATGAACCGATTTTACTAGTGGGGATCCCCGAGGAAAAATTGAATCTCTTTGCTATGCAATATATCGGACATTCGGTCAGCGATAAGATCAGAGTCAGTGCCTCAGTAAAAGACAATGAAATTAGCGTCGATGCCGTAACTGGCGCAACCGTTACGGTAATTGTGGTCAATGAAACAATAATGCGCGCCGCTAATAAAGTAGCTATTGCGTTGGGGCTGATAGAACCAACTGCGCAAGATAGCCTACCGATATCCAAAGTTAAAACCGCACTATTTAAACCACAAGACTGGGAGCAACTCACTGGCGATGGGACCATCCGGCGAATGCACTTGCTTAGGAAAAATATCGATGAGGCCTTTTTAAATACTCCGGCCAGCAAGGTCGATATAGCCTCCAATGACGATAAACAAAATACCTTTATTGATCTTTACTACACCTATCTAAACCCAGCTTCTTCCGGGAAAAATTTATTAGGTGACAGTGAATATCAATGGTTAATGCATGAACTCAAGCCTGGCGAACACGCCGTTGCTTTTATGGCAAACGGACGCTATTCCTTTCGTGGAAATGGATTTGTACGAGGTGGAATATTTGATCGCATTAGTCTAACTCAAAGAGGTGCTGATATTAGTTTTAGGGATTTAGACTATTACCGTTTGAATGATATTTATCCCACGGGATTTCCGTATTTTGAGGAAATGGCCATTTTTATTATTCGCGATCATTTTCATTTTGACCCCGGATTAAGTTGGGATGTTAATTTACTGGTAAGACGGCAGGTAGGTCCAATAGAAAGTATATTTGTCAACTTTTCTTCCAGTTATCAGACACCCGAAAGTTATATTATAAGGCCCACCGCAGAAGAAATTGAGGCAGCAAAACCGCTACCTCTTTGGGTATCTGTATGGAAACAAAAGACCTTCCAGTTAACTGTTTTAATCACCAGCCTTGTATTGCTCATCATCGTTATATTTTTGCAAGACTGGCTAATATATTACCCACATTTTTTTCATAATTTAAGGCGTTTTTATCTAGTCTATACCATTATTTTTATTGGCTGGTACGGCTTAGGTCAGCTATCGGTGGTCAATGTTTTCACTTTTATTCAGGCGTTATTTAGAGACTTTAGTTGGGATTTATTTTACATGGATCCATTTTTGTTTATTATCTGGACCTTTACTGCGGCGACCATCCTCCTTTGGGGACGAGGAATTTTTTGCGGCTGGCTATGTCCTTTTGGCGCACTACAGGAATTAATCAATGAAGTTGCCCGTAAACTAAAAATCAAACAGTTTGAACTCCCATTCAAGATCCACGAAAAACTCTGGGCAGTAAAGTATTTAATTTTTTTGGCATTATTTGGCGTGTCATTGGAGTCGATGTCCACCGCCGAAAAGCTGGCTGAAATTGAACCCTTTAAAACTTCAATCATTTTTTTCTTTCAAAGAGAATGGTGGTTTGTTACTTACGCAGTGATCTTGCTAATTATCTCGATTTTTACCCGGAAAGTTTATTGCCGCTATATTTGCCCGTTGGGAGCTGCGCTTGCAATTCCAACCAAACTGCGCCTTTTTGACTGGCTAAAACGACGTCCCGCTTGCGGCGATCCTTGCCAACTTTGCGCCAAAGAATGTGAAATACAGGCTATTCACCCCAACGGTAAAATTAATGAAAACGAGTGCCATCACTGCCTCGACTGTCAGGTGACCTATATCAACGAACAGCGATGTCCACCACTAGTGATCGCGAGAAAAAAAGGCAGGAAGTCAAAACGAAAAATGGGTTCCCGAATTTCGGAAGCTGACAGAATAGAAATTCAACAACTAGTTGATGCTGAATAATATTTTCAGCATTGATTGGACCTGAATTAATCAGTAAATAAAATGGGTCGATTAGTACCTCGACCTCAAATTAACACTCTAACCACTGGAGTAAAATAATGGACGATAAAAAATCAAATATCAAACAAGACGAAACCAGCAAAGGCATTAGTCGTCGCGGCTTTTTAGGCGCTTCTGCCGCTAGTGTGGCAACCGCTGCAGGATTAGGCTTTTCAGGAGTCATGACACCAACCGAATTTGCCAAAGCCGCGGATAAAGCCCGCACCGCGGTTCATCATACAGTTGGACCTGGACAACTGGATGAATATTACGGTTTTTGGAGTGGCGGTCACTCCGGTGAAGTGCGTATTATGGGCGTACCTTCTATGCGTGAATTAATGCGTATTCCGGTATTTAATATCGATTCTGCAACGGGCTGGGGATTGACCAACGAAAGTAAAGCGATTAAAGGCGATAGTGCCGATATTCTTTGTGGAGATGCACATCATCCTCATATGAGTATGACCGATGGTCATTATGACGGCAAATATGTTTTCATTAACGACAAAATTAATACCCGTGTAGCCCGGATCCGTTGCGATGTAATGAAGACTGACAAAATGCTAACGGTTCCCAACGTACAAGCAATCCACGGTTTGCGGGTGCAAAAAGTACCGTATACCAAGTATGTTTTCTGCAATGCTGAATTTAGAATTCCCCATCCGAATGACGGACGTGACTTAAACGATCCAACAAAATACCACACCATGTTTAATGTTATTAACGCAGAAAAAATGGAAATGGCTTTTCAGGTCATTGTGGATGGAAATCTTGACAATACCGATGCTGATTATACTGGTCGTTTTGCGGCATCAACTTGCTACAATTCAGAAGAAGGTGTCACTCTCGCCGATACCATGAGAAATGAGCGTGACTGGATTGTCGTTTATGATCTACATGCCATTGAAAAAGCCGTAAAAGCCGGTAAGTTTAAAACAATTGGTGATTCCAAAGTGCCTGTTGTTGATGGACGCAAAAAAGCTAAAAGCGCTTTTACCCGCTATATCCCCGTTCCAAAAAGTCCACATGGTATCAACACGTCTCCTGACGGAAAATACTTTATGGTTAACGGTAAACTGTCACCTACCGTCACCATTGTGGAATTGAGCAAACTACCTGCTTTATTTGGTGGAAAGATCAAAGAACGTGATACTGTCGTGGGAGAGCCTGAGTTAGGTTTGGGACCATTGCACACGGCTTTTGATGGTCGTGGTAATGCTTACACTACGCTATTTATTGATAGCCAGATCTGTAAGTGGAGTGTCAAAGATGCCATCGCTCATTATAATGGTAAAAAAGTCAATTATATTAAACAGAAACTGGACGTACATTATCAACCAGGACACAACCATACCACCATGGGAGAGACTCGTGATGCCGATGGTAAATATCTGGTTTCCTTATGTAAATTCTCTAAAGATCGCTTCTTAAATACCGGTCCTCTAAAACCCGAAAACGATCAATTAATTGATATTTCTGGTAAAAAAATGAAGTTAATCCACGACGGACCTACTTTTGCTGAACCTCACGATTGTATGATGGTTCATCGTAGCAAGGTCAAGCCGAATAAACTATGGACCCGCGATGATCCCATTTTTGAAGGTGCCAGAGTGCAGGCCAAAAAAGATGGTGTGGTATTGGAATCGACTAACAAAGTGATTAGAGATGGAAAAAAAGTACGTGTTTACATGACTTCCGTCGCGCCTAGTTTCGGCATGACGGACTTTACCGTTAAGCAAGGCGATGAAGTCACTGTGTTTGTTACTAACTTGGACCAGGTCGAAGATGTCACTCATGGCTTTGTGATGACTCAACACGGTGTGAGTATGGAAATTGGACCACAACAAACATCATCAATTACATTTAAAGTAAAAGATGCAGGTGTTTTCTGGTTCTATTGTCATTGGTTCTGTCATGCACTTCATATGGAAATGCGTGGAAGAATGTTGGTTGAAAAGGCATAACCCTTTTTTGTACCGGGGACGGCCGCTCCTACTATGCTTCTTTTAAAGGAGCGCGCCTCCAAACCGAAAATCGTAATCGAAAATTAAAAATAGTGAAACGAATTCTACAGACAAGTTTTATCCTTTTGAATATAGCCCTCGCTGGCACAAGCCAAGCAACAACCTATTCAATATTGCCCGGTGATGATTTACAAATCATGATCGATAACGCTGTGGACGGCGATATTATCAAGCTCAATCAAGGTGTCTATTCTGGTAATTTTGTGATTAACAAATCAATAACCTTAAATTGCCAGCCCAAAGCAATCATCGATGGCAATCACCAAAAAGACACCATCCGAATAAAAGCAAAAAACGTTACCATTGAACGATGCTCCATAGTCAACTGGGGTGATAATCTCACTGATATGAACGCTGGATTATTTGTTGAAAAAACGGCGAAACATGTTCGAGTCAAAAATAATTACTTCAAAGGTGATACTTTTGGCATGTGGTTAGATTCTACACCTAATGCGACAATTACTGACAATAAAATCGAAGGCAATGTATCGATCCGATCTCAAGATAGAGGTAACGGTATTCATCTGTTTAATGTCACTGGAGCGTTAGTAAAAAACAACGAAATTTGGCATACCCGTGATGGGATTTATATTGATACCAGCAACAATAATCAATTAATAAACAATAAATTACACCATTTACGTTATGGTATTCACTATATGTTTTCCTATTCAAATCGGATCGATGGCAATCATACCTACAATACCCGAACCGGTTACGCACTGATGCAATCGAAGTATTTAACAGTCACTAATAATATCTCTGAAAATGATAGCAACTATGGCATATTGATGAACTACATTGTTCATTCGAGTATTAGTGGTAATCAAATTATCAATACAAAACAACCATTAGGTGTCGATGGAAAACGTGAAAATTATGGCGCTGAAGGTAAAGGTTTTTTTATTTATAATGCCCCGTTTAATAATATTAATAACAACTTGATAACTCAAAGTGATATAGGCATACACCTGACCGCAGGATCAGAAGGCAATAAAATATATGGTAATTATTTTGTTAAAAATCGGCAACAAGTAAAATATGTGGCAAATCGAAAAGTAGAATGGTCGTTCAAAAAACAGGGTAATTTTTGGAGCGACTATCAAGGATGGGATCGCGATGCCGATGGTTTCGGTGATGAATCTTTTGAACCGAACGATGGAATTGACAAAATACTATGGAAATATCCCGCCGCTAATCTTTTAATAAATAGTCCAGCTATACAGACATTACGCTGGGTACAAAAAGAATTTCCGGTATTAAAATCCCAAGGGATTACCGATAGTTATCCAAAAATGAAAAATAATTTTCTAAAAAAATGAGCATCATACAACTACAAAATATCAGCCAAAAATTTGGCAAATTATCGGTACTGGATTCACTTAACCTGAATCTTGAAAAAGGTGAAGTATTAGGCCTGCTTGGCCATAATGGCGCAGGTAAGACTACCAGTATGAAAATGATCCTAGGGCTTCTAAAACCAACATCGGGTCAGGTCAAAGTCTTTGGTCAGGATCCTTGTCATTCAGATTTCAATCACTATCGATATCGAATTGGCTTTTTACCAGAAAATGTTTCTTTTTATCAGCAATTAACCGGTAAAGAAGTGTTAATATTTTTTGCTAAATTAAAAAGAGTTTCACAAGCGAAGTGTGACGTGTTATTAGAGCAAGTAGGATTAACCGCTGCAGCAAACCGTAAAGTAAAAACCTATTCCAAAGGAATGAAACAACGTTTGGGCCTAGCTCAAGCAATCTTAACCGAACCATCCTTGTTACTCTTAGATGAACCCACCGTTGGGCTCGATCCGATTGCTACTCAGGAGTTTTACAAAATAGTCGATCATCTTAAAAATAATGGCTGTTCCATTATTTTGTGCTCTCATATTTTACCCGGTGTCGAAAAGCATATTGACAAAGTAGCGATTTTATCTCAAAGAAAACTGGTGGCCTATGACAGCATTCTGGAGTTGAGAAAAAAAACACCTCTAACCACTCAAATTAATTTTTCCGGCTGCTTCGATATTCGTAAACTACAAAGACAGATCGGCGTGAAAATTACCACTCAAGTCAATGGCTCTTTTAGTTTGAAAATTCAATCAGGAAATAAGCTTGCAATTATGCAAATTTTACTCACTCAACCGGGACTAAAAGATCTTGATACCGTCCCACCCAGCCTTGAGCAACTGTATCGTCATTTTGTCATGGAAACTCCGTCAGAATCTCAAATAGAACAGTCGAACGAAGCGATTATCTCCAACGTCCCGAACACATCGGCCGAGTCAAAACTAGCGCCTAAGCAAAGTAGGGAAAATTTATGAAAGCGATTATGGCAATTGCTGAAAAAGAATTCAAAGATGGTTTGCGCAATCGATGGATGATTGCTATTACTCTAATATTTGCAGTGATGGCTTCCGGATTATCTTGGTTTGGTAGCGCATCAGTTGGCAGCATCGGTTTCAGCTCCGTCGCCAATACCATTGTTAGCCTTTCAAGTTTAAATGTTTTTCTTTTACCTTTAATTGCACTTTTATTATCTTACCAAGCGATTGTTGGCGAAGATGAAGATGGGACTTTATTATTATTGCTCACTTACCCTCTAACCAAAGCTGAACTGCTATTAGGAAAACTCCTCGGACAAACTTCGACTTTAGCAATAGCGACCATATTTGGTTTCGGAAGTGCCAGCATCAGCATTCTATTATTTGCTGACAATGTTAATACGGGAGAGCTATTGAGCGCCTTCGGATTATTTATTTTATCGGCAATTTTACTCGGCATGGTTTTTATTTGTTTATCTTATGTGATCAGCAGTTGGGTCAGCGAAAAATCTAAAGCGGCTGGTTTAGCGTTAATCATCTGGTTTTTCTTTGTGTTGATTTACGATATGGGGCTACTTGGATTACTAGTGGCTACCGAGGGTCAAGTGCATGCAGATCTATTCCCTTATTTATTGTTACTGAATCCAACCGATATCTTCCGACTAATTAATCTGGTAACTTTTGAAACCAATGGTACCGGACTGTTAAGTATTGCTGCGGAGCAATCTTTTTCAATTAGCGGATTAGTCAGCAGCATGATTTTGTGGATTGTATTGCCTTTTTCATTGGCATATTATCGATTGCTTAAACGTCCAATCTAGGAAAAAACATGTCCATAAAAAAATTACTCTATAGTCTATTTTTTGTTCTAAATCTAGCAAATTGTAGTGATAGCTCGCAACAACAAACTTCTCATTCAGCAGTCATTTTTGAATCGGGTGATGAATGCCATGTATGTGGAATGATCATTACTCGATTGCCTGGCCCGAAAGGTCAGGCTTTTGATAAACGATTGAATAAAATTCAAAAATTTTGCTCAACCCTAGATTTACTATCTTGGTATTTACAGCCTGAAAACAAACCCAATATCGCTGAAATTTATGTGCATGATATGGCGCAAACTAACTGGGAAACACCTAATGATACAAAACTCATTTCTGCTAAAAAAGCATTTTTTGTTATCGGCTCTAATAAAAAAGCCGCCATGGGGAAAACAATTGCCAGTTTTTCAACTCTTCAAGATGCCGAGCAATTTAAAAATCAATGGAGTGGCGAAATTTTAAAATTTGACCAACTAAGCATTGACATTATTTTAAAAGAATAACTCCCAACTCTATCACTTAGCAACTGATTCTTATACCCTTATCCCCTATTTCCAATAAATTCCGAAGCTTTCATAGTATGATAGATTACTAACTTATAAGGAATTTCCATAAATAAAATGTAACTATTCAGCGTAATTACTAAAAAAAGGGTAATAATTGCTTGACACGCTTTTTGTGTGTTTTTACTGAAATTTGTTTGGTTCATGATAACCCTTTAAAGATAGCTTTAAAAGATCAATTTGA